>Ga0209611_10009512_pt1 | contig 14694 bp, 7 predicted proteins | sample S1TSphgellanicum_3_FD_187693 | JGI IMG/M metagenome (GOLD analysis project Ga0209611, IMG submission 187693) | Host-associated microbial communities from peat moss isolated from Minnesota, USA - S1T2_Fc - Sphagnum magellanicum MG (SPAdes) (version 2) | ecosystem: Host-associated > Plants > Peat... | reverse complement strand
TATAAACAAATAATTAAATATTCATTAAGATTTGCATGTTGGTCCCTGATTTTTTCTTAACAACTTGTTGACCAAAAGAAATTTGAATTAGTGATTATTGTGAAATGTCAAAAGTAATCATAAGGGGCCTCAAAAGGAAATTATAATTAAAAGCACTACAACAACCTACTCATGAAGTGGTTCAGCCACAAGAACAACCACATTCTCAAGCCGAGGGAAATACAACCAATTGAAGCTCTCAACATTGAGCTTTAACAACCTGTTACGGCAAATGTACCTTTTCACCAAATACTAGCAAAACAAGTGCAAGAAAGGAACCATAAGTACCTTTAATTGGTCGATTTTTAACACCCCAACAATTGTCCCAACAACAAAAGTCGAATGCATAATTGGGTGGGCAAAACACCGAACCTATTCGACATGCTTATGAGGTAACCTCTACATGACAGAGATGGCAGTTTACAACACCCAATTATTACATTCCCAAAGCCACTATGCCTTCTCGATCAACACTAGTTGTTGGTTATTATACATTGGAATTGGTTCCTATTTTGAATCCAACCATAATAGATTTAGAATTGGAAGGCAACCAACTTTTAACCCAATTAGAACATCTATGTAATTTGGAGCGAAGACCTTCACATAGATCTAGTTCTCAACAGCTTATAAAACTAGTGGAAGTAGTCACGGCCCTTGTTGTTATTCAACAAACAACCACTTCATCAAATTGTTTGGCCGAGTGTACCTATCATGGGCACCATTGAATGACCACTTGTTCAACAAAATATACTGATTACAACCACTTAACCCACTATTGAAGTTGTATTAACATGTGCATATTGTCAACAAGTTGGACATGAGTTCAAGAATTGTCTCTTTGTGGATGATAAATTGAAAAGTTCGATGAAAGAATAATTGTCCCTTTGTGGATGATAAATTGAAGAGTTTGATGAAAGAAGAATTTAAAACTTTTCTATAGCCAATGGTAACAAACAAACTAGCGACACATGTTGGTGTACCTATGCAACAAATTCAATCACAACTAAGCTTGGTTACCAACCCAATAACAATTAGTCAACATTTAAGTTGGCTGCAACTTGTTACACCATTAATAGCAAGGCAACTTAGAATTGTATCATGCCCAATGTGGTATAATATAATTCCATCCTTTGTACCTATGGATCCTAACATGTACTTTATGTACTATTCGAAAATCAAAGGACTTGATCCATTGATTTTTGGAAGAAAGAAGGGATTTATAGCCAATGTTACTCAATTACAATTAGTGCCACTTGTTGAACAATTCACTAGTAGAAACCCCCCCCTTTTGCAACTACATTTTTAGCTATTGTTCAACTACAAACAAATCGAAAACTACACATATAGTTGCAATTTATTTTTTGCAATTGCTAACCAATAATGTCGAAAAGTACAAGTCGAAAGTGTACACCACGTGTCAACACCACAACAATAGCCATTACTTGCCAATTTAGTTGAAAATTGCTCTACTAATATAGTTGAGGGATGTTGGCAATTACATTTGACTAATGGATGAATTTCATTTACAAACTAAACATGACATCAACCAAAAATATAATTATAATTTCAGTTAGGTTGCAACTATGTAAATTGAACATTTTGACTATGCAATTATGTAAATTGAACATTTGGCCAATGGTTTGGTGATAATGGCACATTCACAATGTTGACACGTGGCACATTCATAAAATGTGGGGTCAACGAATAGTTAAATGACTCGTGGCATGTTCACAAATTTTGGGGTCAACAAATAATTAAATGACACTTGGCACATCCACATCAATAGTTTAGGCCACATTGTGCCTAAGCATAAGCTAGGTCTAAACCTAGGCACCTAGATTAAACTCAAACATAGGGCATTTAAATTAGGCTTAAGTTAAGGCTAAATCTAGGCGCCTATTTTAAACCTAGACCTAAACCACATGGCAATTAATAAATGAAATCTTATTTCATTTGATTTAACCTTTAGGGTTGAACCTTTTTGATTGGCTCATCCCAAATGGCTATTAGATTTTCATGTTTATTGTGTTTTCCAACAATCTTAGTGCACTCCTTTATATAGTTTGGATTCATGGAATGGAAACCAAACGATATGGGATAAGGATTTTAGTTGTGACCCAGGGTAAACACATTTATCATCAATCATTTAATGATATTGGATCATTATAAGTCTTTTGTCCATTGTCAATTCCTTTTGAAACTTAAAACAATTTTGTAATCCTCCACCTAATGTATCCAAATTTGTAAAACATGTTATAATCTAATGGAAAATGAGCAAGATATGCCCTTTCAAAGTGAAAGGGGTTGTGCTTTGGATTTTTTCATAAATGTTCAGTATGATTTTGAAGCTTAAGCTCTTCAACTATTTTTTTTGTAATTTTTCCCTTGAAACAAGTTTTATAGATTTTGAGATAATGCATTTGTAGCCTTTGAAATTGTTCAAAATGAATTAGAAATGAGCAAGGTATAGTCATTAGAAGTAAAGGGGGTCTAGAGACAAAATTTGAAACAAAATATCACTCTTTCTCTTCCTATGATTTCTGGTTTGTTCCTTCGTTTTTTAGGTTCAAAGAACATTTATAGCTTTCTATTTTGCGCTTCCAATGACAAAAAATGTTCAATTTGGTGTTGAAATGAAAGAAAACTTGAAAGTGTTCGGTGATAGTGTTCTATTTATTATCTACCCTAGTTGTAACCCAATTGCAACCTAATTACAACTTAGATAGTTGTAATCTAGTTGTATAAGCTAGTTTAAACTTAGTTAGGCCTAGACCTAAACTAACAATCTACTTAGCCTAAATCTAGTTACTTACCTTAATTACTTATACTAATTATTCATAAACTATTTTAAACTATATAATTGTATAATTAAACTATTAGATGTATGTATATATTAAATAATTGACTATCACTAATTTTTTTTAAAATTCGAAATTCATTAAAAAAATTATCAACATTTCATAAAACAAAGAATTAACTCAAATATAAATATTTAATAATAAATTTTAGATGATATTTTAAGTATAATAATTATTATGATGTTGTGATAATTAATAATTGACTACAATTACAACAACAACAATAATAATATTATTGTAATTAGTAGTTAGGTTAGGCTAGTTATTGAACTATTTTTATTCGTATTTTTATCTAACTTGTTGGAACTATTAAATGACCTAGTATAATAAATATTAAATAAGAAAAAATATGTTATAATATAGTAGTGTTAAATAACAATAATTTCTGAAATTATATGATAATTTATTAAATATCTTTACTAATTATTCTAAAAAATTATTATTATTTAATCATAAATAAATAAATAAGAAATTTTAATAAATGAAAAAAAATTGGAAGTAATAGCAAAACTTAGAATAAAAATTAAAATTCTAAAAAATATTAATTATGTATCATTACATGATATGTTGTAAATTAAAATTGAATCTACATGGAAATAAGAAATTACACATGTATTGAACATATTCCAAAAACATATTAATTAAATATCCTTATTTGATATGTTGTAAACTAAAATTGATTTTACATAAAAATTATAAATTATGTACTTATTGAACATACACATTATTAAGTTGACTTATATTTCAGAATCTCCTTAAAATTTATTTTCAAATTAAAATGTAATATTTACATGCACAAAAAAATTCATCATACATGTTATCATTCATGTATACAAAAAACATTTATGTGTACCTTAATAATTAATGACATCTTTATTGTAATTTTAAAATTATATTAAGACATCATACATATAAAAATGAATAAACATTAAACTTCCACAAAATTATGAATTATGTATCATTACTTGATTTGTTGTAAATTAACATTTGATTTACAAAGAAATAATATATTACATATATTCAACTTACATTATTACAAACTCATATTTCAAAATTTCCTTAAGTTTTATTTTGAAAATAAATTTTAATATTTAGATGCACAAAAAATATTTGCATCATACATAAACATTCATTTGCACAAGTAGAATTTATATGTAGTTTAATGTTTAATGTAATTTTATTGCAATTTAAACCAAATATTGAGATATTATGTGTATAAAGATTAATAAACATTAGAGTTCAACAAAAAATATTAATTATGTATCATCATTTGATATGTTGTAAACTAAAATCCAATTTACAAGAACCATGTACAAAGAGGTAATACAGAGAAAAAGGAAAAAATAATTAGGTGTATTGAAAATGCGCATTATTATAAATTTATATTTCAGACTTTCATTAAATTTCCTTGAATCAAATTTTATTATTTGTGTGCACAAAGAATATTTGCATCATACATAACCATTCATTTTATACAAAGATAATTTACAAATAATTTAATCTATTAATGAAGGTAGATAATTTGTTTTTTTTAATTTTATCATGTTGGAATTTCCCAAACCAAATTACTTCATATAATACTATTGGTATCTTTGAAAACCTTAAAATGAATAGGGGTGCACTGACTTGGGTTGAAATTTTTTTGAGCTATAATGCAAAGGTTATTGATTATTGAACCATTTTCTGAATAAACATTAATAAAATCACAAATAAAAATTTCACTTGAATCCAAAGGTATAATTGGTGTTGTTGGAAAGTAATTGTTGAGTTAGGTTTAATGAAATTTATTTCATAATTTTCATACTTAAGGTGTGGAAGATATTGAATTTTGAATGATTTTTCTTGTTGAAAATTTAAACAAATTACAACAAATTGGGTTTAGAAGGGAAAATGAGTTGAGTGTGTTCACACTTGGGGCCAACGACACATGTTACTTTATTTATCCATGAAGGAAGGTATTTTGTTTTGTTTTGTTTTGTTTTGTCATGATGATATCTCCCAAACCATGGTGTCTTAGGTTATGCTATGGAACTTATCATCAAAAAGTTATCAATGAATAGGGGTGCAACGACTAGGTTTAGAATGTTTGGAGCTATAGTGTGGAATCTATTGATTATTGAACCAATTTTTCATTGAATTTTTTGAAAAACCAAAATTGAAAACTATATTGGAATTTGGGGGTGTTCTTGGTATTATTGGAAAGCCCTCACCAAGTTTGATTTAATAAAGTTGATTTCGTAATTTTGAGACCTAAAATGTGAACAATATTGAAAATTTGGTGGGTACATATTGTTGTTGGAAATTCAAACAAATTGCAAAAAGGGGTTTGGAAGGAAAATTCAATTGAATGCAACCAAACTTGGGTCAATGACATAGGGTACATTAGTGTTTACTAAGTTATTATCATAATTTTAAACAAATATTAAGATATCATGTGTATAAAAATGAATAAACATTATAATTGCACAATATTATTAATTATGTATCATTATTTGATGTGTTATAATGATCTACATAGAAATAATAAATTACATGTGTATTGAACATAAACATCAATACTAGCATTTTTTTTTAAAAATTAAACTTTATTTTGAAATTAAAGTTTAATTTTTATGTGCACAAAAAAAACCATTCATTTATAAAAATAAAATTTACATGTAATTTAATGTTATCATAATTTTAAATAAATATCACAATATTATATTATAAAATTAAAGTTACTTATTAGTTGTTTGACCTAATTGAAAGAGATAGTTGCAAACAAGATTGTATTTCATCCATCCTTTAGTACATTTTATCATTAAAAAAATTGAACATTAGTCAATGTCTTGATTGTGTCCAACTAAAAAACCTTAGATGCCAAGAATATTCCAAAAGTGACCCCTTAGTTGAAACATGTTTCACATTGTTTACCAACATAGTTGGAAGTTCAACTTGGAGACATTGTCGATGCTAGGAATATTTGGCAAATGACCATACAGTTGAAAAATGCTTTCAACTATATACCAATATAGTAAACAAATCAATTGAATTGGTAATTGCCATAATTTTATTTTAAAACTTAAAAAATCCAATTGAACCATAGTTGCAAATGTCATGTAGTTGAAAACTTTTGGTTAAAAAAGGGGGGTTTTCTATTAGTGAATTGGTGCAAAATCAATATCATGTCAGAGTTCTAACTTCTAGACTAAAACAATTGGTTTTCATTGTGAGAGATGTATTTGTTCAACAAATAATAGTAGCAACTTTACTTGTTAATATATTTGTTACCACTGCAGGTCTAAGTTACCTACCTATTTATGTCTACCTATGTAGCGTAAACAGTAGGTAGGTAGACCTAAGCTACTATTTAACCAAAGTAGTAGCTCAAACTAACTTAATTTATTAAAAGCATAGGATGTTCAATTTGACTAAAAGCCATTGGTCATTTTGGCCAAACATATCATTTTGTTTTGTCAAACTTGATTACAAGTCCCATTTGATTAAAAACCATTGTCCATTTTGACTAAGGTGGTCAAATTTTTGTTCAATTTGATAGATATTCAAATAAATCATTTTTAATAAAATTCACTAGCTAGAAAATACACATCATTTAAGCCTTGAACCTCTAGTCAAAATGGACAAGGAAATCAAATTGGATAATGTAAAAAAAATCATGAATTGTAATAGTGACATTAGTTAAAGTCAATTGACACATGCCTAACATAACTAGTGGGAAATATTTTGTTCCACAATCATCTTATCACCATTGGCCTAAATAAATATGTTTTAGTACATGTCAACACTAAAGATAAATGCCATTTATGGGTTTGGTGGGCATTCAAATTAACAAATACATTACTATGAAAGCCATTGCCATTTCATAAGGGTTATTGAAAGGTAAAAAATGATAATGACAACTTGGAACCTCTCATATCCATAAATCCAAATCAATGAGTAAACTTTTTTTTTAATCCAAAAGGGCCTTATTTCCATAAAGATGTGCATATTATGTACCTTTTACAACTTTATTTGAACCACAAAATGCATACACTATAGCATGGAAATACCCCAAAAAGCACCCCATTTGGACATTTATCAAATAAATTGTCTAGTCAATTTGGACAAGGTCCAAGTTGATGAAAAGTATTTTTGACCAAGCATGGGTGGCATTTTTGACTAGTGGTTGTTTTTACCATTCAATATGTCAAGTTGCCCATTTGATTATTAATCAAATGCAACTAGCCAAAATGGCAATCATTTCTTAATAACCATTTACTCAACATGTGGCAAGTTACAACATACGAATGCATTTATTTTTTTAGTAAATGTTTTTTGATGGAGTAAAAAGGGTCAAAACATGTAACTAAGAGCCAAAAAAGGCGTTAGATGTTAGACATACTCAATCAAAATCAAACATTTTTTAAAATTACCATTTAAAACCATAGTAATCATGGCAACTTAGTTTGCCCCCCATATGAATGTCAAGGAACTTAAAATAAAAAATCCTTCAATTCAATTTAAGTTTTGGTTTTAATTTAAAACATTTGAAAATGTGCACCTACTATGTTAGATGGAATCAAATTTGCAAAGGACTATAAAAAGGATTCATATAATAAAGAAAAATTCATTGAAAAAAATATAAATGATAAGAACATGTTAGCCACACTCAAAAAACATTCATACTTTTAAAAATGTGGAATTCTAAAATTTTAAAAAATCAAAGAATGTTTCAAACTTGCTTGAGAATTTTAGAGCTTCAAAAGTTCTTTACCACATATAAATGGGTTATAATATACAAAATGTATGAAAAAAAGTTACAGCTTAGAGCATAATAAAATTAAAGAATGTGAAATTTTTATTTTTGGTGCTAAATTGAAATTTTGATCATTTTTCAAGATGAAAAACATTGAATTTGTAAGGAATCTGTACATTTTTTTAAATTCATATTTATTCAATTATGACTAACAAAAAAAATGTGATTCATTGGGGAACATTCAAGTATTTTAAAAAACAAGTTACAAAAACTTTTTTTCAAAACTTCATTTGCATGTAAAAGAAAATTTGGGAAAAAAGACGTGCAGTCTTTTTTCCAAAGTAATCCCTTTGGTTCCTAGTTACAGGTATTGACCCAAAAGGTAGTTAGGTAGTTACCTACAAGTGAAAGTACATTGTGAGTGGCCAACTTCGGCACTTTCATGACATATCCCAAAATTATACACCTCCAAAATGTGTGGCGTGATATTTTAGTTTCAATTATGGTGTTTGGGTTTTATATTTTGATTTTCAAAATATTAATATTATGTAATATTATTTGAAAAAAAATATTAAATATTAAATTCAAGGAATAATTTTTGTATTTATTAGATATAGTATTAATAGAACTCATTTCTTGTTTTATATTACATTATTATTTTTTAATTAATTGATCAAATTTTTTTGAAATAGAATTACAATAAATGGCTCACTTCAAATTTCTTGTCATGTTCCATTTCAAAATGATTTTTTATCAAAAAATTAATTGCATACTTATGGTCATTACCTTGAAAAAAACTCATTTGTGATATGATAATTATCAAATGTTTCACATGGTACACAAACTTCTTCCAATCATATGAATCAAAATGTTTAGTAATACTACAAATTTCATAAATATTAAAAATCATTTGAATCATTTTAAAAATTAAATTATCATTTTTTTAATACATTGTGATGCACATTTTTGTTTACACAAATAAACTCTAACATTGCATCATATGAAATTGGAAAAATGTAGTTTTTTTGGCATTTAACTTCTTTGGGTTTTGACCTACCATAATATGTAAAAACATTGTGAAAATCCTTCTTAATAATGACATGGTTGAAGTTCAAATATGGGTACCATGAAAAACAATACAATGTGACAACAATCTTGGGCCCCCTTTAGTGTGCTTTCACCCCTACCTATACCTTACTTTACTTACAACTACATGTCTATGACGTACATGTACAATGTATACATCACTAAGTGTACAAAATTTGTATACATGACATTGATTTGCCCAAGTTTGGGCCCAAGATTTCATGGAGGCATGCCAATGCCTTTGCCATTAAACTACACAACCTTTTATTAATAAAACATGTGCAACATTTCACTTTAGCTTGTTAATTACGAAACCATTAGGAAAATTTTAAAATTGACATACCTTGTTTTATATCAAAGTTTGTTTTAATGAAGCAAATAAAAAATAATTTTGAAACTTATTCAAAGATTTGTTTTCTACGATCAATATTTCAAATGAGTTTTTAACAAATGTTTTTAAAAAATCATTGAAAGTTTTTAGCATGTTAAATTATGATTATTTCATTTCAAATTCCATTCATTATATGATTGAACAAAATTAGGTGGGTAGGTAGGGTAAAGTATGTAGATACATTGTTAACTAAGGTAAGTAGACCTAAGGTAAGTAGGTAGCACGACATGTGACAAGATATAATCTAGCACATCATGAGTGTTGTTATTTTAGATAGGTAAAATGCAATCTCAAATACAAACTTGAAAGCATTTTACAAGAAAATTAAACATATATTATGAATGCAAACAATTTTTTAAAAATTAATTTTAATTGGGTTAAAATATATATGTTCACCCAAGGCATGGGGATTTAGTTTTCCTTTGTTATTATGTCTTTGATTGAAATTCATCAACTTTCTAGGGATCAAGAGATCCAATTTCCAATAGCTCTTTGTCCTACCTTATATGAATGGTTGGGTTGTACATATTATTTAGTTATCCAAATTTCAATATGTTATTCAAGTAATTGAGGTTGTGCTAAATGAACACTAAGAGATGAAGGAGATTTGAAGGCTATTGCATTTTTTTCATATAATAGATATATATGTTTATTAATTGTTTGATTGTCTTACTCACAAAATCAGGAAACAAATGTTAATCACACTTGACATAACAAAATTCACAAAATTTGTATAAAATTTCCTCACACTAGGACTATTGAATTACATTGATATCACATTATAAAACATAAACTCTCCAAATTAACAGGCAATTCACTTGGTCCTTAGGCTACAAGTTGTTTTATTATATCCAATAGAATGAATGGACAAGTAATTAAATAAATGACTTGGTTAACCACATAGGTAGACATGTTTTGTAAATATGGGGTTCAATTATAGATAGAATACTTAATTAGTATAGATAATGGCATGTCCTTTTTGATTGCCAAATTATAAGACATAGCTAGAATATTTCATTGATATAAGGAATGGCATGTCCTTGAAAATTTTGACCAACAATGTCATTTTTAGTCCATGTTGACTAAATGTCCCATTTGACACAAGTCAAATAGGTTACTCTAGTTAAGTTAACTAGTCAAATGTTACATGTGACATTATGATATAACCTTTCAGTCAAAAAATACATGTCCACTAGTCAAGATGGACATGGCAATCAATTTGGACAATTTTAAAAATCATGGATTTTTATAATGATTATAAATGTAATTTTAATTATGACTTCAATTGCTAATTATAAGATAATATTGTCATAAAATATAATTGTAGTCATTAATTAGAAAGTATTGTATGCATGTATATGACTATAGTCATTGATTGTAATGTATTATAATCGTTCAGGAATAAGTCTATCTAAAATTAGCTAACCCACTCAAGAACATGTCTTCCATAACTACATAACTAATGACATGAGAGGTGCAACATGAGAGTTCCAAAGTGCCGTGATTGTGAATGCTAGGTTTTGGTGTAGTCAAAGTCAACAAAATGAAAAGACTTATTAAAATTTGGTAGTAATGACCAAAAGGAAAGCTACTCTACTTACATTATTTCATTTTCAAGTTTTGAGTCTTACAACTTGAATGTCCCTGGCATTCACAAAATCACAACCATAGGTGAAAGGAAGGGACCATTTGGGCCCATCCTTTGGGGCCTGGCCCAAGGTACTTGATTGGGCCCCTGGAATCTCCTGTGTGTGACTTTTTAAGGTCATGTGATACTTGGACACCATTGAGTTAAGGTTGGCCTGTGGCAGCTGCATGCCTTGATGTACCTAATATATATATATATATATATTTAAAATCTTTTGGTATTCAGCTTTTGAACGCCACTTTTTGAAAGCCACCAGAAAGAAAACAGGAAAAAACCAGCCCGCTTCTTTATGTAGGTGAAGTGTCTGAAAATATATCCTTCTGGATTTGAGATCCCAGCCCCAGGCTAGTAGGCTGGTAGGCCAAGGGAACAGGAAGAAAATTGAGAAGGGTCTACTTTCAGACCCTTCTCCTATACTAAAATTTTATTTGATATTTTGTGATATTATAGAGTATAGTAGCTTAAGGGATTTTGGCCCCTAAGTAAATAGCTCTATTTTTATATGAGGATTTTTGAAAGATGATATTTTGGCTTGTGTTGAAACTTGAAATTAGTTATAGATTTATAATGTCTTGAAGGATTTTGGTTTTTTTAAGAGGATTTTTTGAAGATTGTATTTTTGCATGGTGAAATATTTGAGTTTCTATAATTCTTCTTTTGCCTTAAGATACTTTTTAATGTAAATGGCAAGGCCACAGTGTGATACACCCCTTGTCTCTCTTTCTTTTTGGGTGGTGATGAGTCTTTTTTGTATTGATTCAACACAAAAATATGTGTTCAAACTTCGAACACTCCAACAAGTGATACATTATACTCTCTCCCTTTGGCCTAGGTATTACATTAGAAGAGTAGAGCTTTGGGCAAAGATATGGGATAATGTACAGTGCTATTAGGAACAAGTTGAGGAATGCAAAGAGAACATCATAAGGAACCATTGGGAACATTCTTACACCCCACTCCTCCCTCTCCAGCACACCTGCATGAAAAACCCTGAACACCTTGAGTGCATGTTAAGAAAATTTTGAGCAAAAGATATGGGATAAAGTGTGGATTGGGAATAGATTGGGGAACAAATGCAAGCTTATGGAACACATTGGGAGTACCACTGGGAACCTTGTAGGAACAAAATAGGAACACCAAATTCCAAAAAAAATCTCAAACCTCCCCACCACTCCCCTTCCCCCCCTAAACAAATTGCTCCTATAAGGTGTTCATCATTTCTACGCTTTTTGTGTCTGCAATACTAGATACCTTGATCCAAAAAGAAATGCAAATTTTGTCCAAAATAAAGATGAATAATTATGACTTCTTTTGGTAGAAAGAAAATAAAAATCAACATGTAATATCAATCAATGTACCATAGTACCTTCAACACTAATAATATTATTTTCAGAAATGTTGAAATTTTCAAAAAGAAGTTCAGAAAAAAACATTCTGAAGGAAAATAAGGATTGTGATAAAATATTTGAGAATATCATTTGTCAAAATGGAATCCCAAAAATTAATTCAATATTCAGCAAACATGTCTTGAAGTGTCGGAGGTACTATGGCATACAATTAAAAAAATACACAATGTCTTGAAGTTCATGAAATATGCATGTCCTTTTACGTAATAAATTCTTTTTCAGACATTTGGTCACCTGTAACATGTTTACCCTTTTTGAAGAATTGAAACAAAACTTTTGAAAGAGATTTCTTTTGGGGGATTGGGTAACTACTGCCGCCAAGTGCCCCCACCACTGGCCATTTAGTGCCTATTTGCCATGGCAGTACAGTTATATTCCTTAATTTGCATGGTTGGTGCATGGACCTTAACTCTATAAATCAGTGTTGTGCATGTAACTGTGTGTATATACAATGTGTAAATCTTGTGTAAGTGTAAATCATTTACACTTACATGTCCAAACTTGATCCACTTACACAAGGTCAATGTAAATATTTGTCAAGTATATTTACACAATGATGTGTAAATGTTTTGGGGTGGGTAAGTGTGTACATTATATACTTATAATGACCATACCTTCTTGCAAATCCAAAAACCAGTGTGGGCCATTTGGTTTGTTTATCACCAAAAACATTATAGATTCTCCTCTTCCCTAAGTAGAAATCACAGTTTTTACACTGTTTTACATGACCACATAAAATCAAAAAATATATTTATTTTTACACTTACAAGGAGTGTAAATAAATTTCAATATAAGAATACACTTGCACGAAGTCCTAAACCACTTCCACTCACAAAGAAACCAGTGTTGTGGCATGACTAGTGACTCCCAGTCAGTTATGAGAGCATCCCAATTCCCAAACCTCTCAGTGTAGTACATTATGTTTTGGATAAAGCAGGGTAAAGTTTATGCCACTACGGGGCAATAAGTGGCTTTGGGCCAAAAAGGATGTTATGCTTACAAAAGGCAATGCACAATTTAAAGAATTGCTCTTAACTGGCTGGATAGAATGATTGGTCCAAGCGGTTTCCTATTGGTAGACTCTAACATTTTCTAGCTTCAGTTTCCATGTTTATTTGTGTGGCTTGAAACAGCAAGTAATATCAGGTATGGGTTGACTTGCTCTGAGTGTGTTTAACATTAAAAAAATATTTGACAATGTAAGAGCATTCCCACCAGTGCTTAGGATGTGACCCAGCAAAAATATTTCTCACATCCAAGTTTAGTTATTTAGATTTTTGCAACCCCACCCATAAAACTGAAACTCGGACTGCAAATATGTGGGAACTACTAATAGCAAACCACCTGCACAAATCATTATGTTTGGCCAATCAAAAACAGGGAGCGGTAGTCAGAACATATTTGTCAGCCTCAGCAAATAGGCAGGAGCAAAACCATTTTGAGTTTTGAGTGGGAGAGTTAGCGCCAGAAACAGGGGTAGCTAGTTTGGGGGATTTAACAACAACGACAACAATCTGTTCTCCTTCCGCAGAGTACACAAACGTGCCAGGGACTGTCCTAGTTGCGAGCTAGCCACCAGATCTTCCTAGTTGCCTTCTGATCCTGAACCTGTCGTTGCAGCTGCTGATAATGATGATGCAGTTCGGTTGTAGTAGCTGCAATCTACTGCGGGCTGTTTTATGAGTCATTTGCTTGCGTGCGTTTTGCTGTCAAATTACAGAGACAAGTGTTGTGGTGAGGAAGGTGCTGTGTAAATGTATGATGAGCTGGAGAGGGTTTAGTTGCTGGTGATGGTCGGTTCAAGCGCTCACACAATTGCTGCTGCAGACCGACAGGAGTTGTCTACTCCTTGTTCAAAGGGTTGCAGAGCTCAAGAATTCAGGGCTTAACAATTTAGGGTTCAGGGCAAGATAAAACAGGGCAAGCATAGCAGGGCAGGGCAAGACATAGTCAGGTAGGAGCAAGGCAAAGCAGAAAAGGCAAGGCAGAGCAGGCAAGCAGGGCCCTTGAGTAGTAGCACGCGAGCTATTCTCATCCATTCTTTTGGTTTTTCTTAATTCTTTTGCTTTGTTTGTAAAAAGTCTTTTTCTTAAAGCAATAGTTTTAGGGTTTGAGAGGGATAAAGGGGGGTTTTTTGAGTTGGAGTGTTCGAGATTGAGGTTTAGGGTCCTAATTTTAAACCAAATATGTTAGGCCAGGGATAGGCATGGCAAATCCTCTAGGTTCTCCATCCCCATAGCTTTGCTAGGCATCCCAACCCTCCTAGCAAGCACCTAATGGAGAGCCAGTAGTCATCAGCTTTCCGCCTATGCCTAGCTATGCTTCAACTTCCATCCATCCTAGTTTACTTTTGCTAGTCCCATCATCCTCTCTTCATCTATTGGCCCTCTTACCATCTCACCCATCACACCCATTAGGAGCTTCTCCAATATTCGTCATATGGTCCTCTCTTCCTTGACCCCGCATTCTTTGTCCCTCTTGTGGTCGTCTATTCAGTGCAAACGGGGTTGGGGGGGGGGGGGGGGGTAAAC
>Ga0209611_10009507_pt1 | contig 14698 bp, 10 predicted proteins | sample S1TSphgellanicum_3_FD_187693 | JGI IMG/M metagenome (GOLD analysis project Ga0209611, IMG submission 187693) | Host-associated microbial communities from peat moss isolated from Minnesota, USA - S1T2_Fc - Sphagnum magellanicum MG (SPAdes) (version 2) | ecosystem: Host-associated > Plants > Peat... | reverse complement strand
CCCAAACTCATTTGATGCATGTATGTGACAAAAATAACATTAAGTGTCCCCCCCCCAACTTTAATCACCAACCACAAGATGGAAGACAACCTAGAGATTCACCTGGAGGAAGTTCACCTAAAGGAGATCTGCCTAAAGAACCACCTTTCAATCCACCTGTTGAACTTTTGGATGGCCAACACCTAACCCACACATGTTCATACCACCATGGTATCAACCACTTATTGTGCAATTTGTGTCAGAAATAGCCACAAAGCTACCATACATGAAGCTATAATATCCAACCCATGTCAAAGACACTAATCCTAATGCTCACATCATAGTGTTCAAAAAGGCCATTAAAGCTAATGGTGAAATAGTAAAATTTGACATCATCAACCTATTTGGTTTTACTTTCAAGGATAGTATCTCTGAATGGAGTAAAAACTAGGTTCAAAACTATCCAAATTACACTTTTGAAAAGTTGGAACAAACATTTTGCAAATGATTTAGAACAATGAAGAATAATGAAGAGGTATACATGCAAATGCAAAACATACAACAACAAATTGTCGAATGTGTTAAGGTTTATTATGAACACCTATTGAAATTAATTAACTATCTACATGTTAAACCAACAGATGTTTTTTTCACCATTGTTTTTAGGGCAGGTTTATTACCTTACCTAAGATTAGCAACTGCAAGTATGAAGAGAAACATTTTAATTGAACACAAGGAAGTTGTTATAGTATGTGAAGAGAGTGGACCCATTAGTATGAATTATAATGCTCTTCTAACCACACCAAAAGCTAATGTAAAAATTAAACCTATAGTACTTGCTATGACAACTAAATCAACATTAACTTGTACCAATTATGGTAAAATTAGTCATTTAGTGGAAACTTGTCATAACATTAAAAAAAAAGTACTAGTTGTGCCAATTGCTATAGTTAAGTCTACATAATTTGTAGCAAGAATTAAAACCCAATCTTTTAAATTAGGAAAAATACACTAGAAGAATTGTTCCATTCTAACCATATTTTTGCGACTATGATGCAACTAATGTCCAAATCAACTAATTTTATGACTAACAATGTGTTAGTCCTACGTGTGTATCTAGTTACAACTTGTAGTCACATATGCATTACAGGAAGGGTTGAACCAAATTGTAGTTGTAGATGTGATTACAAGTTACAACTAAGATGATTTTCATTGAAAATGTAGATGAAAAGTGAACAATGTCATCCACTTTTGATTACATTCATCAATGGATGATAACATAGTTGTTTTTACAACTACAAATGAAAGGTTTTTCAATTGCAATAATATATTCTACCACATGAACAAAGAAACACATGGCAAACTTTGTTATTTCAATTATATTATTATCCCTTCAATGTACCCATCCATGGGTTTTTTTTGCAATTATCCATGGGTCCTCCATGATATAATATCTAATAGTTAATAGTTTGCTAGAAAAGGCTATTATAAATAGTTGGTAAACTAAGTTAACTAAGTTTAATAGGTTACATTAAACTAAATAAGCCTATGTACATTGGTAGCCTAGCCTAGCTTGCATACTTAATTAATTGGCCTAAGTTATCTATAGGTAATAGTAGGCTAGTTTATTAGGTGTAGCTAATAGGCTAGGCTATGAAGGTTAGACCTAGCTAGGCTAGGTAAGCTAAGTAGGTAGTTGGTTGGCTAGGTCATTAATTAATTGGTAAACTAGGTAGTAGGTAATAAGTTGGAATATAGGTAGTAGGTAGGTTTATTAGTTTATTATGTGAATATGTGATCATGTTTTTGTATCAATTAATTAATTAAATAGGTTAAGTACTTAATCAGTTATTTGGTTAGGCTAAGTAGTATGTAATAAGTAGGATAGATACTAGTAAATAGTAGGTAGGTAGGTAAGCTAAACAAAAGGTATTTTATTTTGTGGATATGTCATAATGTTTTTGTATTAATTGATTAATTAATTAGTTATGTTAAACGACTTATTTACTAAATGTAGGTTAGGTAATCAATTTATTAGGTAGGTTAGGTAGTAGATAGTAGGTATGTAGGTTATATGTTAAACAAGAGGTATTTTATTTTGTGGATATGTCGTATTATTTTTGTATTAATTGATTAATCAACTAGTTATGTTAAACAATTCATTTATTAAATATAAGCTAGGATATTAATTTATTAGGTAGCTAGGTAGTAGATAGTAAGTATGTAACCTAAGTAGTATATGATAAGTAGGATAGGTAGTAGTAAGTAATAGGTAGGTTAGGTAATTAATTTATTAAATGTAGGTTGGGCAATAAATAGTAGGTATGTAACCAAAGTAATATGTAGTAAGTAGGGTAGGTAGTAAATACTTAATGAAAACAATAAATATTTTATTGTGTGGATCAATGATAATGTTTTTGTATGGAATAAAGGATGTGATAGTATTGTAGTGTTTCCCTTCATTAGAATTGTCCCATATCTTTTGTCTATAACTTCAAACTTGTAAAATATATAAGTAGATGAAGGGATGGACTAGATTCATGGTATGCACTATAAACATAGTGCATGTGTCAATTCGGATGAGCCAATCAAAAGGCTTGTCCCCAACAAAATAAATAAGATCCTACTTACCTACCTCCTACCTACCTACTTAACCTATGTTAGTTAGCCTATTCTACCCTAGCTTAGCCTAGAATAGGTTGCCTATTATAATTTAGCCTAAGATATATTCTAATTAATTAATTAGAATATTTAATTACTATTATTATAATATATCCTTTTTGAACAAATGGAAAATTGCCACGTGTTTTAATCCTAACCACCCATCAATGGCACATTTGGTAACATGTGACTATCCCAAATGTAGTCACAAATGTAGTTGCAAATTGGGGTTCCATGTCATACTAAAGATCATCCATGGCGATGGATGAGATATTCTAACCTAGTCAAAAGGTTTGCAACTACATTTTCAACTACATGGCCATGTCATGTTTTTTGCGATTAACTATCTTATGGCATTTGTCCAAAGCAACCAAGCTATTTTTAGTTGCATGTGTCCATTATAACTATAAATGAATCACAAATTCAATCATTGATTTTCAAATTTCTTCTAGTGATATTTGTTCATTATCCCTATATAATTTGTTTTAGTGTAAAACATAGATCAGGAAAATGCCCAAAAAAATTGAGGTACATAACATGTTTAGAATTAAACTTGTTAGTTCTAATGCTATAACAACATTTAAACCACCTAAAATCGCCAATGTGCCGATTAATGTAATAATTATTGTTACCACCCATAATTAGTAGTCAGAATAGCAAGTGTTCAAAGAAAGGGAGCTAGTTAAAGCCAAAGGAGTTGAAGATTGGCAACAAGAAGAATGTCTACGGGATTCGTTCATTGAAATTGTTAGACAATTACAACATAGTGGGGCTGAAAACCAACCTATTACCATCAATGAAGGTTCATTGCAAAATAATTAGGTTGGATTGCTTAATAATCTTGCCACAATTCAACTAGTTGAAAGAAATCAAATCGGTGAAGTGAATCAGCAACCTACCGTTTCAAAATAGGTTGTTATAATAATAAAAAATTTAAAGAAATTATAAGGGATATCAAAAAAAATTATCTTTATTATGGCACCAATCACCAAGTTATTCAAAAAAGATGAAGTGTTCGAGTGGACTGCTAAATGTCAAACCACTTGGGAGGATATCAAGAATCAATACATTCAAGCTCATATATTTATTAGTCCTAACTGGGAACTGGAATTTCATGTTCATATTGATGCATCTTAGTTAGCAATAGGGGCAATATTGGCCCAAAACCCAATAGGTAAAATAGATCAACTTGTTATGTACTCATCAAGACTACTTAATTTTACTGAGAGAAACTATACTATTACAAAAAAAAATGCTTTACTTATGATTTATGCCTTACACAAATTCAGGCATTACTTGTTAAGTAATAGGTTTACATTTTATGTGGACCATATGCTTTTAGTGGATTTGGTCAACAAGCCACAAGTTTTTGGCAAGTTAGCTAGATGGTTTTTATTATTTCTAGAGTATAACTTGAAATTTATTTACAAACATGGTAGACCCCATCTAATGGTAAATGCAATGAGGGGATTACCCAATCAGACTAAACCTATTGGAATACCTTATCAAACCTATGATGTTCACATGTTTACCCTACAACTTGAGTGGTTACAGAGTGTGTATGAGTACTTATTATGAGTGATGCCAAAAAGATTCACAACATCCCAAAGACAATATTTAGCCCAAAGAGTTAAACCATTTGTGCTTCAAAAGGGAGTATTGTATAGATTTGGACAAGATAACTGGTTTCATCAAGTTCTACAACCAAAATAGGTGTCCACAATTTTGCAAGAATTACATAGAGGCGTTGTAAGAGGGCATTTCTCTTCTAATAAAATTGTGCAAAAGATCCTAAATGCTAGTTATTGGTGGGCGATGATGAATTGAGATGTTCATGAATATTGTAGAGCTTATGACCAATGTCAAATAACAGAACACATATTTAATTAATTTCGAATTTTGAAAAAGTTTGAAAATAAAAACAATGAATTTTGAAAGTTTAAAGATAAATAAAATAACATCTTCAACCTGGTGGGCATAAAAAAAAATGTTGAAATGAAAAATTTGCATTAAAAAAAAAATCAATAGGAAGACAATTAACATTCATGACAATAGATAAACATGGTGGGCACGAGATATTAAGAACTAGAAAACCATACAAAGAGTGGTGCAAAACTAAAACATTGCATAACATCATCAAGTAAACAATTCACTACCAAAATCAAAAAATCAAAATTGAAATTTCTACTAAATTTTATGCCATTGAATTATGCAAAGTATCAATAAAAAAATTTACAATACTTAAAGGTATTGTAAGTCATAAACTGTTGGTGGACCATTGAACAAAAAAGCTTGTAAGGCATTGAACAATTGAAATGAATTATTTATTAAAAAAAAAAATCATCTAGTGGCCATCAATTTATATAATAGTCCTAGTTGGAAACGTACTAAGACATATACATTCAACATGTAACCTTGAGTAGGAAGACTTTGCTTATTGTGAAATATGAAATATGAATTCACCCATAGGAGTAGACAACAAAAGTAAACCTCAAGTGCTTAAAAAATTATATATATATCAATTTATTGATTTCATAAAAATACATTGAGTATCAAAAAGTATTTCGCCATCCATATAGGAATTCAAAATATGAGCTATTGAAACAAAAATTCCACTCTATAAACAACCACAAATTGAGGAATCGTCTAATATTTTAGACTAAGAATCAAATATGCAATTACATCCTTGGCCTCTCTAAAAAGAAAACCCGATCAACAACATGATTTTCTACTAGTTCAAATTGCAAATACCTTTGTGTGGTGTGCAAACAAAGACAAAATCCATTACAAATAGAAATGAATAATTGAAAATTTCCCCAAAAACTATAGACACCAAACTAAATACAAAATTAAAAAAAATAACTAAAACAAACGTGAAATGAAACATGGAGAACATAACTAAAACAAGGACACATTTAGGGTTTACTTAGGATGTCACCTAAAGGAAGTTGCAATATTGTTAGATCCTCGCTCAAACTTCCTTTAAACTATTGAAATCGGGAATAAGATGGATATTGAAAACTAAACAACAACCTTGAAAACTGCATAATGATTGTGGAATGGGCATAAATTTTCTTTACAAAGGGCAAACCCTTCAACACCAACCATAACCAAGATGCAAGGTCTAACCATTACACCTTGTTTTTGAATAACTCATGTCCTCTGAATGGTTCAAGGAAAAGTCCTTTCCATTTTGGATTTTGAAAGGCCTTGCTAAGCTCATCATCAATGAGTAATGTTTGTTCCTTATCCCCATAAAGTAGACTTCTACAAGCAAGGTGAATTCGACCCAAGTCCTTCAAGTAGTAATAAACTGAGCATGTAAGTTGACTCATTGTTATAATGCATTATTCACATCCCTAAACAAACACAAATTGATCAATGAGAGTTTTGGGCATCAACAAAGGTAGAATTTGAAAAACATTTTCTAACAACATACACAACCAAATAACAATGTGAAAGTGTTCAAATGCTTGAGTTAAGAAATCCTCTACTCTAACACGAATTTCCAACCTAAATACATTTAAGTTTTTCTTAGTCTTTTGCTGATCCCCTTGAAGAAGGGCATACTTTGGAAAGTAACAAAAAACACCATTGAAACTGAAAATGAGGAGCTTTTTATTTGTGCTAGATCGAGGTTGAAAAGTCTGACTTTGCGTCCTTGCATTATAAAGAGAAACAACATGCACCTACTAAAAAAGAGAAAAGTTAAAACAAAAAGAAATTCAAGAATGAGTAAAGGCCTCCATCCTTGTCAAAAAAGATGTTAGGCCAATAAAGAATACACATGAATGCAATTGATATCTAGAACATGGAAGAATAATTTTGTAAGGGAATTCGGTAAGAACATGAATTAAAACACACATATCACAACCACTAGTAGAAAAATTATCTTTTGCAACTTGTCTTATGCAACTAAAAAATGTCGCATGCAACTAACTGTACATGTTGCATGCAACTCCAAAATAGTTGCATGCGAAATTTTTTAGTTGCATAAGACAAGTTGCAAAAGACAATTTTTCTACTAGTGAACTTGGCGACCACCAGGTTGATGTTGGAAAACATTTAGTGGCCACTAGATGGTCGAAAGAGTGCGAGGTTTAACCGAAGCCCCACCAAGCCAAATCAAAATGTGATAAAGGCAAAAAATATAAGCAAGATTCAAGAAATAAAATAAAATAAATTTTATTAAAAAAAGTTTTTAAATATTTTGTTACAACCCTAGTTTTGGGCTCGGGACTAAGGCAAGGGCTTGTGAAGGTGCGGGCCAAGAATGAAGCCCATGAGTCACATTTCATGCTCCCGGGAATGTAAGAAAATGTGAGAGAATGAACCCTCACACTCTCAAGTGAGCTCCCAAGATAGCAATTTTAGGGGTCAAAACCCATTGGATCAACAATTTCCTTGTATCATTGGAAAGTTCTTGGAATGTAGATGTCTAAAATGGGCTTACATGACCTATTTGGGTAATTAAAACACAAGTTATGGCCAAAAAAAGGGCCGGGAGTCAAATTGGCAATTTGACTCCCGACCATTAAAAGTCAAGAATCACCCTAATTTACTTGCGTTCAGGTGGCATGCCACATACCATCGAAAAGCTCTCGACAAGGGCTACAATTTTGCTTGAGACCTCACCTCAATCGAAGGTTTTCACACAAAGGTATGAGTCCCCAAAAGTCGTGGGGGTCCCAATTTGGGAATTTCGAGACTCCTAGTTGGGAATCTTGGGACAAAATGACATTTGGGTGTTGGTCCCATGGCCAGGCACATAGTATACTATAAGGGGGAAGGTGGTGGTTTTTCGCAAGTTTGGGCCATGGTGAGTTTTGTGAATTCATGTTTGCTCGTGGCTCGTATGTGCACCAAAAATGCCCAAACTACACACTAACCAACTTCTTGTTTGGTTTATGCAGGTCGGTGTTAGTAATTGAATTTTTGGTCAATCTTCCTAGTTGCGATCCCAAAGCTCTAACACACCCTTCAACCCTTAAAGTGTTGTAAGCTAGGGAACACGCCCCGACTCCTTCTTCCACTATCTTCACCTTTGGATTTGTAGTTGAGTCCATTAAGGAGCTTGGGGGTGTAAACCAAATATAGATTTGGAATTGAGCAAGACATTTCTTTAAGAATTATTTTAATCCAGGACATGGAATGACAGTGCTAAAACCTCTATCGAAACATGTTGCGATCAGAACTTCGTTCAAATAAAAAATCACATGAAATGAAGTCACCTTTGTTACAAGTGAACAAGGCATTCCGGAATCAACATTCAAAGTTGAAGGAATCTCATCCAAGCTAACTACAACAACTGTGCATAAATTTAATGACTCCACATCTTCTACCTAAAAGATTTGAAAATCGAAACCCAAAGTTAGGGGAATTTCATCCAAGCAAAGTTCAACAAACATGCATGAATTTGGTGACTCCATATCTTTTTTCCTATCTTTCGCCTCCTTAATACAAGCCGCATCGATAATTTGAAAAAACAGACAAATAGTAGTTGTAAAAGTCCAAACATACATTTACCATAAAAATCAATGAGATTAGAAAATCAAAAAAAACATTGGACAAAAGGAGCAAAAGAAAATATTTGGACTACAAATTAAGGGTGTCGAGCGATTTTTACAAAAATTGACAAAATAGGCCATGGTGCATTTTTTGAACAACGTTCGGAATTTGACATTGTCTTCTTTGATACTTTTGATGGCGGCGAAAGGATAAAGCTCCATAAAGGTGGGAACACTAAGCCCAGAGTAATGAAGGAATTCTAAGTATGGGAAAATAATATCATTAGATAATTTTTTTTTCTTGGCGCATACTCATGGGACTTAACAAAGATGACATTAAAGGGTATATTTAAACAAGTTCTATAAGATGTATCATCTATCAATAATGTATTCCCAATGTGATTATCAAAATACCTAGGGAAGAAATAAAAAATGTCCTTATTAGTAATTAATTTATCATCAGTGAAACGATTGACACGATAACGACTTGGCTTAATGGGAAACTATAGAAAGTGTTTGTTAATTTGCATAGATCTTGACCCATAATCCTTTGCGTGTCGATCTCAATACATGTCGCAACTTTAGCCTTGGGCTTACGATTAAAGCAAGGGTTTGCAAAGGTGCGGGCCAATAATGAAGCCCGAGAGTCGCATTTCATGCTCTTGGGAGTGTAAGAGAGTATGAGGGAATGAACCCCACATTCCCAAATGAGCTCCCACTTTGGGAATTGGAGTCCCGATGGACTCTTGAATCTTCAGAGGGCAATTGTAGGGGTCAAAAATCATTGGATTGAAAAATTCCTTCTACGATTGGAAAGTTCTTGGAACGTAAATGTCTAAAATGGGCTTGCATGACCCATTTGGGTACTTACAACATAAGTTATGGCCGAAAGAAAGGCCGGGAATCAAATTGTCAATTTGACTCCTAACCACTAAAAGTCGAGAATCGCCCTGATTTACTTGCGTGCATGTGGCATGCCACATACCGTTGAAAAACTCTCGACAAGGGCTAAAACTTTTATGTGGATCTCACTTTAATCAAAGGTTTGCAAAAGAAGTTATGGGCCTCCAAAGTTGTGAGAATCCCAATTTTGGGAATTCTAGGACTGCCAACTTGGGAGTCCTAGGACAAAATGACATTTGGGTGCAAGCCCTACAGTTAAGCACAAAGAATACTATAAGGGGGGAGGTGATGGTTTCCCCCAAGTCTGGGCCGTGGTGAATCTTGTGAGGGTTTCCACAAGTCAAGGAAATTATAGGTTTTCATGAGGTGCATAGACCCAAGCAGTTACAAGTTCCAAGAGGGTGAAGAAAATTCAAACCTATCAAATGGTTTATTTAGTTTGCCTCTGCATCTACAAGAACTCCTTTGCATCAAATGCCTCATTGTGTTTCGCTACTTCTTTTAGTGTTCCATTTCCTGGCCTAACTCCTCTGCCTATTTTTTCTTTTCACAACAAAATAAAAATAAAAATAGGTAACTAGAAAAGTCGAATGTAGTTAAAAAATGAAAAGAAAAAAATGAGATGAGATTTGAGAAGTGATAACATAAAAGCTTAATTCGAATTGTCGAAGTTGAAAAGGTCTGAAAATGAGAGGAAAGGTATGAGGAGAGAAGTTGTGAAACAAACTAGAAGAATGCAAGTGAAAGGGAGGATGGGGAAAAAGTGGAAGGGATTAAAAGGGGGGCGTTACCATACACCACCACCTCTTTGTCTCCACCCCTTGCAATTATGAATTTGTAAATGATGGCAAAGTTTCGTTATTTGCGTTTTCGTATTAATATGTTAAAGTGGCAATTTTTGATATCTGGGTTTAAATAGAAATTTCCCTACATTTCTAATTGCGCAGCCTATTGAATCTTGTAAGAATTTTTTTACCATATTTGAAGTTTATTTTCCTTGAAATGTGCCCATGAAATGTTTTTTTTAAAAGTCCAGATTATTATTTTCATGTCGAATGTTGACAAAATTCCAGCCAATGGTTTTTGTTTGGGTGTCGCCATATTCTAACTATTTTTTCATAAACTAAATGTTTTTTAAGAAAATAATTTGGAAAGAATATTCCAAGTTAAATGCAAAAGGAATATTTTGGACTAATTTAAAAGGGATGTCTTGGATTAATTCAAAAAGAATATTCCAAAATAATTCAAAAAGAATATTGCACAATAATTTGGAAAGAATCTTCCAAAGTTATTTAACACGAATTATATTCCAAACCACTTAATAAGTATTTTACTATCTTTAAGTTATTTAACAACGATTAATGTACTATCCTTGAATGAAAACAATAATAATTACATGTCTTTAATTAACTCTAGATTAAACTATTAATTTTGGACTTTTCATATTTTGTGGTTAGGATCAAGTTTTCTAAACAAAAAAATGGAAATATGTATTTTTTGGATCATTTAATGAGGTAAAAAATTATATATTAATCTATTGTTGCATCATATGGTGGTTCCCAAAACAAAATTTCTTTCCAAATTTTGAATTTCAAAATGGTCATTTGTAAATTTTAGACTTCTTATTTTTAACTTAGTATTGTTCTAAGTTCATGAACACTGTCAATTTAGTTTAAAGATATTTGATAATTACATAATAATTGACTATTGATGTTTCCCTATGTAAACTGCACTTAAATACATACTAAGAAATATGATTTCAAATGGATTTAACATGTATCCTTGAACCTCTATGAATTTTTTTGTCAATGTGTATAATAACATTTGAATTTCAATTATTTTCATAAGTAGGATTAGTATGTACATAACTAGATAGATAAGTAGGCACACATGCCTACCTACCTATGTTTTTGAATGTTCATACCTATTTATGTAAACTATAAGTAAATCAGAAAATTGTCTTCATATGTAAGTAAATAGTAGGTAGGAATATAGATAAATAGAACATAGGTAAATGGTAGGTAAGTAGGTAGGACATAGGTAGGTAGATGGTACTATAATGCAACTATAATTTGTGACTATTACATGTTTAGATGGAAAAGTAGAATAAAAGTGCACATTTTTCATCCAATATTGTGAATGGATCCTTGGATGGATGAAAACCTAGTTGTTTTTACAACTGGTCATAGTTGGTTTGGCAACTAGAACCACTAATTTGTCCATTTAGAATATTTTGATGATTAAAACATATGTGACATCTTTGGAATTACAATATTTGTTTGATAATCAACTTGTGTCTAATTGTTTACTTATTGGTTTTTATGTACTGTTTATTGACATGGACAATATAAATTATTATATTTTTACTAAATATGTTTGAGTTATGATCTATTTATTAATATTATATATGATGATTATTTAATTACATATTATACATGTAAATTAAAATTTATAGTTAAAATTATAACTTATTATAATATATTCAAATATGATTTTTTTAATCAAACAAAGGTTTAAGATGTCTAAGAAAGATATCATTCATTTGATCATAAGAAGTCCTTTACCATTTGGAAGTTGGAAAATGAAAAAGAAAATTTCATTTAGGGGCCACCAAATGATGTGACAATAAATAATATGAGTAAATTTTTTTATTATGTTTATTGAAAACATGGGTTTAGGGAGCAGGTTTTTTACTAACTTGTGCATAATGAAGTTATTGTCTTGTTCAAGTCTACATCAATGATAAGATGGTTCATTGTGACTAATTGAATGAAGTTATTAATGTTTGCATGTCTTTGGTGTGCTTTTATTTTTTGGTGTTTCTCTCCTTTTGCTCTTCTAGTGTTTCAATGCTTGGAAGAAAATGAACCACACGAAGGGCCACACTAGCTTGACATCATGGTGTCCAATAAATCCAATATGACTATGGCCAATTTGAAAAGGTTTCAAGTCAAGTACATGCATAAGCAAGCTAGGAAAATTGACTTTTAGGTTATAATACATTTAACCATTCAGGATGAGAACAAGTACAACAACTCGAAGTTTCGCTATGATGTCAAATTTGCCAATTAATACAAAGATATTGTGGCTCAAATAACTTCATATGCCACTAAGATTTGCTAGTGACATGAATAGGCTATGACCCTGAGTTATCAAAAAGCTTGAAGGGTGCCATGTCTTAGCATTCATTATGCTACCATGTTACCAAGGTGCCCTTATGAATCGAACATGCAATGCAAAATCCTACAATTATTTTTCAACATATTAAGCCACAAAATGGTGACCCCAAACCGAACTCCAACTCCATGTTTTTTCCATTGTAAATAAAAGAAAATTACAATGAAGAGGAGTTGTTAGATGACATCATTATCAACCCAATACCAATATTACAAAGTTTTTTTCTTGATCATCGAAGTACTTTGGGCAACAAATGCATTATTCTTGCGAAGCTTTTGCCTAACTTCTCCTTCTTTACACCCACCGACACCTACACTCATTTCAATGGATGCAACTATGACCTCCTTCCACATTCCATACTCCCGTTGGCCACCAAGTGCTATAACTACTAATGAAAATCATTATAATTTTCATGTGAATGGAATTTAAACTACTTATTTCATGTTTTTTTAATGATTGCACACATGTAGGTAGGATTATTTATGATGATTTGTTAATTCAAAAACCCATAAATTAGAACAAATTTTGCTTAATGATGTGTTGCTCTCCCATTTGTATGATGTCATGCATGTTTGTTCTATTTTTTATACCAAACATAAATAGCATAAAACAATACAATATGAACATTAAGAATCTATAATTTTGATGATAATAATAGCTTGATAAATTAATTTGAAATCTCCAAAATCTCAATTATAAACCTCAATGACAATAAAATAGAACTAAGTTCAAAGATGAAAGTTATTGTATATGCAATGAATAAAAAATATTCAAACATTGCCAATTTTATATGTATATTATATATGTAATCACACATGTATATTTTTACATTCAAGATCGAATTATTACATTGGTTTTAATCAATGAAGCATAGAGTGACAAATAAAATCCATGAATTTTGAAATTAATATGTTTTGTGTTTATATTTATAATTGCATACATCAATGATGTCAAGTTTAAATACAAAAACATCATGCAATAATTGTATTAGATAAACAATTCAAATCGTGTTTAATATAATTTCATCTTGAAACAAATTTTCAAGTTTGGTAGAAAATTTCTTCCCACCACATTGTGATTGGTGAAATAATATTCAAGGGCAAACTTGGCAATGAGGAACCCAATGTACTTAATAACAAAACATAAAGTAAAATCAACCAAGTGAATTAGATTAATGTACAATTAAAATGGAAAACTAATATTTGATTATTTTACATATAATTTACTTGAACATTGCTATAATCCATAAATGTCATGATTATCCCAATGAATACAAGATAGTGATCATTGTAGAATATTAATATTATTTTTGTAACATTGAGATTTGATTTTTTTTTTCCCATAAATTGGGAAATTATACCAATAAATTATTTATGAATCACTTATAAAAACAATGTTCAACTTTGTCAAACTCAACATTTTAACCCATTTCCAAAACAAATGTATAAATATTAAAATTTTAAATTAACTTCACAATAATATTATTATGGAAATAAATAAGGACCATGGAAATGAAGTTGAACTCTGATATATTAATCCCAACTTAATATATATTTTTGTATATTAAACTCCATTTATATGTATGCTATAATAATTCATCAATGTGTTGATTTGCATGATGATTTATTTGAATAATTTTGATAAATTTCAAAAGATCATGGTCGTCCAAAATTTCATTTTGGTACCTTTTTTGTTTCAAAAGAAATTCAAAATTTTGCAAAGCAATATTATTAGTTAGTTTTACATTGCACAAGAACTTTTATTTATAAAGTGTTTTTTTCAATTGATGCTTAAATGTTGTCCATTAAAAAATAATATTCTAAAATTTCTACCCAAATTTGCAAATAGGAATATTAACAACTTTTTACTAATTAAAGAGGTTCATGTCTATATAATTGATTCTTAATACCAATGAAATTATTGTGTGAAAAAACTTATTCCAATGAATAAAATTAATATGCACCTAAATAATACATCAAACTAGTTAACAACCAATATTGAAATTATGCTATGAAATGTTTATTGAAGTTGACAATGAACAACAATGCTAGCTGGTTATTGCATACAGATTTTGTAAACCGGCCAAGTTTTGAATTTAAATGTCTGAAACTTAAATGGATGAAATATGGTAAAAACCCTTTCATCCATATAACATCATCCTAGCAACCCAATTTGGAAAAAAGGCAAGAGGGAACATTTCAACTTGTGAAAGTCATGATTTAAGGTTTTCAAGCGTCTTTTTCTCATAAGGAAGTCTCCAACTTTTGGAGTCGGAAGTTAGGGTTTCCAGAGGTCTTTCTCTCCTTTGATGTCAATGTGTTCAACTTTCTCCTTGTCTACTATTTTCAAGTAATTCCTCCCCAGCCATAGTTTTGTTTGTTTGCTTGCTATTTCTTCCTAAATCACTCCTCTTCATTCATGACACCAAGTTTTTTCACTTCATCTTTTTATTTGTATCATTGTCGTCTCTT
>Ga0209611_10009502_pt1 | contig 14704 bp, 12 predicted proteins | sample S1TSphgellanicum_3_FD_187693 | JGI IMG/M metagenome (GOLD analysis project Ga0209611, IMG submission 187693) | Host-associated microbial communities from peat moss isolated from Minnesota, USA - S1T2_Fc - Sphagnum magellanicum MG (SPAdes) (version 2) | ecosystem: Host-associated > Plants > Peat... | reverse complement strand
AAATGAAAGCAAGCTTCACTTAAAGAAATAACACACACATACAAACAAACAAAACAAAACAAACAAACACACACATACAAACAAACAAACAAACAAACAAAACAAACAAACATACACTCTTTTCCTAGTGACATTGGAAAGCCATATAAAAGAAAAAGAAAAACCTAACAACAATAGGATGGGTTTAACCTAAATAAGGTCTTAATTAATTAAAGATATGTTTTTTTAAAAAAAAGAAAAAAAATGCTTGAGTTTAAAAACATCCATTGAAGCTTAAATTAGGTTAACTTACATACTCTAAACTTGTACAATCTTTGAATTTTTTAAAAAAAAAACACATCAATTTCTAACCCATTGTAATTTGTGTGACACACACTCTAAAGCCAAAAATACCTTTGAATGTTGTTGCATTTGGGTTGCCCTAATTTTTGGTTGGGGGAACTTACTTAGCATTAAAAATGAGGCATCAAACTCAATTCTTTGAATCCAAATCTTACCAAATAAGTTCCAATAAATCCTTGGCTCATCATCATCAAAAGCTTTCCCAATTATTATTTCATGTGATGATGATGATGATGACTCATGAATGATGAGCCTTGAGTTTGCCTCTTGAGCTTTTTTTTTTTTCCCTGGTGGGTGCTTACTTCCTCCATCATCATCATCATCATCATCATCATACCCATGCATGATTTTAAACCTAAGACCATACCACCAGACCAGTTGTGTTGTGGTTAGACACTTGTTTACATGGATGGATGAATGGATATCATCAAGCTACCTTCTACTTTACAAGTACTTTGGAGTTGGACCAACCCATCTTACCTATTCTCAAACAAAGGTTCACTTTGTCATCCATACACAATGCAAGTGATAAACACTATTGGTTTTAGTTATTGGTTTTTTCACATTTGGGGTTTTTTAAACCACTAAATAACTACACATTACATAATAATTTTTCACATTCTATGCAGATTTTTATTTATTTATTTATTTATTTATTTATGGGTTACTTTTTTGACAAAAGTTTTTGGATGATTTTGGATTTTTTGAAAATTATTATTATTTTTTCACTAGTGTAAATTTGACTAAGTTTTTGATAACTAATTTGGTTGTGGGTGGTAGCTTAGTGGTGAAGAAGAAGCTTTTGGGCCAGAATGAACCAGCACCCACCAGTGCATCAAGCATGGATGATAAGTGGACATGAAACTATTTTCTGTTGGGTTCCAGTTCCCTACCTAACCATACCTAACCATCATGGTGGGTGAATTTCATCCACAACTGAGTTGTAGTAACTCATGACAGGCATCCATCCATCCATCCATCCAGTGGATGGTGCACTGGAGGGTGAGGTTCATCCACAACTGAGTCACAACAGGCATCCATCCAGTGGATGCTACACTGGTGAGTGAGGTTCATCCACAACTGAGTCATACTGGACATCCATCCAGTGGATGCCACACTGGTGGGTAAGGTTCATCCACAACTGAGTCATGATGGGCATCCATTCATCCAGTGAGTGGATGGTACGCTGGTGGGTGGTGCTGGTTCACTCTGGTGGTTCCCAAACTTTTTTCATTAATTTTTTTCAGTAGGGCAGCAGAAAATTTTGATTTCTGTAATATAATTTTGAAGTCCATTCTAAAGATTGAAAATTAAAAAAATAAAAATAAAATAAAATTGGGAGTTAATAAAAAAAAGAGATTTAAATAGGAAAAAGAAAAGCAGCTAGAAACAACAACATTCATCCATCTATTGTTCATTCAGTTGACGAGAGTCATTCATCCATGTGAGAGAGCGAGAGAGAGAGAGAGAGCTTTCCACAACGCTGCGCGCTTGCATGCTCGCTCGCTCTCTCTCTTGCGCGCTGGCGCTCTGGCTCGCGCTTTCTGTTGCACTAGGATACTGCCGTCTGGCAGCATGTTATGCGTGTGGGCATTTCAGAAAAAAGACTCACACAAACCCCGAAAAAAAAGAAAAGAAACAAAACAAAAATCTGTGATCGATCGATCGATCGATGCCCAACACTTTTCCCCTTGTTTTCCTCCGTCCAGACAAAAATGCAGCTTCACAAACCCTTTCTGCTTTCCTAACTGCATCGAATTGCATTGCATTGTTGCATTGTTGTTGTTGTTGTTGTCAAAACAGATTTTCTTCAGTTGCTGGACTGATTTTCTTTCTGTGAGCTTCTTCTCTCGTTGTACAGTCCATTGAAGAACAAGAACAAGAACAAGAAGAACAACAACAAGGCAGTTGATCTCTCCACCTCCACTGAAAGAACATCAACTGAGCAGAAACAACAAGCTCAGACGTATGCTGCAGCAACTGAGCTGAAGTAAACGAGGTGGGGTTTCTTGGAACTCTTGTCTGCATCCTTCTGTGGACACTACTATGTATGTATGTGTGTGTCTGTTTTGTGGTTTTTGTGTGTATGAAGGAAAAAAAGGTTTGGGTTCTTCCGGTATGTACTGCTGACAAAGCTGTTTTGTTTTTTGTTTTTCTCTTGTTAGAGATCGATATCAAGACGTTCGTTCTCTTCTTCTCCTGTTGCAAAGTAACTACCCAAATCTCAGGTTTGGTTTTGAAGCCCTTTGTTTCTTTTTCTCTACATCTAGCTTTGCACTTGACATCGTCTTCTTCTGTGTTTTCTGCACATGGAGAGAGTGAAAGAAACACAGAAACACACACACACACACACACACACACACATACAGAGCATGAGAGCTTCGGGTTTGGAATTCCTTTGTTGTCTGAAGTCATTCAGTGGCGATGAGCTGATCTTGCGCTTCCTTGCAGCTGGAGGGAATCTCTCGTGAAATTCACGCACTATCCACAAAGTTGATGGCTGTCGGGAAGAAGCTAGAGCTGGAAAATAACACACTGAGAGAGAGAGAGAAAGAGAGGGAGAAGAGATTCTTGCAAGCTGCAACGTTGTCATTGAAAATTGGCTTGTTTCTGTTTTTGGGTTTTGTGCAAAAGCAGCAGCAGCAACTGCTAAGAAGACAGGAATCTGTGGACCTCTGCAAAGTACTTGAAGAAAAGGAAAGTGTTGGGGTAGTAGCGCTCCTCAGGCAAAAAATGGGATCAACAACCAAAGAAGTGCAGCAGCAGCCCCTGCACCCAGCCAAGACATGGACACTGGGAAGATACATAGCTCGACGGTTGGCAGAGATAGGCGTCAGCGATGTGTTCATGGTCCCGGGGGATTTCAACTTGCTGCTCCTGGATGAGCTACTGGCAGACCCAGAGATTCAGCTACGGGGTTGCTGCAATGAGCTCAATGCAGGTTATGCAGCTGATGGCTATGCCAGGTGCAGGGGAGTGGGAGCATGTGTGGTCACATTCACAGTTGGAGGTTTGAGTGTCATCAATGCCATTGCTGGTGCATACAGCGAGAATCTGCCTCTCATCTGCTTGGTGGGTGGTCCAAATTCCAATGACTATGGCACCAATCACATCTTGCATCACACCTTGGGATTGCCAGATTTCAGCCAAGAATATCGTTGCTTCAAGGAGGTCACATGTGCTCAGGTATGACCCATTCCATCCCATCTAACTTTCTCAATTCCCTCCCTCTTCGGTTGTAGAACTTGATTCTCTGGATTTTGCAGCAGATTGAGAAGCTCAACTAAGAGTATCTCCAGTGGTGCTCAGTATATGACCCTGCAAAAGTATTTCTCGCATCCAAGTTTTAGTTACTTACTTTTTTCCAACCCCGCCCATAAGACTAAAACTGGGACTGCAAATTGGTGGGAGACTACTTATTGCAACCCACCTGGACCAATCAGACTATCTAGAGAATCACAAACAAGGAGTAGTCAATAAATACAAATTGACTGTATTTATTAGACTGTTCCAGGGCTCTGAAAACCGTGCATTTTTCCAGTGTCACAGCAGTCTTCCAGTGGATCCACTCCTGCTCCTCATCCAAGATTTTTAGTCCAGAGCCACATACTGAGCACCACTGGAGATGCTAACTCCATGCTACCATAATCTTCAATCTTCATGGCAGCAGCTTGTCTATCAATTACTGCTTTTCTTTGAGACATGATGAAGAAGGGTGATGATGGGTCTGACACTGTGAGCAATCGTCTCTCAAAAGGTTGCTTATGACTGTATTCTTGGAAGTGTTTGTTGTGGAGATTATTTCTCTGCAAATCTCAGATGGAAATTCTTGATGCCATTCATGATCTCGACTGAGGAGACTTTTTGTTTTTTGGGTTGGTGATGGGAGAGATCCTCCTGATGACTTGTATAACAAACTGTGAAGGGCTCATCATCATTGTTGTTGTTCTTGCAGGTGGTAATCCAGAATTTGGACGATGCACAGGAGCTGATTGACAGAGCTGTCTCAGCAGCGATCTTCCAAAGCAAGCCAGTTTATGTTAGTGTTTGTTGTAATCTTGCCAATGTTGCACACCCTTCTTTTTCCAAAGACCCTATCCCATTTTCCGTCACGCAGGGCCCTGACTTCAAAAGGTCTGTGTGGTTTTATCTTTGTCACTTCACTTCTGGCAGCTCGGATTCAATTCTAAACCTTTGAAGATATAAATATCATACATACCTTTTGTTGACTTGCATAGGTATCAAACTGTACAAGCAAAGACATAATAAAGAGCCACAGTAATTCCTATGGTATATCCAAACCCCCACTGTGCTTTGTGGTTTTAAGTCTAATAATCATAAATGATTATATGTGCCAGGAACTACGGGATCGGTAACTTGAAATCTAACCAAAGCAGCTTGGATGCGGCGGTGGAAGCAGCAGCCAAATTTATGAATGCAGCTGTGAAACCAGTTCTCGTAGCTGGGTCTAAATTGCATGTAGCAAAAGCAAGTCCGGCGTTTGAGAAGCTTGCCGATGCAAGTGGGTATGCTGTTGCAATGATGCCAGATGCAAAGGGTCGGATTTCTGAAGCACTACCTCATTTCATTGGAACATACTGGGGATGTGTGAGCTCTTCTTGCACATCGGAAATCGTTGAGTCTGCTGATTGCTACGTTTTTGCTGGACCTGTTTTCAACGATTATAGGTATACCCATGTTAGATTACCTACCTTGCTTTAGGCTCTTTGTCCTCCTTTTGTGGGTATAGTTCTGTATGTTCCTACTAGTGTAGTTCAAACACACCCATTTGCCTTAAGGTGTAAATGTTGGAGTACAAATATATCAAGAAAGCTAATGTCAGATGTGAATTTTTTTGGGGGGGTGTTTCAGCTCAGTGGGGTATTCACTCTTGCTGCATAAATCAAAATCCATCACTGTGCAACCAGATCGAGTGACAATTGGTGAGGGTATGTCATTTGGGTGCATTCTGATGAGAGACTTTTTCAATGCGTTAGCAGAGAGGGTTGAAAGAAACACAACATCATTTGAAAACTATGAGCGCATGTATGTTCCGCCCGGCACCCTGCGCAAGGAGCAAGAAGGGGAGCCCATCAAAACCCTGACTCTCTTCAAGCACATTCAGGTCTCTACCATCATCACTTGTACAGAAAAAAACTGTTGGAAAAAGGAAAGATGTGATCAAGACTCAAGACCTTAGATTTTCTGCAGCCCTAATTGCAAATCCCTTTCTTTGGGAAAAGAATTATTGTGGAGCAAAGTGAAGTGTATTATTCAGGCTTACAAAATTGAGTGTCAAATTTTCTTTTTTTGCAGGCGATGTTGACACCCGAGAATGTGGTTTTAGCAGAGACGGGAGACTCATGGTTCAACTGTCAAAAACTACGATTACCTGAAGGATGTGGGTTTGAATTTCAAATGCAGTATGGATCAATTGGGTGGGCCGTTGGTGCAACTCTGGGTTATGCTCAAGCTGCTGGCAAGGACAAGCGTGTTATTTCTTGTATTGGGGATGGAAGCTTTCAGGTAATGCTTGGTAATCGAATGCCACCCGAATCTGCTGTGGAGTGTTTTTGCACTTGACATTATGGCCTCAGTTTTATTTCGTTCTTATGATGGGTTCAAGCAAGATCCCAGCTAGCATTTGAGTTGTAATCAATTCTGTTCTCTGATCAGTGACAGCAGCAGATGAGTTTGAAATGCATGAGCAAAATGAAATTCTCTTGGGAGTTGTTACTCAAATCCTTGAAAGTGCTTCATATGGGTATGTCAGGTAACAGCACAAGATGTTTCTACGATGATTAGATATGGGCATCATACGATCATTTTTCTGCTCAACAATGGGGGTTACACAATTGAAGTTGAGATTCATGATGGGCCATACAACATCATCAAGAACTGGAATTACACCGGACTGATTGAGGCTTTTCACAATGGGGAAGGGAAACTATTCACATACAAGGTATGTATGTATGCCAGTTGATATCATCATCAAAGGATTGCACAACTGCAGAGACAGCAACAGACAAAAAAAGGAAGCTTCACACAGAACTTGCACACTTGGCTCCTTTTTTTGGGGTCAACAATTTTTGGTCTGAATCAGTTCATTTTGCAGTTTCACACCAGTTCTTTGAAATTTGGAATCTTGAGACTTCTCCAGTTCCTTTTGCATCTTCTGGGTGTTTGAAACTGGAAAATTTGGTTGGCTGTTTCTGCAGGTGAAGACAGAGGCAGATTTGATAACGGCTATATCGGCAGCAGAGAAAGAAAAAGACAGTCTCTGCTTCATTGAGGTTTTCCTCAACAAAGATGATACCAGCAAGGAGCTCCTTGAGTGGGGATCACGTGTAGCTACAGCCAACGGCCGACCACATAACCCACAATAATTCCTCCTGTGTCCATCCATCTGTCTGCCACCATCTCTATGGCAATGTAAGATACTGCATACATAGCAAGCATCCTTTTCTCAAATGTGGCACGTTGTAAAACTTTCAAAGAACTTTAGAGTGTTTGGTAGCTGGACAAAATCCTTCACCTAAATTTGGGCCAGATTATTATATACCAACTGACACCCACCATCTGGAGCTGATGAAGTAAGTCCATGTGATTCTTTGATATCAAAACAGGCAGTTGTTATACGGAGAAATTTCAAGGAGGGCGCAAACAAATGACCAGGGCAAGACATGGAGCAGTGCAAGGGAATTTTCATGAGCCCAGTGGGAGCACACAAACAAATTGGTTTTTTGTACTCTAGCTTCCAGGAAGCACAAGTTGGGATTTTCCTATCATCCTTTGTTGGTTTTTGAACCTATAAATTCCAGAAAAACTTTTCAAAGATTGCATGCAATAATTGGACATTTTGAGAGAACTGCAAAATGCGAATGACATGATGCTATCATGGCTCTTAAAACGCCTTTGAGGCAAATGCAGTAATGGGCTTTGTTAGATCACCATGGCCTGTATGTGAATTGTGCAGAGTCTGGTGGGATCCCTCCAGGTTTTGTTCAAGTTGATACAACAACCAGCAAATGACATGTAAAATTTGCTTTACAAACTTTGGGTGTTACCGTATCTTGTTTCTCTTGTAAAACCTGCAAAACATGCATTATGTAAATTTGTTTTTCTGCTTGTGTAAGACTGATTATTATTAAAGTGTTCCCATTTGTGGAATAAGCAGCAAGTTGAAAGGTTTTCAAGGTCTGGTAGTGCATATTTACATGATTTTAGCTATGTTTATTCTTTTTGTATGCTACTACTACTTCTTGTCACTAAAACAGCAAACTACGAAGTATGAGCATTGAGGTCTTTGAGCACTCATTTTGTAAATCCAACGAGCATCTTGCCGGTTTTTGAGAAGCTTGGGTTTGTTTTTGGTGTTGATCACAATTTTATGCAAGTAAGTCTAGGGTTGTTTGGTTTGTAATGGGAATTAAACATGTAGCTATTCTTGATGCCTTATCCCCCGTAGGTTCTTAAAGCCTCGTTGAGGAAATTGGACCTTCATTTTTTTGCCCTTATAAGTTTTCCACTAGAGGGTTGGGCTTCTTTTTGAGTAAAACTTTTTGAGTTTCTTCTACAAGCATTCAGGTTACTTTTGCTTCTTTGAATCCTTAGATAGGAGTGTGGAGCTTGAGTGTGGGCAAGCTTAAGAGGTTGGAACTTACAACCCTAGTAGGTTCTCCATTAGGACCTTATTTGATTGTTGAGATTGAGAAACTAAAGGAGGGAAATGTTTATTCTTGTCCGAAGATCTCAAGCATCCATTGGGCTCACATCTTTTCATGCTCAAGTTACAATGCGTAGTTCATTATTTGATTAATCTTACCAATGTTTTGTCTATCGTCATCAATCTTCTCCATCACCTTACAAATTTGAATCAAAGTATCCCATCCTTCAATTATAAGCCTCCCTTGTTGTGTTTGCACTCATACCCGTTGATTCTCTAGGTATCCATCTATTGCAATGTTCACATGATAATGGATGCATGAGGACACATGACATCATTTGTAATGTTTTTTGCATCCATAATAAAGGAAGCTAGTTTTCATGAGATTCTTAAAACAATTACTTGTTTTTTCCTTTTCCATTCTTTAGACATGTAGATGTCACAATGACATTGTTGATTCCAATGATGAGGTTTGAATTTTTGCAAACATTAATGCCATTGCAAATCCCACACATGCAAATATTTTTTGTCTTGCACATTTTCGAATGCGGTTTTGCAACATTAAGAGTATAGCCCAAACCAACAAAAAAAAGATTACCAAAATCATCATCACTCAAGAGGTCATTTCCTTCCCCTCATAACAATAAAAGTCTTCAATGGTTTACACAAGCAAGTTTATGTTTTTTTTATAATTTTGTGCTAACAATGCGTGGGGAATAAAAGGCCTTGAAGATCCTCCATTTTTAGTCTTAATTGCTAATTTTAGACAAAAGGTTTCAATTGCAATCCAATAATTATAGGCCTCCAAAAATTATGTGAGTTTGGTTACTTCTCAACTTCCACCATTTGTTAACCATTCACCCATCACCACCTCAAATATTTTATTCATGATCCATAGTGAAGGATGTTCTTTTTTTTTTTTTTTTTTGAACACGGAAATTAGCAATTTTGTTATGCTAAACAATGAACAATTTCAAAATTTTCCTTCAATTAAATAAGGAAACCATGATTTATTTATTTAATTTTTTGCCTCCTTTTATCTGCCTTCCTTTTGATTTGCTCCTTTTTCCTTGGAATAGATTCTTATAGGTTCTCGTAATTTTTCTTGTTCCTAGATATTGGTTTCCAATGTAATTCTTGGAGGCATTTAAAGTTGTCATCTATGGTGCATGGTTTTTTTATAGTGTTGGCCAATTATTTTATTTTTTCAATAATCATTGAGTAGGTTATTTTTTGTTTTTTTGGGGATCACATAGGTTATTAATATCAATATAAAAAAATTGGGTGTTGGGTAGATTATTAAAAAAAATGTATATTAGTAACTATTGATTATGCTCAAGTTAGGTTTTCAAATTACTAATTGAAAACCATTGGTTAACCTACCAATTATACACTAGTTATAGGGTATTTTTAGTAAATTAAAAATTAATTTTTAGTTTAAAAAAAATTAGTGTATAAAATTTGATAACTTACCTAGATGATAATCAAATCATCCAAGTAGGTTATTAAAATTTGAAAATTTGATATCATGAAATTATCAATTTAACTAATTATAAGATAAATAAATAACTAGTTGGTAGGTTATTAATAACCTAGTCAAAATGCAACAATATCCAACACTTGCTCTTTTTTCTCCATTTCTTTCCAACAATTGGGGCAATCCTACTTTGGGAGGCAAAGATGTATCCAAATGAACTACAATTCATAACATGAACAAACTAGGAATATGAAAAGAGTGAATTAAACTATAATGTAGTAGCCTACTAGGTTTGACACTTTGATGTTGAATGTTTAATATATTTTCTCTTAATATTTTAATGTAAATTAAGGTGTATTTTTACTTGTTAAGTAATTTTTAATAATTTCCAAAAGTCCTGATTTTTTTTTTGTTTCATAATCAATTAATGATGAACCTACTAAGTTGCACTTATGTGATATAGTGCAATCCACATTAATAAGTTGGGGTTTCCTTTTAAGTTCAATATTTTTTTTGCAATGAACCTCTTTGATTTGCCTATCACAATTTGTTTATTTTTGAAACTTTGGAAACTTCCCAATATTCACTCCAAACATAAAAGGCATATAAGGCCCCCTTTACACTATGATGAGGACCCATGACCATGGAAATGTTGAAACCCCTCAAAGACCAAACAATGGGTTTTTTTTGGGCTCATGGGCTAACAAACTTTGCACCCACCTTTTCTTTATTTTTAAAATTAAAAAAAGTTGAGAAAATTTTATGGAAAAAAATTGGCCAATTAATTTGTTTTTGGATCAATGGGTTAACAAATTTTTTTGCTCACCTTCAAGAAAATGTTATTAAAAAATTTGAAAAAAATTATGTAAAAAAAATCCAACCAATCATGGCTAATAAACATCACACCCACCTTCAAAAAAAAATATTAAAAAAAATTTAAGAAAAATAATGACAAAAAAGTTTGTAGATTAATAAATGACCTTTTGAGATCATGGTCTAACAAATGTCCAACACAACTCTAAAAGAAAGCTATAAACAAAAATCTGAATTTGGACCATCAAAGTTTAACCAATCATAGTGTAATAGGTTTGCTATTAGGTGAGCTTGGTAGCAAGTTTGTAAGACCATGAAATACTATCCAAAGTGCATTTAATCTTAATTTTTCATCCATTTACATTTCCTTGGTTCCTTGGTCTTTCAACCTTGTTTTAAAGTGAACTTGGATTATAAAATGATTTTTCATCCAATCATGGATTTCTTAAAATTTTGATGATTATGGATGGGCTTTCAAGCTCCAATGGGGCCTAAGTTTCAATATTCACCCACCTATATTGGCTCCAAGGGGAAAACATTCCAAGAAGACAATGTTGAGCCAAAAAAAACATATGGGACAAAGGGAGATCGTATTGGGAACATGTTGGGAACTTGGGAAACATGCTAGGAAGCCATTAGGAACTAAAACTTGGTGAGAACACATTGGGAACAATTGAAATCCCACAAATTCACGCCCCCCCCCCCCTCAAATTGTTCTTTGGGGTAATGAACCAAAAAATCATCCAAAGAACCTTCTTAAAGCAAAGAATTGTCAAACATGTGGTATGGATGAAAGTGGACAATGTGGATGAAGTGCATTTGACTATGGACAAAGAAATATGGACAATCAAACAATTTCTTCATCCATTGAATGAGAATGAATTGCCCATCTTCCAACATGCTCAAATCCAAATTATGTGCTCAATTCTCTAGCTCTACTTGATGCATTTACATGTTAATTTAAAGCTTGACTTTATTTGTTATGTTTCCTTCAAATGTATTTGAATCCTTCAAAGAACTTCATTTTGTATGTTGTTTCATATACAAACTATTTAAGAATTTGGGGGAAATTCATGAAAGGATCTATCATTTTAGGAGTCTAGACAAGCTTTGGCAACCCAAAACTCACAAAACCATGTAAACACTAGACATGAACGCTCCATAGTTTGGAAGTGGAACATCAAAGTTCATAGTGTCATGTGCAAAGAGAAAAATCTTGTCGAGGCTTAATCCTGATGTACCAGCAATCGACAAATGAGGCATTTTTGCTCAGTTCTCAATTCCTCTAGTTGTTGGCCCTCCAAATCTCAGAGCTGGTGATGCACTCAGACTAGAATCTAGATGAGCGGAAGCATTATTAACATGTCTCTCAAGTCAGGTTGCAGAGAAAAAATGAGTCTTTACAACTGATATAATTCTTTTCGTGAAAAACTCAGATACCAGTTGCATTTTCCCGATGATTTGATATATAACCCAAGTTCTTGGGCCTCCATACTAAGGCAGAAACCGCCTTGAGTCTTGCATGCAAAGCTACAAAATGCACAAGAGATTTGGCATGTGAAGAACATGGGAAGAATCATGACACCATATTGTCCTTGACACACATACACCACACCACAGTGGGTACAATCAAAGATGGACTTTGGGTGGGGATATATGAACCCATGGATTATAATCACTAAAGTGCCATCCAAAAATTTGGCCTAAAAATTAGTGACAAAACAAAAGGCAATTATTTATTCAGAAAAAGTGCAGAAACACAAGAGCAACAGAAATTTTGTTGCTGATATACACACTAACAAGCATAGACCTTTGAGGAACCGGAATGGTTGAGGTCAGTGGCATACATGTTGGAAGTAGGTGTGTTGAACAACAGGACTCTCAATTTCACTGTTGGCCACTGTCGGTTTTTCTGTCTGAATACCCATTGTGCAGTGATCTGTTGGTGGGGGAGTCATCCTTTGGGTCAGCTTCTCTGTTTCAGAACAACAATATGGTTAGTGACAATCACCTTCATCATGAATGGCAGCAACTAGCTGCATTTACTACCCATTGATGTTATCAGCTCCCAATGGTGGGTCCAGATAAGTAAACAACAAATATGGGAAATTTTTTATAGAATATCTGTGTCCTGAGTTTGTCTCTTTTACAGAAGCAACAGGAAGAAGGCTCAGTCATGATGTTGGCTTCTAAAGAGGCATAGAAAATTTTATCAGTAAAAAGTGCTTAGGTTGGCAGCATTACTGCTGAGTATGCTTTGCATACCCAAAAAAAATTCAAGTGTAGGCTTGGGTCGAGGTACCTGTATCAGAAATGGGTGATTGATGTTTGTGCTGCGTTTCTATGTGCAATGGCACACCTTCAAATCTTGTTTGCACCTCTGCCATTGTAAACAGTTTATGTCAAAATTGCAAACATCCCATCATGGCTGATGTAGCAAAATAGAAGAACAGAAGTATGTATGACCCTTTGACCACCGACAGACTCAGGAGCAGAAATGACGCTCAATAACTGAAGCAACTGATGTAGAAATTGGTTGTGAGCTTAACATCTAAGTGTTAGCTTACTACTCTTGAAAAATTCACAGATGAATTGCCTGCCTGTCTTTGTTGTGGAGCCTGAATTGCGCCATTCTGCCAGTGCTCCTGCAAATGAAGCATTGCTTGCTGCTTCATCAAACTCTCTGAATGCCTTCATGTCAGGGCCTTGTGCAGCAGGCAGAGATCTCACAAGCTTGTTTTCAACTTGAGAGCAATCTGAGTATGGTAAACAACACAATACCCTTCACAATATAAGCTATTCAGGAATCATGCTTGAAGAAGAAAAAACAGGACATATGCATGTGCTGCTTGCTGAAACATTGTGGATTAGTTGGCTCTCAAATCCAACAGGCTCTCCCAAGTTTCCTATTTGGTTTTCCCTCATGCCGCCAAAAGTTGGATTGGAAGTGTTGATCAATTCTGTCTCCAACTTGATGTCCATAGGTGAAAACAAAGTCATCAAATCCAGACCCACAACATGAGAAAGTTATGGAAGGCTGGACAATGCAGGATACCAACAAAATTGGTAATGGGACAACAAGATTTGGAACTCTGTTTGAGCTTGAGTGAGGTGGCTGGAACTACTGGCAAAGTCCTTGTTGACGACTTCAGCCCTTTTTCATGCATGTTCTCCTTTTGGCCTTTCTGCGCAATTACACATCATGCACTCCATTTGCATTGACACACAGTTTCTATTGGCATAAATGGTCAGTCAGCTCATGTGTTTTGGATGCAAATGCAGATCTTAAAATGTATGCTGTGAAAGGATAATTAGGACTCAAAGGTGTACTGGCATTGTTGCACTCCACCAGCCTTTTGTGCTTGCTTCTCTTCTGCACAGGAACACAAGCATCACCACTGTGAAAAATCCTCTAATGTGTGCTTTACAAATGGCATTCTTTGTGTTGTATTTTACATATTCTTGGAAAACTGGACTTTGAAGGTGTGTTTTGTAGGCAATAGATTCAAACTTAGTGGTGAGTTTGCATTGAAAACCACAGACACAATAATATGCTTTGAAAATAATGCAGCAAAACAAACAAACAGTTTGTTGAGGAAGCAAGAGTGTACCTGAGCTCCTCGCAGACTTGGCGCTCTGTTGCCATTGCAGCCCGAACTTCTGCCAGTCTTTTCATCTTCTCCCTGGTCTCCTTCTCCAACTTCGCAGTTTCTGCAGGTGTGGAGAATCCCCGCCTGCACAATCCCCCTTATGTAAGCTATGTTTTGCACATGATTCTTTCATGAACAAGAACCCAATTTCCCAGTTCACTCTATTAGAAGGTATCCTTCAAGAAAGCAAGAAATCTGCAATGACCCAAGTCTTCTCCCTTCATCATGATGGTGGTATACATACAGTATGCAGAAATTTGGACTCTGCTGAAATCCTTCACCAGGAGGAGCAGAAGAAATGATGATGAAGGAGTTCAGCAACTTCCTTCTTCTTCCTCAAGGAGAAAGCAAAAGTAGGGCAAAAACATTTTTCTCTACCTGAAACTGCAAACTTCCACCACCACAAAAGCCTTCATGAAAGCAAGGACTTCTTTTTCCAGGTGACCCATCTTCATAAGAAGAGAGAAACGGGTGATGGATAAGAATTCATTTCAAGCAACCTACTATTGGGAGGGATATACAGATTGAATGACTGCTGTAGTAATAGTAGTAGTAGTGGTAGTCATTGCAGATCCAAGCAAACACAAAAGGGGAGCAGGGGAGCATAAAATGTGATGCAAATGGAAATGAAGCATATAAAAGAAAGTGGGTAAGGCTTTTACCTTCTTGCTGCCATAGCTGTTGTGCTGCTCATGACATGCTGAGTGTCGTCCTCCTCTCTCCAGCACCCATCACACAACACAACCCCCCCCCCCC
>Ga0209611_10009501_pt1 | contig 14706 bp, 17 predicted proteins | sample S1TSphgellanicum_3_FD_187693 | JGI IMG/M metagenome (GOLD analysis project Ga0209611, IMG submission 187693) | Host-associated microbial communities from peat moss isolated from Minnesota, USA - S1T2_Fc - Sphagnum magellanicum MG (SPAdes) (version 2) | ecosystem: Host-associated > Plants > Peat... | reverse complement strand
CTACCACCATAGTTAATCTTGGGGTTGGTGAGCCTGATTGAAAACTTGGGTGTTGAATTTGTTAGACTGACCGCTCATTCCAAGGTGTTGGACACATTGGAGCTGGTTAGACATTGTCGGGGGTATTTGAGATTTTGTTATACACACATGATTGCAGGGTGCTGACTGTGGAAGCTGCTCCCAAGTGTCTTGAGCTTAAACAGAATAACTTACAAGTCTGGACCTACTTTTATCTGGGGCCCATGGTTGAATGTCTTCTGTTCTGCCATTTCATGGCCGTTGGACATGCATAGGTTGGTGGACATGTTGCACACAGTTCTGTCAAAGTAAAGTGTTTAAAGACACTGTAATTCTTCAAGGTAGCTTCGTGTTATACCTAGTTGCACATATAGTCGCAACCAAGTGTTAGACATGTTTTTATTCAAAGGTAACATACTTATTGGTGTGTTATGCATGTTGCCTAAGTACCACAAACTTACTTGGCATGGCATTTTTTTTCCCACCTCAACTGTAGGAGTTTCAGGAAATTTTTGTTTTTATTGCCAAAGTAATAAAAACAATAAATAAATAAATAACTGAAAACCGTCAAGAAGATGCTGGAATGATAAAGGTACTATTGTAATACATCTTGCACATATAGTTGTGAAGAAGTGTGTGACATATGGTTTTTGGGTTTTTTTCTTCCTGAGTACGAGCATACTTCATTAGTGTGTTATATATGTTGCACATGTGTAGTTTGAACAAGTGTTAAACATCATTTTTTCCTCAAAGTTAGCATACTTTATTATCCTGTTATACATCTTGCACATAGTTGTGAATTAGTGTTCAGACATGTTTTTTCTCAAAGTTACCATAATATTTGATTATACATCTTGCACATGGTTGTGTCCAGCAACAAGGAAGATTCAACTTTTAAGAACGTTCTCTACAATTGCATTAACCAGCTTGGTCTCCATCCATCCCTATATGTCAACACCATCTCCACACACTATCACCTTCATTTTATTTTCTTGAGTTCCGTGCATTTGAGCATATCGATCCGACAAGTTCACAAGAACTTCTTCAGCTTCTTTTCAAGCACCACTAGGCTCACAACAGAATTCAGGAAACAACAGGAGATTCATCATGGGTCAAGCATTTTCCTTTGTAGCTGCAGGTGCACAGGCCCCCACCTTGGCAGGATCACAGACAAGTCTTGTTGCTGTTGCTGCACCAAGTGCAGCTTTGTCCACTGCTGATGTAATTTGGGTCATGAAGCTGTTTTTGTTTGTTGTCATCTCTGTGGTGCCTTGTGTCACTTATGGAGTCAGCTTGTGGAGGTCGATTGCATCTCACTCCTCAAACTCTGGTAATCCAATGGCAGCTTCATCAGCAGGAACTGAGTCTCCAGGTACAAAACCAACGACCATTCTGACCTGCTTTCTTCTTTCCTTGTTTTGTGCTGGATTTTGTTGTGCAAGGAAGCTTGCAATTGTTGTCAGAATTGGCAGGGCTCAACCGAAACTTCCTCTTTACTGGAAACCGGCTGATTTCATAACAAGCCTTAGTTTCTATTCCTACATGATGCGCATCCAACCAAAGCCAAGTTATGCAAAAATTCCTCTCGTTTGCAAAGTTTGCCACCCTTAGAATCACGTCGGACTCAGGTTTCTTATGGTACCTTTGAGAAGATCTGGATGTGTTGATAGCAGGTAATGAAGGAGCAGGAATTTCAGCAGGCATGGGTGATATTGAACAGTTGCCACCGGAAGGCATCCTGATCAACATTCCACTTCCAGGCACAAGCTCAACGAATGACGGTTCCACAAATTGTACTGTCCTGGCCGGCTCTATGGATTTCACTGCAGCAAATGACCAGATGGCTTCCTTTGAACTTTCTGTCTGAGCTCAGGAATTACTTGTAATGCTTGGTTGTAGCAAATCAGATGCTTAAAAAGTGGATAAGTTTGCATCTTCTTATTCCTCAGATCAGTACTTAAGATATAAGTAGGGACTGTTGGTGTTGCAGCACGATGGCTGTGTTTTTGCACAACTGCTTTGACTGTTGTTGACTGGCGAGCTTGATAGCCATAACTTATGATACTTTGGGATTTGGCTACAATTGATGTGGTGGTAGCCAACATTTGGTTCCATTTAATGGTTCCGTTGCAAGATATGGATTAATTATTTTGGGTAGAAATCACTGTTTGTTCTTTTAATTTTCTGTTGGAGCATGAGTACGGACCATCCCAAGAGGTGCATTTAGCACTAAATGGTGACAATCATATCAGAACTTGTCCACCAAAAAATTAAAAAAACATTTTATAGTCTGGCTATCTCCAGCAGTAAGGAATAGACATATAGTGAAATTGGCACAAAATATCTCTTTTTGGTGATTAAGAAAAAACAGGGAATATTGCAACAAAATATTCCCCAAAAATATTACAGCAATATGAAATTTTGCATCAAAAAAGACACTGTTACAACTAAGTGTAAGTGTGTATATTATATATCCTTAATGACGATTCTTTCTTGCAAATCCATATTAATTAGTTGTTGGTGCATCCTAAAGCTGAATTTTTATTTTATTTTTGAAGGGAGCACTTTGATTGGCCTTTCACAAAAAATTCATGATATTTTCATACTCCCAAACATTAACATTTTTTACCAATCTGGTACGACCATATGGTTGTTATTCCAAGGAATATCTTGAATGCACATCTTGCTTTGATTCGTTGATTGAATAGAAATTTTATTTATAAATTTGTTCATCACCATTTTTGGCTTAAGCTTTTACAAGAGCTTAGGTATTTATTGTGATTCATATTAATTAATTTAATTAGTTGTGTTGCATCCCAAAGCATTTGAATGTTTTGATTTTTGATTTTATTTTTGCAATGGGTCATTTCGTTGACCTCTCACCAAAAAATTAAGAAATCCCCCCTCCTCAAGTAGAATATATATATATATATATATATATATATATATATATATATATATATAACATGTGATATCATATAAATGTATTTGTTCTACATTTACACCATTTTACATCGCCACCTAAAACTATATAAATGTTTTTTTTTACACTTACAGTCCTAAATCATTTACACACAAAGCTAGTTTTAGATGTTGATGGAGAGTTTTGGGGTTGGTGAAGCACCAGTGAAGCACCAAATGTAAATTTGATCCTTGAAGTGCAAGTCAATAATAAAAATCATAATTTTGAAATAAAATAAAATTGGGTCCACCTTTTTTTGAATTTTGATGAAATAATATTTAATGGTACTACACAATTTGGGTTTGATGCTTGTTTATTGTTGGTTGGACATGGTTGCATGGTGAAAGATTCCTAATTTGATGGACACATTCTCTCTATCCTTTTTCCAAAAAAAAAAAAAAGTTCCATGGGTACGGCATTCACCTTTTGTTGAGAGGAGGTTATTCAGGCGGATGCACAAACCAATAGACTTTAAGCATCCAAACCACTAAGCATTAAGTTTAGGCCCTTTAGTTCAATAACCTATCTAAGCATTTTGCCTTTTGGACTTTACTCTTCTTTTTTTCGTTCCTCATTTTCCCCTTCAAGATTGGTGTTTTTTGTTTAATAAAATTTAGAAACGATTCATCATCGTGCCTTCCATTAGGACAAACTTCAGTTATATTTTAGTGATGTAGTTAGGCTTGGTTTTTGATATAAAATAAACCCATGTTAGATATGTTTTTTGGGCATACCATGTTGGCGCCTACAGATAACCAACAACGGTCATGAGAAAAATAACAATAATAAAAAAAATCAGCTGTGGTGCTTTACTTATTAGGGTAATGCCCTGCTCCTTGCATGTGATCCTACACAAAAAAGATTCTTAATACTACACCAATAGATAATCAACCTCCAGAAAAAAGGAGGCAGGAAGTATCATAGCATAGGGAAATGCTTAATAGTCAGGGCTACAAACAATCACTTTTAAGATACTTTTGATGAAATTTCTTATGTTAGATTTGTTTGGTTGACTATCTAGAAAGCCCAGGGCCCCAAGTTGTCACTTCCAATATAAATAATTACTAGTCTGACCTGTGCAATTGGCCCAAGTGTTACCACTTCCTCAACGGATTTTTCCTTTCAAAACCTGGTTTTTTGGAATTTATTTGAATTTTTCAGCGGCAGAAATCACTTATAAATCAATTTCTCCCACATTCTGAATCCAAATCTTACCACATAAATTTCATTAAATCCTGCTCATCAAGATCTTTCCAACAACACCAAAGGCACATTCCAATTCCTCCGAAATTTTCAGCTTCGATTTAATTTAATTTAATTTCCAGTGAAGAACTCATTCAAATATTTAAGAACTTTTGCACTGCAAGTCCAAACTTTGTGGAACCAAGCCCATGCACCCCTCCTTCTCAGGAACTTTCCAAAGACATGACCTGAAGCATCCCGGTTTGGTGTGCATCTCATAACTACAAAACAAAACAAACTACCTTCCTTCATGTATAGATAGATGTTCAGCATATTATGCAGTTTGTACAAGTTGCACACAGAAGTTGGTCTTACACTCGTTATACAGAGTTGTTGTGTGACAAATTTGATCCTGAGTCCTTGACTGACCCTACAGGCCTGTCCACCAGGTACATTAATCCATTTTTAAAATCAACACTTTCCAACACAACTATAACTGCATTCTTTCATATCCTTTTCCCGGCCATAGGGAACCAGCAGCCACGAGTGCACCATGAAGGATGGATGGTAAGTGGTCAGGAAACAGTTTTCTGTTGGGTTCCAGTTCCCTAGCTAACCATAGTGGTTAACTCTTTTTTTCTAACCTCCTACCCACAAGAAGGTCGTTAGTAGGTTAGTAGTAAATAAAGGCCTTACCTATGTATAAACCATTTACTTACCTCATAACTAGTTAACTATTTTCCTTCCTATCTACCTATATATGACACCTATTTCCTACAGAACTGATTACCACCATGCAACCAAATATGAACTCCACAACTCAATAATAACAGGCATCCAGTGGACGGTGCACTGGTGGGTTCTAGTTCGCTGTGGCCCTTGTGTGTATCTCCAGAACCTAAACCATCAGGCCGAAAATCAGGTGCCCTACTTACAAGAAGTCACCTTGGCCAAAATCCTTTTACACAATATAAAATTTTCTTTTCTTTTTCCTGACTAATAAAATGAAGAGCATAACTTGACCACCGAGCTGATTCCCTGATCATGAGTAGACTGTGCTTCAATGGAACTGATGCACCCATGGTCTTCTTGTAAGTTGAGCAGAAAGTCATTAGATTAGAGAGCCAGCATTAGTATCTGGGGGAATATTGTGCTTCGTATTAGTTCTCCCCTTTGAAATGACAATGTCTAATATGGATTGCATTGTGCCGATTTATTGGTCCCTCATCCCCCATATTTTTGAGGAACTCTCCTGAGTTTGTAAGGTAGAGGGAGGCACCTAATAACGTTATTGCACCTTGCTATTGCTCTTTACAATTCTTCAATTTTTTTTGGGAATGTGAGGTTATACTAATGAGTGATTTAGGGATGTTTTAAAAATTATACAATATGGTTGAAATTGCTATTTTAAAAAAAAGATTCACTTGTTTAAGATTACTTAAATTATAATTTATGATGACAATCTCGTTGTTTAGACACCTGAGTAAAGGCTTTAAAAACAAGTACTCAAAATTCTTAAAGGCTTTAAAATTTGAGATCTGATTTCACTCAAAATGCTTATTCTGAAGATTCTAAATGCCTCTACCTTAATTTTTTGTGTTGGTCATGAAAACAAGCCACTATTTGTTTTGCAAATTTTCAGTCCCCCTTGTGGGATAGAGATGTGATCTTTCCCTTCAAAGGGCCAAATTTACAAGTGATGTTGCAAGTGATCACCAAACCACAACTCCCAAACCTCTCAATAAATATCTAAACCTTAAAGCCCAGACATCCAAGCTTCTCCTTAGAATTTCAGTAACAACAACTATTCCAACCACATCTGAATGCAGTCTCAACACTCAGATTGCATCAAAACCTTGAAAATTCAACCAAATTATTTGAACCCATTATATTTATAATTCCATATATTGCAACCACATTAATTGGAACCAATTGTTTGCAAAGAGCCACCAACTAGTCAATTGTAGCCAAACTTGCAAATCCAAAGTATCATAAGTTATGGCCATCAAATTGACCAGCCTACAACATTCAAAGTAGTTGTGAAAGAACACCTTCATGGTGTAGCACCAACACTTGTACTGATCTGAGTTCTGATCTCAGGAAGCAAAACCTGTATCCACTTACAGCATGTGATTTGCTGTAGCCAAGCATTCCCAAACTAGCCAGCAATCCCTGAAATCAGATAGAAAGTGCTAAGGAAGCCATCTGAAGCAATGTGTAATTTGCTGCAGCCAAATCAGTAGTATTTGTGGAACCTTCATTGGTTGAGCTCATGGGAAGTGGAATGTTGATCAGGATACCTTCCGGCGGCAACTGTTCAATATCACCCATGCCTGAAATTCCTCCTTCTTCATTAGCTGCCATCAACATATCCAGATCTTCTCAAGGGTACCATAAGAAACCTGGAGCCAACATGAATCTAAGGGAGGCAAACCTCACAAAGGAGAGGAACTGTTGCACAACATGGCCTTGGATACATCATACACATGTAGGAATAGAAACTGTAGGCTTGTTATGAAATGAGCTAGCTACCAGTAATGGAAGCTGCCAGGCACTGCTAATTCGGAAAACAATTGCAGGCTTGCTTGCACAACAAAATCTAGACACAAAACAAGGAAATAAAAAAGTAGCTCAGAATGTTTATTGGCTTCATACCTGGAGGCTGATGGGTTCCTGGTGATGAAGAAGGCAATGGATTACCAGGATTTGGGGAGGCACTAGATGCAATTGACCTCCACAAGGTGACTTTATAAATGGTGCAAACCATCATGGTGATGGCAGCAAAGAAAGGCAGTAGCTTCAAGACCCAAATTATATCATCAACAGACAAAACACTTGATGCAGCAGTGAGTGTCTGTGATCCCACTAAGGTGGGTGGCTTTGCAACTGCATCCATGAATGATAATGGATGACCCATCTCCTGTTGTTTCTAGATTCTGTTGCAAGCTAGATGGTGGAGGAAAATAAGGTGAAATTCCTGTGAACTTGTTGGATTGATGTGCTCAAATTGACGATACTCAAGAACAACAAATGTAGGTGATGGTATGGAGATTGTCTGCTTAATTTATAAGAAAGGTACTTATTTGCCAAGGTTGTTGTTTTAGAAGGGAGAGAAGAAAGTTCCTCAGAGCTGAATCTTCATTGTTGGTTGACACTTGAATGTGTGCAACATGTATGAAAAAATTAACATGTCCAACTTTATTCAAAACTATGTGCAAAATGTACAACAGCACACTAACAAAGTGTATTTACAAAAGACATGTCTAACACTTGCTCACAACCTCTATGTATAGCATGCATAACACTAAAGGATAATACTAACTTCTAGATATATCTATCTCTATATATAAAGGTATACACTTTAATTTGACACAACTCTGTCCAACATGTCCACCAACTGATACATGTCCAACATCTTACAAGGCAGAACAGAAGACATTGTACCATGGGACCCGAGTCTCAAAGCAGATCAAGTCTTTTGCCATACTTTGCCTGAACTCAATGGTCACTTGACCATGTTTGACAATAAACACTCTTGAATGATGTTTGTGAAACAATTCCAATACCCAACTGTAATCCCCATCTATGTCTAACCATATACAATGCTAACAACGTCAAGCAGCCCACAATCAGATAGTATAGCAAATCCAGCATTCAACCATGTGATGTGCAAGATTACCTAGGCCTGTGGTGGTCAGTCTGCTCCTGGACCAGTCACAGTGTACCAATCATTATTAGCTGGCATATTCATGTCTGAGTGGAAGGGCTGGGCGAAAAACCATCCTCCTCTGCATCAATTTTTATTTTCCTCCTTCTAATTTGTGATATAAAAAACTTGGCAAAATTTTCCTAGAAAACAGGAAAATTAGCAAAATTTACACAAGAAAAAAGAAAAACTTTCACAAAATTTTGGTAAAAAAATATACAAAATTTGTTGGAAAATCTTGGCTCTATACCTGTAAGAACTTCATTTGATTGTTCACATGCCAAAAAACCACACAAAAACCCCACAAAAATTACAATAAAAAGCATTTGTTTGCAAGGTCCAATATCCTAGGGCAAGGCTAATGACAGAGCTTCACAGAGGTGTAAAAACATATGCAGTGGAAATACAAACAGTTTTTTGAGGTGATTTGCAGAGGATGTCCAAACAAACTTCCATACATGCTCAAAACTCAATTAGTCATGTTTTTGAAAAAGTACAGAATTACTGCGGAAGGAACCAAGAGATTAAAACATGCACTAGGCACATCTGCTGTTCCACATGTGTAACAGTCTCAACAGCACTACCTTTGTCCAACGACATTAGGGATATCCAATTGTTCAATGGTAACATGAGCTTTTCAAGGAACCAATATTGGACCAACACCTGACAACTATGTGTAACAAGTCTCACTCCAAGCTCATATACATATCCAAGACATTCAGATTTGTTGGGGAGAATCATTTCCTCTTCCACCGACCATTATGACAAAAAAAAAGGGAGAGGGGGGAGGAAAAACCCGTCAAATACTAGAGGCTACAAAACTTTCATGTGCAGATTATAATCAATGTGGCCATGTGCTTTCCAAGTACTTGTCATCCTACGTGTAGGCTTCAAGTGACCATTTCAGAGGTTTTGTTGTCACTAGACGCACTGAGAATGGGTTAAAAATGTTGTGGGAAAAGGGCTCGGAGTGAACCAGCACCCACTGATCCAGCCTCAACCAGTCAAGTTTTTTTTGGTTTCTGACCCATGAGTTATTTTTGGAGTCTGTTTTTTTTTCCACCCTGACTTTCATACCATCATTCCAAAAGTTCTATTTCTATTTTGGTTAAACTTCCACCTCTGGGCAAATCCCCTTTATTTATTGGTTAAACCTCTTTTTCTTAGCAAAATCAATACTTTTTTGGTTAAACCTTTACATTTTGGCAAAATAAATGTCTTTTTTGGCTAAACTTATACATTTGATCAAAACCTTTTTTTATTTTTTGGTTAAATCATTATCTCTTTGGTATTGCTCACACACAAAAAAATCCTAAAGGTACTATGGAAGGTGATGATTATCATCAATGAAGGTATTGCTAAAATTAATGCATTTCGGGTTGAATAGAACTTCAACACGCTTTTGAAACAATTTTGCAATACCCTTTTTAAATGGATAAATTCCATGAACCCACCATAAATCACAATGCAATACCTTCATCCACCATTAACGAATTATACTAGTCACCCAATATATAATACCCACACCTATAACAATTATGAATTAGAAAACCAAGCAGGTTTTGCAAGTTGTATTAGTTACCCAATATGCAATACTTATTTCAAGGGTCATGCGAAAACCAACATTTGTTGGTCCAAGCCTATCTCAAGTGGACCTTGATTTCATAATGCAATACTACATGTCAAAACCATTATGTCAAACATGACACATGCATATTCATGTATAAACAAATTTTGAGTTGGGAAAACATGTAGGTATACAAATATTACGTAATTGGTTAATACAACAATGGACATTTTAAGACCTAGTGTTGCATAGTGGACCAAAAAACCTAATGAAGAATTTGGAAACACCATTTGAGTATTACAAGATGCCAATGCTGCAAAATGCAATTTAACAATTATGGATGTGGGTCTTGCATAGTTGGCAAAAAAAACTAGTGAAAATTTTGGGAACGCAATGCAAGTATTGCAAGGTGACAACGTTACAAAAATGAATGAAATTATTGCATGGTTGCCCAAAATAACCAATGAAAAATTTGGGATGTTGATGTAAGTATTACTATGTGAAAACACAATAGAATGCAATATGAAATACTTATATATGTAGGTATCACATGTCTAACAAATGATATTTTTATTGTTAATGTTTCATATTATTTTATTCAACCAACACAACAAAATTTGAATTTGTAAAGAGGCAATATTTTCATGAATCAATACAAATTTTGAAGTAAACTTGAAATTCAAAATTTCATTAAAATCTTTTGAAAAAATTCACATGCCAAATTGGTTGCCATAATAACAAATGGCATGAATTAACTTTTTAGTTTCTATGTACAACACATAAACTACATCCAAAAATGCATCAAACCATAAGAATTGTGTCTAAAAATTACAGATCAACAAGTCCATGTTAATACAAAAAAAGAAGTAAATGACATGCTACTTTGTCTTCATAGAAGATTTTTTTTTGTAACTAGCTTCTTCATTTATAATGTCATGAACTTGGTACAAAGTTACAGCTCCTTTGCTCACTTTTGTAACATGTTGAAATGTGTGCAATTGTTTTTGTTAGATGTGTAGATGAATTATGTTGATCACAAATTCATCCTTGGTAGTTCCACACAATTTAATTCACAAATACAAACATGCATTATTAAATAAAAGTTTTAAGGTTTTTATTGGTAAAAAAGAAAAAAACAAAAACTTAAAACAAAAGAAAAATATGTTTAAAGAAAACACACAAATTGCAAGAAATTGAAAAAAAACATAAATTAGGGGGAAAAAAAAACCAAAATAAAAGACATAATACAAAGAAAAAATTAAAAAAAAGGAAAAAACATGGAAAAAAAACAAAAGAAAAAATAGAAAAAAATACCAAACAAAAAATGCAAAAAAATAAAAAAAAAAAACTCACTTGAGAAGGTCCCAAACTTTGGTGCATTTTTGTAGCAAGTCTTGTTGTTCCAAACATGTTTGCATGCATGTTGCATTGTGATCTTGCTTGAAATCAAAGCTCCCAAAATATAAAATAAAATAATAAGAAAAAAGAGAAGAAGAGGAGCAAGGAGAAAGAGAAGGAATAAAAAAAAGAAATAAAAGATGAAGAGGATAAGAAGAAAAAGAAGAAAAAGCAATAAGAATAAAAGAATGAAGAAGAGCAATCATAAAGAGAACAAAAACAACCAAGAGAAAAATAAATAAAAATTTGTGAGTTCTAGAAAAAAAAAAAAAGGCAATGAGGAAGTTGGAATTTCTTTCTAAAAATAAAGCTTCATCCAACCAACGAAACCCACAACAAGTTTCATCAAACTGGTGCATTGGTGGGTGTTGGGTCATTCTAGCCTTAGAATGCAGGGTTAACTTGTTGTTAACCACTAGTTTTGGTCTAGGTCAATAAAAATCAAATTGGATTATGTTTGATTTTCTAAACCAAAATTGAATTTTATTTTATTTTTGGTTTTCAAGGATTCAGATGATTCCTTGTTCTATTTACATGTGAAACTAAAACTGAGATAGTTTTAATAAAATTTCTTAAAATTGAAATTAAAGGTTCTTCATAGAAGTAGAAAATTGTTAAACATTGGTAAGGACTGAAAACATGCCATTCTAGGAATGAAGGCCTAATGTGAGGTGGGAGCTTAACAGTTGACCCAAATTCCCAAAATAATTGACTCTAAGGTGCTTACCCAACATTAAAAAAATCCTAGAATTGTAACCATTTGTTATTCATTTGAGAAGGGGAATAGGGGTCCAACACCAAAAGTTCTTCATTTTTTTTCATGCATAAGGTTCCTGAAAATGAGAAACTTTTTGCATAAGGTGCTTCTTTTGTTGAAACAAAATATTATTGCTGATAAGGCACCTTCCACAATGCATTTAAATTTTTTTATGAGTTCATCAAAACTCCTTTTCCCATTACTCCATCAATGCATGCCCCATCTATTGGCAAGTGGTTTTTTTGAGATGGTTTTTAACACCTCCAAGATTGTTTTCATTCAAAAGATTTAGTAAATGGATTCCCTTAGTTATTTCAACTTTGTTCTTATATTATTAAAGGTCACATTCCACCTCGAATTACACATGTCCTTGGCATGGGGCCTACTTCTTAACTATGACCAAACCTTCAAGCATAATTCATCCCATTACAGAGGGGGAAGTTATGTATCAATTCACATGTCATGCCTTATGCTTTCAATTTCATGTCGTTTTTGTAACACAATTTGCCCCACACCAATTCGAAGTCACAACTAAAGGTGGTTGTGAAGCAATAATCCATGACATCACATGCACTTTAAACCTTTACCTCGACTAGGTTGTTTTCTAGTTAAATGTGGCAAACATTTTCAATTCAGTGTTAAAAGGGGTCATATTTCAAGATTTTCGTGCAACAGGTGGGGATATCATACAATTCATCCTTTGGGTTTGTGCATTTGAGTTTCCCATGTTTTATAATCACCATAATCATAAAGGCAATGTCATTGTCATCCCCTTTACCATGGAAGCCCATCAAGGTGATCCTTTGGGAAGGGCACTATTTGCATTAGCCCATTTTAAAGCCTTGCATTCTATAGCCAATCATTTCTATTCTTGTTTACTTCCATCCATTATAGATAACATTCACATCATAGGTCCCACTTCAATTATATCATCTACATCGAAACATTTCTAAACCAAACTCCATGCAATCAATCTTTTTATCCAACCCCATAAATGTGTAGCATGGTCACCTTTGGGCCTACTACCTAACTTCAACGCCCCATCCCAGTTTACCACCTTATTAGAAAGAATTAAAATTTTGGGGGTTCCATTGGGCACCTCATCATTCACATCATCTTTCATAAGAGATTCCTTGTTAAAGGATGTTCGACATGTTGACCTTCTCCTTAGAATGGGTGAAGTTCAAGTAGCCTTTGGAATTCTAACTCATTGTTTCATGCAACAACCATCATATTTTTTACAATGTACACATTCATTTTCCACCTTTATAGAGTCCTTCTTTTTTTTTGACTCCTTTTTCCTTCAAGTGTTTAGGTGCCTTTTGGGTCAAGATCCTTTGACAACTCAAAAGGACCTCTAGCTCGTAAACAAGCCTATTTCCCAATAATTTTTGATGGCATTAGGCTCATACCAACTGTTGCCATTGCCCTAACAATCTATTAAGGAATTGGACCCTTGTAGGTTCAATCATAGTAGCTAGGTTTATGGTTGATCAACATCCCTTCCTTTTTGAAGCTTTAACATGAGTTGACAATGACACCTTCCCTTTTTAGCAACACCTCAAGGTGTCATGTGATCTCCTACTGCCCCTAGTTAACATGTGTTTTCTTTTGTTTGAACAACTCATCAAACAACAAATGGTTCAAATTCAAGATTCCATCTCAAAATGTCTACACCATCATACCCTTTCCCACATGCTCTTTAACATGATATCTGAAGCCCATAATGCCCAAATTTTATCATGTTCTGGCCTAGGGGCGAATGTTTAATTTACAATTCAACCAATTATCCCAAGCTTTCAATTAGCTTCCCCAGTCTTTTTTCCACAACACTTCAAATACAATTTGGATTGCCCCATCCTTCAATTGTAGGTGTTCCTCGATGTGTGTGTGCACATCCCATCGACCTTATGGGTATCCCACTTTTTAGGTTGTGCCCTTGGCAACGAACGCACAAAAACCCATGATGTAATTCACGGCACCTTTGCTACCATTGTGTGGGATGTTGGTTTCCATGTGGGGCAAGAACAACTACATGTGCTTCCTTTAAACATGTTCAACTCCTTTCGTTGATGAGTCGACATTGTGCTCACCAAAAATGGCATTTGCACCTTAGTTGAGATTGTCATTGTTAACCCAACATGAATGAATTTACTTTCTCAATTTTACACCACCCAAGGATTTGTTGTTTCCAATGTGGTTGAAACCAAAGAATGGAGTTATCATGATAAACACCCCCATCGATCAATTCCTCCCCTTAGCAGTTGAGGTATTTGCATGTCTACACAAGTAAACATATGTGTTTTTACACAATTGTGCCAATGCCATTTGGAGTTTGAAAGGATTAAAGGGCCTTCCTCTTTCTGTCTTGGTTACTTTTCTTAAGTACATTTTCAATCACATTGCAAATGCTATAAACATCTTCCATCTTAAGACGGGCAACATCCATAGGTTTAGCTACTTATCAACTTCCACCCCTTCAGAACACACCTCCCATCTCCATGGTCCACTTATTGCAAGCAAGTGATTTTAAATATGACAAAATACGGCAGTCCTATTATAAGCAGTTGATTTTTGACATGGATAGATTTTAACATCTAATTTGAATTAACTTGACGTTCTATAAATTTTCCATTTTCCTTTTTCTTATCCCTTTGTACATTTTCCACATGTATGGTGTGTCTATCAATAAAGATTTGTAGAGTTGCATCATTTTGTGGCTCTTGTCCATGTGTTTACACTTTTCAATGTTGTTTTTTGGTTAGACATCATAGAAAAACCCCCTACCATATTTATGTAATTTCATGTCGATGTAATTTCAGAATATCCATTTTTTATGGTGTATATTTTTTGGATAAGTAGATTTTGAATAGAGCATTTGTTTGATTTAATTTCATTTTTCTTCATGATGTCTTCCATTTATTGGAAATAATAAGTTTGTATGGGTTGATATATTTTTAAGACCCTTTTTCCCTTTGGGGCGGGTCTTTGTTCTTTCACAAGGCTAGGTTTCATCTTTAAAGAAAGCTTGTGGTTGCATGAGCCTATGAGAAGTTGCCTCCTATTTTTTAGGTTTGATAGTAGTAGTTGTGGGGTTGGCCACATCAAAACCTTCA
>Ga0209611_10009497_pt1 | contig 14712 bp, 16 predicted proteins | sample S1TSphgellanicum_3_FD_187693 | JGI IMG/M metagenome (GOLD analysis project Ga0209611, IMG submission 187693) | Host-associated microbial communities from peat moss isolated from Minnesota, USA - S1T2_Fc - Sphagnum magellanicum MG (SPAdes) (version 2) | ecosystem: Host-associated > Plants > Peat... | reverse complement strand
CATTCTCTTGAGGTTTGGGAACACCCTCAGGCTCATGCCCTTGGGTGCCCCTCCCTTGGAGAAAACACTCATACCGGAACCTCCCCTACAACTTAAGCTAGATTCACACACACAGTTAGTAGGGATACTTTTATTCTGTTTAACCCTCTCTTGATTGGCGGGTTAAAATGACTCAAGTATAAGGAGTAAACTAACCCCTGTGCTGTTCATACAAGTGAGATACATAAAATTATAAGTATGATGGGGTTCAATTTAACCCTACATTGAAATACCGTTCACATTGAGGGGTTCTCCAAAAAGTTTGGGCAGCTTGGGGAAACTTATGAATTTTTTTCCCATGCTGCCGAAAAAATAATTTCATTCCGAAGAATTCCTGAGATCCAGGATGTTTCAAAAAAATTCAGCAGTTTGGGATTCTGCCTGATCATTTCGGGCAGGTTATATAGGTTGATTTTTTTCCCCTTTCTGCTAGGAGCTTGAAAAATCCTGAAGCTCAAAAAGACTTGGGATTTCCAGGATGCTCAAAAAATTCGGGCAGTTTTGAAATTTTTAGGTTGCCCAAGGAATATACAAATGTTTGAAAAAATTCATCGTTACCCCAACATTTTTGGCACTCTGGAAAAATCCAGATGCTCGAAAATTTTGGGCGTTTGGGAATTTTTATGCTGCCTGATAATTTCAAGCACCTTCAAAAGGTTGAAGAAATTCTTCATTTATGCCCAAACATTTTGGGCGCTTTGAAAAAATCCTGATGCTGGATTATTTTTAGAGAGTTTGAGAATTTTTATTTTGCCCGATAACTTCGGGCAGATTATAAAGGTTGAAAAAAGTTACTGCCTATCATTCCCAGTGCTTTCTAACACGAAAGAGAGTACATTGCTGAGAACAACATTAGAAGCTCTTGTAATTTTAGTAGGCAATCTCCTTTTGTGTTTTCTTAAGATGAGATGGTGAATTTGTGAACCCTATTTGTTTATGATTAACCCTTAAGAGCCCATCAACCTAATTTATTTTTTTGATGAGGTAAGTGCCGCTAAACTGCATCAAATCAATTCAAATCTCTGTTTGGCTCGATAGAGGGCAAAGATCTAAGCCCTCACATGTCTATAAAGCACTCAGAGAAAATTTGTAGTGTATGTGGAGGGCACCTTACATCCATGACTTGCCCTGATAGAAATTGGGAAGGATATTAGGCCTACTCCTCAAGGGTGGGAGGGAAATCATGCCTACTTATAGGTGTAAGAACCCTCCCACTATTGAGGAGTAGGCATAAGAACCCTCCCTTTCATATGCCTCACAATCTACATAGGTTTGGTTCATGATGAATTTTGCCTTGTTTTTTTACAATAGGTAAAGCCCATGGGTGGGGGACATTCCCAAAATGTAGAGCCGGACTCAGCTACTGCCTCATCCTAGGCCCCTTGTTTTGAAAATGCCCTTACACCCAACAGGTCAAGGGAAGAAGAAGATGTTAGGATAACCTATCAATTGGTCTCATGCAACTGTGACACCCTAATTTTTCAGACCAATTTTTTTTGGGTATGTCACTTGTTGATCAAGCTTTTAAAAACTACTTCAAAATGATGATTGAAACATTGCATGAGAGAAATCCAGAAAGTGAGGTGGTTTATTTCATTGCAGAGACGGTAGTCAAATGTACCGATTCCTTTTTAAACTTATTAATTGAACCTATTGACAATTAATACTTGAAAATTTTAATACAATTTTTTTTCATTTTTTTTTCTAATATCAAGGATTAACATACATTTTGTATTGATTATAAATTGGATTTCAGAATAAACATAACCTCATTATGAAATTAATTAATTTTCAATTTTACCCAACAATCAATATATGGCACCCTATATTTTTATTTTGTGTATTTTTTAATTCAAAGAAGATTGTCCCTTCCAAGATACGTAATGATTTTTGAAAAGATGACATTACGTTTATCATGCATATAATATTAAAAGTTGTGAACTATGTATATATAAAGGTTAAAATAAAAATAAAAATAAGCTAGCATCAAATGAGAAATTTAAAAATAAAACAAATCAAAGCTGTCTCAATACAAGAAATTTTGTTTTTAAAATTTAAAATTTTCATGATTTTTATCATTTATAATTCATTTCACATTGAAAACTTCAAACTTATGTGAAGTTTTTGATCAATCATATGTTTAATGATATTTATGGGGTTGTTTATCAATATTTTTGACCAGAAGCATATGGGATAATTATAAAATCTATAGTTTATTGCTTTTACTTCACATAATGGATGAACATAAGCACAAAATATTGGTGACTCTTGTTTTTACTATGGCCATGTATCAAGTGACTACGCAAGTGGTTGCATTGCAATCAGTAGCTATTGGACAACATTGAAGTATGATGAAAGTACTGTTGTTTTCCATGGAGTTTGTTGATGTGGCATCAAAAGTTTGCAACATGTGGAGGTATGAAAGGGTGGTGGGATACATGAAGAATCAACTTTTGGGGAGCTTTTCTAAAATGATGTTTTGGCAATGAACAAGGTTAAGCTATGACACATTTCGTTCATTGATTAGGGTTGTGTCCAAGTCTTGACCAAAAAAACATGCATGAAAAAAAACATCCTTGTTAGAACTAGAGTAGCAATGGCTCTTGCATGATTAGGTAGTGGAAATTCTTTGCAAATGTGTGGAGCGATCATTGCAAAAAATATAATATCAATTATAATGAAAATTTTTTGTTTAACAATCATAAAGCACTTTGAAACCATTGGTGATCCCCAAATTGATTAAAGACAAGATCAAAAAAATCATTTCTAGTTTTGAAAGCTTGCATGGAATTCCAATCATTTTAGGTGCCATAGATGGTAGTTACATTCCAATTGTTCCACCAAAGGTGGACGCAAAATCATATGATTATCAAAAAGGGTTTTACTCCACATTGATTCAAGGAATTGTAGATGCAAAATACAATTTTTGGGATTAGGATTATGAGTGGGCAAGAAGTATCATGATTGGGTTCTTTTTCAAAAGACAAATGTAGGAAGCCTCGTGATAAGGGACAAATTCTACCTTATAAGTTGATAAATAATGATGTTTATCCAATGCAACCATGGTTTTATTTTCCCTTCAAAGATAGAAGCTATGGTAACTCATGAGACTTTAACAAAAAACTTCTTTGAATCCAATTTGAAAAAAAAAAAGCCAACACACCTTCCCAAATACATTTGATTTTGGGTTAAAATGTGATGAATGACTCAAAGGTTCACATCTTATGTAACTTATAATATATTTACAAGATCTCCAATTTGACCATCCATGTTTTTGAGTAAAACATTGGTTTTAACAAATTGTTGTAACATGGTTGTACTATTTTTAGCCATGGTTGGAAGAATGTTTATATATATTATATTATTTATTTATTTATATTTATTTTTGTTCCTTTTTAACCTCATCTAGCGTGAAAGGTTTTTCCATTGGCTTTTTACTATCTTCAATTTTTTAAAGTACTATCAAAATCTACTTGGGATTTTGAACTGCCTACAACTTCTTTAATTTCCTTGGTAGAAATGTTCACATCTTTCATCACATTTCCATTTCAATGCCACCAACTATTCAATGCATCACAGAAAGCACATTCATGACGATCATTATTTGAAATTTTGTTTGCAATCTTATCATCTTTGTATTGTTGTAAATTGCATTAAACTTCTACTTGTAAGCAATTGGAATCATCAAGAATCCAAGGATGGAAACCAACATTTGGGTGTGGAGCTTCAACATTTATCCACTTTTTTAAAAAAAACCAATTGAGGTAAGAAGCCATGAAATACAAGCTAAAAACAACTTCTAAAATTTTTTTTAAAAAAATGCAATACATGAATTTTAAACCAAATAGAAAACATTTGAAATTGTTTGAAATAAAGATGGCTTGGTGGTTAGTTCCTCTCCATTCACCCAAAGAAATGAGAGTTCAATCCTTGTAGTGGCCAAATTTAATAAGGACGAATGGGGGAAAATGGGGCAAGGGCAAGAAAAAAGGAGGTTTAAGGCCATTAAAAGGCCCAATGGGCCTAATTTGAATATAATATTTTGCAATTTTTTTTCTTATTTGCTATAAATTTCAGACTTGAAATCAAATTATGTTGACATGCACAAGTAGGGTTTCAAAGTTGAAAAAATTTCAAGGATAAGACAAAATTTACCTTTTTTTTGCATTTTTGGCAAATTCAAGCTCCATTATTTCTCTTAAAGTAATGAGGTTTATAGCACTTCACCATCCATCAATTTTTTTCTAGCTTTTTGAGCTTTTTCATCCTCATCTTTCAACACAACTGCCTTCTTCCTTGGTGCTCTATTCTTTGTAATAGAAACCAATTTAGGGATCTTTTGTAAATCCAGATCCCCTTCCACTTGTGAGAATTGGTGTTTCTACCTTCCACTTTCTACCCCACCTCTTGATTCACCTCCATTTTGTGCACTTGGAAAGGCTAAAAATGCATTCCTTCTAGCAACCACCTTGTGAGAATCCACAAAACCAGCCATGTCAATTCTAGAATTGATCAAAATGGAAGAGCTTGTGTGCTCTCAACAATGCCCTCAAGCCATTACATTTCTTCTATTCTTGTAAAGTTTGAACAATGATGGTAAAAAAAAACAGTGAAAAAGAACAAAAAATGAAAAATGAACAACCTTGGACCTTAACTTACACTTTCCAAACCATGAGCTCTCCTTTAAGCTCTTGTTTTTGGTCTTGACCAATTGGTTTTCCCTCCAAAATGATGCCATGTAAGCTAAGCCACAATTTGATTTGTCTTGATTTTGGATCCTTGTCTAAAGGCCTTGGGACCAATTTAAAGCTCTCGACCAATAGAAATGCATGATTTCATTGGACCCTTCTCCTTGGACCCTTGTCTAAAGTGCCCCTAAACTACCATTTCATTTAAAAATCAACTACCCCATTATACTTGTGCACCATTTCGCCTTGGGTGGAACTTGAAGCATTCATGTTCACATGGAATTCACTAGGATAATTTACTAAGGTCAAATTTTTGTATTATTGAAATAATTATTTTATTTAAAGATAAAATCCTGTAATTTGTGATTAATTTACATATTTATGTATAAGTATTGTAATTATATTTATTGTATAAATATAACTAATGTATAACATTACAATTTATAATGTAATAATGTACAATACAAATATTATGTACATGTCTTTATATATGTACATATGGCATACATTGTTAATACATTATATTTAAAACTTAAACATGTAATAACTAATATATTACAAAATATGATAAGCTCTAGTATCCCAAATTTTAATTACCCCAAAGCATATTCACAATTAGATTTTCAATACCTTCTACACCAATTTGTATCCCATTTCTTTTCAAATGAATTTGAATTCATTTGTTAAATTAAAATTTAATTCAATTAAACTTTCAATCAATTTATTGGAATTGAACTCAAATAAGTTGAAATATGGAACCAACTGGACTCTGCATCATTCTGTAGTGTCCCCCTGATGGGAAAAGCCAACAAACATCTTGGTAGCAGCTTTGGGTATGATGCACCCCCAAAGGCATCGCATATTTGAAGGCTCTTAGATTTGCAGCATTCCCAGACCCAATTAAGAGCACTGAGCTATGGTGCTTTGATGTAGAACAAAGGGCTCCATGGAGAGTGGTGCATTTGATGCAAACAATGAATCATTTGTTTTTTTGAAGCTGGTACTTTCTAACTACTCGCAATTTCGACCTTTACAGGCAAATCTTGAACAGTAATTTCAGACAAAGAAAGATCATGGCTGGAAATCAAATCTACTCGTAACAAGTCAGAAAGTATCTTGCCATTTTTGTGCTACTAGTCACTATGGTCCGCAACCTTCCTTGATTCATGTCAACTTACCATGCTTTTGTGCATGGCTTTCTATCTTCTGATAATCATCCAGGTCAACTTGCCTCAGAAACCAGCAAATGTTTGACAACTCTTAACCACACACACACTCCCAGGAGATACAATTTGGTTTTCCTGATGTGGAAAGACCCTGACATACAATGGCCAAATAACTGCAAAATCTGATTTGCTTCACAGGTGAACAAAAGAACATAGATGGGTGTGCCAAACAACAGCTCAATGGGGTACAATTCTACAACTACAAATTGGGACCTCTCATGACATCCAGAGAGTCAAAATAACAGTGAACAATACAGACCTGGCTGATCAAGCAACAATTCATTGCCCAACATCATGGTGGAACTGTGTTGTTCAGCACTACAAAGGCACCCTTGCTACTACTTTAGGCGTTTCAGTGTTCTTATTGCATCTTTCAGTGAGGGACCATTTCCCCAAGAATTAAATCTAGCAGCTAGTTTTCCCAGAGTTGAGGCTGCAGCCTGCAATCCACCAGGTGAGTGCTCGGCAGGACTCTTTTGTGGCAGTGCAAGCAATACCCGGTTCACATCCTCGTCAATCTCCAAATCATATACCTCCTCAAATACCTGTTGAAGTGAAAATGAAGAAAACTAAGATTACAGATGATTGCTACTTGGGTAAGCATACTCATGCCTACACCATAAGGACAAGTGGGACAATCTGCTTAAAAGACAACAATCAGGCAAGGGCTAGCACAGGGAAACTCATTCAGCAATACGGTTTGTATTCCCAGGGAAAATGAGGCTCATCCAACCAGGAATGCAATTCTATTCCAAAAGTACAGAGCACAGAGATTGAGTTATGCTGTAAACTACACCCCCAACTGGTATGAGAATTTTTCTCATGAGTCTGGTATAACAATTGAGCACAAATAAAATACTGCTAAACTGACATACCTTCCGAAGCACCTCTACTGATGTTACATGAGGAGCTGCTGCTCTTGACACAACATTTATTGCCAGGATACCTCCTTCCACTAAAGCATCACTGGCTGCATGCAGAAATGACTCTTCGAGAAACTCGGCAGGTGGACAGCTCAAGCCATTACTGGTAAAGGCCCACAAAACCCACCCCAATCATAAGTGACTAACTTCAGCCAGGAGCAGAATTCTGGTTATATCAGGTTGTCACTTATCTGAGGGACAATGCAGGTGAGAACAGAATCCAGCTAGACCTGTTGGACTTGTTTGTGATACCAAAATTGATCCATCAATTCCTGTGAGTTTCAAGTGTCCAGAACTCAACTGACCTTGGGTCTTGAGAGTCTGCATCAATGAAAAGAATGTGCAATTTCCCTTCTGTTTTGATTGTCCTTTCATTGCAATGGACTCCACTAAGATCATTAGCAAGCTCTGATGCTATATCATCCTCGAGTTGACAAGCTCCCCTATCAAGTGAATGATCACTTGCCATTTCTTGCAAAGTAGAACAATTTTGTGTGTTCTCTGTGCTCTCATGAGGTTTATCATCATGTGGCAGGACACCTGTTGTTGTACTGAGCATGCCTCCAGTATTCTTGCTGATATGAGTGGATAGCCTTGCAATAGAACAGACTGCTTCAATTCCATCTCCCACATGCAGCTGCATGACAGCATTAGGATAAGATAGGACATAAAGCAAATACCAATTTCTCAGAACAGACAGAATGCTTTGTATTTTGCAAGCCCTCTAACAATAAAAGAAATAGCAGTATAAGAGAAAGTGCAAGAACATAAAGGCAGAATGAGCACTCTAGAATGTTCTAAAAGCAGACACTTAATGCCCACATAGCAATATTGTAAAATACATGCACAGGTTCACTTGATTGGAACTGCATCTAATCCACAACATTACAGACCCCTTGTAGCCAACACCCTAACACTTAGATGGGATCACTAAGGAGCAGATGAATCAGTAAATGTAGCATGATTCACCACTTTGGCAGACTGGAGAGCTTACCTGCATGCGATCATTTTCAACAAACCCAAATTGGCGTTTTGCCACATCTCCTATCACACCATCCAGCTCCACTACCTGCAGAAAGGAGCCTCAAACCCCCACCAACAAAGCAATTAAGGACCTTGAACTCTAGTAGGTTGACAAGGAAACAATAGTCTGGGTAGCGGAAAATGAAGCTCTGATGAGATGTAATCATATTTGCAACATGGCATTGCATGCATGCATCAGGTCTCGAACTGCAGAGGTTGAAGGATCATGTACCTGGATATGGTCAATTGGAAGATGATTGTGAAGAAACATGGGGAGTAGCCCCGCTCCAAGGCCTACCACCAGTGCTCTTATCTGCACCTTGGTCACAGCTCAAAAATCATATCTTCCAAACTTCAAATTTGAGGTGACTCATTCACGTGTATGGTCTATTGCAACATATCAATGGTACTAACATGATTTGTGAGGTGCTTTACTGTAGAGGGAATCGCAGCATAAGAACTACAATTGTCTCCACAGGATGCTACATCTGTGCACAACCCAGACAATTACTGAGTTTGATTCCAGAACAGTATGCCCAAATTCTATAAAATTGTGCAAAAAGACTGACCCATTCCTCAATGATGCTCAAAGCATGAGAATGCCAGAAACAAGTAGAGAAAAAGGTTTGTACAAACCGGCTCTTTCGCAGTCACCCACTGCTCCAAGTTTTCAGCAATCAATGAGAGCCCAACAATCATTGCCTCATGGTACTTGCTTACCAAGTGACTGTGATCCACTTTGAACTCCTCAGCTGAATCTGTCACCAACATACACAGAAATGATCTAGGAGTTAGTCAGGAATTGCTCAAACATGTTCTACTACTTGGAAGCAAGACAGCCCTGACATATCTATGAGATTGCAGAGAAATCTCCACAACAACACTTGAAAGGTAATGTGACAGCTCTGACAAAAGAAGTGCAAAGACTTCATTTGTGCCACACACATATACATGAGTGAACCTGAATACATGTCCTCAAAGAAGCAGGACACTGACACATAAAACCACAAAAGTGGAGTGGAAATCAATTTGAGATTACATAAGCTCACAACCCACCTTGTTTAATGCTGTTTGATGAATCCTTAGCTTTGCCCTTCTTCTTGCCACTGCCATGTCGACGACCTGCCTCTCGAACTGTGCTAGGCCTGTCCTTGTCTTTGCTGGGCCCTTTGACAAGTACCAGAGATGCATCGGATTGAATTAAGTTTGGGTTTCTGCGGAACACAAGGCGACGAAAGCAGTTCTGGTTTCCCACTTTGTTCCCACTGGACTTGTCTGCATCAAGAACCACATCCTCCACCTGGATTGTGCCTGTCATCGGGGACTCAATCTAAGGACACACACAAATACCAACATCTACAGAGTCAGAGGTCCAAATGCAAGCAAGTTAAAACAATCTCAATGTGCCATTGATTTCTGCCATCAGGTCTTGCACCTGTACGACTCAACTTAACAATGAGTCGAAACCCTGCTTACCTCTTCCACCACTGTCCTTCGATATAAACCATCATTCGTAGTCATATATCTGCAAAGAACCAAAGGAAATAAATGCCAGCACCATATCCAACAAAGTAACCTTCACAGATAGGGTACATACATCAACATAATGCCCAAAATGGCACCACCATCATAGGCAGAAGCTAGAAAAAGGTTACATTTCAATATTGTAAATGCCAAAACCCAAAGTTATACTGGACACTCACGGGACATTGGGTGCATCTCTACAGTCCCATGGGAGTAATTGCTTGACCAGTGGAGACAGCTCATCCTGCAAAACATGCCAAATGTTTCAACATTTGATACAATAACCCCAGAACATTGAAAAGCATGGCGGAGATTAAAAGGCATCCTTTGCAAGTCCCATCCAAGACATCAAAGCTAAAACCACAATTACTACTGATATCACCTCTTCTAGAGAAAACACCATGTGTTTCAGAAAAGGTTGTGGAGGCATATACACACCTGGACAGCAGATAAGCTGCCTGGATACTGATGGGTGTCAAGCATCACCTGCATGCAATCCAGAGGTCAATGGCTTGAATGAAAGTACAGATAATACTGATGACACATGGCAGCCAAAGGAGAATGGAGCAGCTATGGGAATGTCATTCTACCAGAATAAGCCGACCTGCTTGTGCACTCTCTAGAACTTGCCACTGCCCTTCCTCTGAAGAAAAAAGCCATTCATGAGCTCGGCCCTGCAGGCAAACACAGATTTGCATGCTTAACATTTCCATAATATTCATTGATCATATGAGATTACTAAGGCACAACAATCATTCACATGTAAGGCATTGGTGATGTTGTTTGGTTTGAAGAGTACAAAGATTCTTCACCTTGGGAACCAAGAAAACAGCCGACCTGTATGTGGGTGCTGCAGAGTGGGGCTTGGCATCCATCACAACAGCAGGATAGTGCCCTCCCAACACTACTGTGTTCCTGCGACCTGGATGCAGTTGCTCATAGATATCTTGCAATTTTGACTCTACTTCCTTCTCATCTGGCTTTAGACTAGTTTTGTACCCAGCACTCCTGGCTTCACTTCGTAGCTTGTTTTCCTCATCCACAACATCCACCAGAGCCTGTATCTGCAAACAAACCAGTTTGTGAACACCATGCACCTCAAAGAAAGCTTGCCATACAGAATCCCTCCCTCCCCCACCCCCTCAAACAACCCAACAGCATTTGAATGTGGCAGAAGCTTTGTAAGTATCTATGGTGTAGCTAGTAAGTCCCAGATCCTTCCACCAGAAGTGCAGCTGACAACCATACTTGGATTCAAGTGATAGATCAACAATCAAGGGTCAGTTGAGGCAGGGGGTGTAACTGTACATGTAAGGCTGTGCTTATCATCCCCCTTCTTTCATAGATCCCATAGCTAGATTGGGGGCAGATGACAAATGGCACTCACTACCCTTGCAGAGGCATTCCAATAGTGGCACATACTTTCGCAAATGGTTTCTACAATTACTTCCAATTTCCCCAGGACATCCATCAATGAAGCATTGACTTGTTGTATGTAATACCCCTAAACTGACACCTGGCTTCCGATTCACCCTCAAGACTCACAAAAATGGCAAACAAGATGGTAACTAATCTTTGAGAAGACAGGCTCCCTTTTGATACAGTACCCTGGATGTTGCAAAAAGAGAAAAGAATCATCCTATTCTCTCTTCTATTGACCTTCAAATACTACAAATTGAGACATCACCTTCCCTATGGGACATCCAACCCCTGGATATATCTTCAGCCTTGTGCCAAAGGTAGGAGAACCTCACCTTCAAGTTCTCACAACCACATCTGTTTTGATCTAGGAATAAGTTCAGGGCAGTGCTATGTCAAACTTGAGAGAGACAGACAGACACAGAGAGAGACAGAGAGAAAGATGACCTGCATCACATTGGCATGTGGAACATCACCAGTAAGCAATGTCACAAGTGGGATATCAGCAGAATTGGTCTTTGTGGCAACAACTAGGAAAGGCTGCAACGGGGAAGATGGATCCCTTGATGCTTCAGAAACTTGATGTAGACAGATTTCCCACCCCTGCCTTAATGTCTCCAGCAAAACCCCTGTTTGCCCTCATCACCCAAAAGTTTTTCTCCTTCAAAGTCTACCAAACCATGCAGCAACCCAAAACCTTCAATGCTGCCTATGTTTCAATAGAACAAACCTACAAAGGTTGGAGAAAATCCACCCTCTCATTGAAAGAAAGAAAGAAAGAGAGCACATACCAATTACATGCTTTTGAGCCAATGTGACACACACGTATCGGCCACCAGGTCTCAGCACTCGCTTGACCTGCACAAATTTGCTGTCAGAATTCATGTCTACCATAAATCAAAAAACAATAACTGGTTGACACTCTAATCAACAGGAAAAAAGTTGGAACAACTGCAGATAATTAGAGCATGGTTTTTTCTTCCCTGCAAACAATTCTCTAAATAAGGCGCACCACCTGCCAACAGACATCATGCAACCTGTGAAATAATCTGAAACAAAAACCTCAGAAAGAAGACTTTTTGCTGCAGTTAGGGGCTCTTCTGGTTCCCCTGTCAGGGCATCGAGACTGCCCTTATCCAGAACCACATCAAAAGAGCTTTCTGCAAACTGCAACCTCCACAGTCCCATGTTGTCAGACCTCTGATCCCATTGCTTATATAAACACTGCAGAACTCACAATCAAAGGTAGAGGACAGAATCAGAGGCTCCAAACATTATCATCACTTCTGTGCGTCTCTGTCTCGTGGACTGCAAAAAGATTCTTTTCCTCAAGAAATCATTACCCTAATTGTAGCCGGATTGACAGAATCAAAGCCTGAACTACTTGCTAGGTGGTGTGTGCATCATCCTGATTTGGTGAGTACCTAGAAGATTGCAATAATTGTAGAATGCAAGAGAGTAAGGGCAAGACGATGCTGCTGCTGCTGCCTGACTGGGTGATGGACATTCTGGTTTCTCTCAGAATCATTTTTTCAGGGCAATCTGGCTGCTGAAATCTCTTCATTTCGAGTAAGGAAAATCTCAGGCACTCAAATCCTTGACAGGTTGAGACTGAAACTATCAGCACTGAGCTAGGGTCTGAGGGTTTAGGGTTTGAAGCTTGATGCTCGGATTTAGGGTTTGGGGAAGGGTTTTGAAGCTAGGGATTGGAAGAGAGATAGAGAGAGAGCAAACGAGAATACCTGGAGAGCCGTGATGTCCATCACAAGCCAACGCATGAGAGGACGTGCACGCACATGCAAGCGCAGCATCTCGGCAATGACTCTTCTATTGAAATCCACATTCACGATGCTCGTGAACCCTGCATCGTACATATGCGCCGACAGCGCGGAATTCCCACAACCAACAACAAGAATCTGCAGCGGCGGTTGCTGATCCGGCCGTAACCCACAATGGAGCTGCAGCAACTGCGGAAGATCAGCCCAGGAGCCATACCACTCGAACGCTTGACCTTTACTCGCCCGGAAGAAATCGTCCCAGTATTTCTCGTCCCCGAACTCCTTCAAGCTCTTGGGCAGTGGCACTGCAGCATCCACTCCCATCACAACAACCGGGGACCACCTGCCCCACCTCCCCCTACACTTCCACTACGACTCCTAGTGCTGAACTACTGAGAACGTTTTATGGACCAAAAAAACAGAGAAAATAGCAGCAACCCAACAACGATGGTGAGGAATTATGCATTCATCTCAAGCAGCCCAGCTGAGGGATCGAGATCGCAGACGCAGCAGCGTGCTTCAAAGCTCCTCGTCGTCGTGGTGACTCCCACCATGGTTCCCGCCACGACGGTCTGAAAAAGCCTACAATTTTTAGGGTTTCAAGAGGGTACTTGAACTGCCAGGGGTGGGTTGGTAGTTCGGTATGTGATGGTTAGGTAGGTATGTATGTGAGAGAGCAAATTCCGCCATTCCCTTACAGGAGTCACCGTCTTCAACTGTTTGTAATATTCTTCAATGAAAATTATGCAAACCTTGAACAAAAAACCTTCCCCTCCCCCCCCCTCCCCCCCCCACACTATCGAAAGAATCGATGGTTATATATTCTTTCGGCGGTTATATACAGGCGCGTGCTTTTTAAAAATTTTAAAACTTTCGAGAATCAAGGTTCAAAATGTCAGAATCGGGGTTTTGGGTTTTCTCACGATGGATAATGGAATCAATACCCGGAATGATAACCTGAGGGTACACACGGCTGATTCTAATATTCGCACAACGTCAGTCGAGACCACTGCACGTTCGAGGTGACTGGAGTGACGTCGCCACGGGTGTCCGAAGGTCATGGGTACCACTAATTATATTTAGTTCAGAGTATTCATAAACTGGGGGTACTTATTTATTCTGTTTCATATTAATTAGTTGGGGGTGCCTTACAACTCCAACTTTTTTTTTCTTTTTTTTGCAATGAGCCAATTTGATTGGCCCATCACAAAAAAAAGTTGAAATCATGAATGCTCCCTAAAATAGAAAATTCTATGAAAAGATGAAGTGCTTTGCCCTTTGCCCCAGCTATATAGGTGAGAAGGGGGAGGACTTTGGGCAAAACATATGGGATTAAAGTGAGGTGCTATTGGGAACACCCTTGGGGAATACACTGGGAAACCATTGAGAACTTGAAGGGAACATGTTTAGAACAAAGGAAAAATGAAAAAAATCCTCCCCTCCCCCCACCCCTCCTTCCAAAACCCAAAACTTAAGAGAAAAAAAAATCAAGGCACTTTGAGTGCATGCTGAGCCTTCCCATTGGCTGCATGAAATTTTTATGTTCCAAAACTCTTCGTCTCCATTTTTGGCCTGGGCTAATACCCCCATTATAAACTGGGGGTACTTATTTCATCTTTGAATTAGTTCAATGGGGTTGCCTCCCAAGTTCAACCTTTTTTTTCTCTTGGGGGCAATGAGCCATTTTTTATTGGTCCATCACCCAAAAAAAAAAAAAAAAAAACTGAAGACTTCCCAAAATAGAAGTTTCTACTTGAAGATGAAGTGCCTGCCCTGTGACCCACCTATATCTTATATATAAATTCACTTAGTCCGTCCGTATGAGGGTGTTCCGACCTGTTAACGGTCTCTGCGATGCCGATTCTGCAACCCCCCAGAAATGAGCAGCAGAGACCAATTCTGCTACGTATTTGCTTCTTTTTTTATCCTTTTTCTTTTGGATTTGTTTTTTCGAAAAAATCTAAGGCTACGTATTTGTTTTTTTTAATTTTTTTTTTGGATTAAAAAATAAAAAATAAGAAATGGGCAGAAAAATCTAAAGCTACGTATTTGCTTTTTTTTTATCTTTTTTTTTTGGATTTGTTTTTTCGGA
>Ga0209611_10009496_pt1 | contig 14713 bp, 10 predicted proteins | sample S1TSphgellanicum_3_FD_187693 | JGI IMG/M metagenome (GOLD analysis project Ga0209611, IMG submission 187693) | Host-associated microbial communities from peat moss isolated from Minnesota, USA - S1T2_Fc - Sphagnum magellanicum MG (SPAdes) (version 2) | ecosystem: Host-associated > Plants > Peat... | reverse complement strand
TTTGTTGTGAATTGTGTTTTGTGAATCTTCACAATTTGTGTTCACTTATGAGTAATCAAGTGCATAACACACAAAACTCTTTGTGTTATAGGTCGATGGTTGGACAAAATGGAATTATAACAATATTGAAACTCGATTTTGCAAGTTTTGCGGTTTAGGGTGTCATTCATGAGAAACTTTTATGCACAAACCACCTTTCCCCCCAAATTTTACAAATGAATTTATTTTTAGATCCTCAATTCTCAACAACCTTCATATTGTGTCTTTCTCCTCTGTGACCATTGTTTATGTCAATTGTCAACTTGTTCAAATGCCTCCTATATGAATGTTTGAAGAAAAGAAATGTCTCAAACCAAAACAATATGAAACTCAACAAACTTTTCAAGATATTTGGTGAAATTGCTTTTGGTGAAATTGGAAGCAACTAGAAGTGATGGGATTGTTAACTAGGTTCATTGCAAAGTGTGCACATCCATTGAAAGTAGGGAAAATGTATTTGGTAGCAAAGTTAGACTCTTTGTGTACATACATGTTGGCCATAAAAATTAAAAGCAAGCTAGCACCCTATAAATGGTGGAAGGTAAAATTTACTACTATCCAAAATCAATGCATAAAAAAAATTCGCATGTATTATATCGTTGTTCATAACAATGTGAATCGATAGTTGGCTTTGAAGGAAATTGAGCAAAAGAAGAAAAAATGATGTTCAATTTGTTGTTGTGTTTTACTTATTAAGGGAAGATGGTCTATTATAAACCTTGAATCTCTCTACAGTCTTTTTTTAGATTTTCAAGCGTAGGAAACATTGGTCTAGTAACTAATGTTATAATTAGTGTTGTGCAATTCTTTTTAAAAATCAAACCTTTGATCTTGATTTTTATATTGTAATATTTATTTGGAAGTTTCTATGGGTGTGGTTGTGAGTTCAATTTTTAAAAATTAAAAACCCTTTGATTCTAGTCCTAACACATTTTTTCAAATTCAAAAACTTTCATGCTCAATTCAAAAACCAAGTTTGGTTTCATGTACACATCACACATTCCGCAATGCTAAAAATTGTATAGGTACAAAATTTAAGAACAAATTAAAATAAGGGTCTTGTAAGTACAAAGTTCAACAACTAATTAAAATTAATATTTAATTATAGAATTCAACCTACTTATTAAGTTGTTATTTACTTAAAGATCTTGACTTTATTTTCAAGAATGTTTTTTCACAATTTCAATCTCAATCCAAATTTAGCAAAAAAAATTAGTTTCATGCTTTGGTTCTTCTACTAGTTCCAACAAAATGATGTCAATTCAAGTTTAGGTTATTAGAACTCAAGTATATTAAATCCCCTATAAGGTCATTCACAACGACGAGCCCACAATATGGGATGGTTAAGGCTTGATCATTGACAAACATTTCAATCCCCATGCATTGATGCGAAAGGTGGTGATATGTAAAGGAAATTTAAAAAACATTAATTTATTTCCCCATGTGATGTATGAAAATGCAAAATAATATAATCAATGGAAGTTATCATTCATTTTTTTAATGTGATTTCAAAGATGAAAAGAAAAATAGGATGATGATCAATGGGAAATTTTTCATCTAATGTGAAAGGGCCAACAAAAAGACCAATATGATGAAAAGGCATTGATTGATTGAAATTACTTAAGTTTTATTGGCATTAAGGCATGGTCACAAATCAAGCACCTATTTTAATATCTTAATATATAAATTTTGATGATATCTAGTTATAGTTTTGTTTACTTATTTTGACTTCAGAATTTAGTCAGTAGATAAATTGGATGTAATCCTTTCTCAAAAGAATTATGAAAAATAATGGATGTAAATAATAATTAAGACATTAATAATTAAGTTCATAATAACATAAAGATTTTAGATAATTTTTAAATTAAATTTATTTTTATTATTTTTAATGAGATAGTTTCAAGTGGCGACACATGTATAAACCAGAAATTTCGAAGTTTTCCAATTTTTTTTGTCATCATAGTGCAAAAATTTGCCCCCCAAAAAAAAGAAATCCTGATTTTAGGAATTCAATTTAACACTCAGGAGTGATGATCTCATTTATTCATTTTGATGGGAATTTATTTTATTTATATATTTTGATTTGAATTTTTTGGTCAATGCATTAATTGATTGAGTCATTTCCCAAAAAGAATAATGAAAATTCAAAATTAAAAAAAAAGTATGGAAATGATTATAATCATGATACAATTATTTTAAGTTCATTATAGAGAAAGAATTAGAAATTCAATAGTGAAAGTGATCTATTTGTTCATTCAATTTTGATGGAATGGATAATATTAGTTTATTTATTTATATTTGAAGAATTCAATCAGTGAACAAATTGGAATTTAGTTCAATTTCCCAAAAGAAAATTCACAGATTAAAAAAAACGGCCCCAAAGTGGAAGATATTTTTGGTCCATATCCTTCCTTTGGTTTCGTTCGTCCGTCGCATATATCGTTCTTCCGTCCAACAATTCGTCCATCCGTGCGACATATGATTCGTCCGTCCAACAAAGCGTCCGTCCGTCCGACAAATCGTTGGTCCATCGGACAAATCGTTCGTCCGTCCCATAGATCGTTCGTCCGTTGCGCGTGCAACAAGAAGATGAGTCTGGGGCGCTCAGTGTTGTTTTCCGTTTGTTTTGTTTGGTTGTCGCGATCGTGGCGTCTGCGCTTGCTCCCATGGATTACTAGATCTGAAGTCCGCGGGGAGACGAGCAACATTCCGCTCTATTCTTTTCGTATATCAAGCGGGCGGGGCGGAGAATCGATTTGAAGGCTCGGATGGCCGACTTCATCACTTCCACTCACCGGAAGAAGTGGATCCTCTCACCGCAAGATCTGGTAGGCTTTTCAGGTTCTATGCCCCAAAGTTTTGATTCTCTCTATGGCGATCTCTTCCTATTTGTTACATCCTTCAAATATCAGTGAAAGAGTTTATGCTTCAAAATATCAGTGATAAGAGTGTCATTGCTTTGGAGCTCGTCTTATGCATTCGATTTTGGACGTCGTTTTTTGCGATGAGGGAAAGGAGAGGGTGAGAAGAGAAATGAGGGGGGAGGAGCACTGTTCCACTCTTTGTGTACAAGCATGTATTATCTGGTGTCGTATAAGGTAGAACAGGATGAAACTTTGATATGCATTCTTCTTTTCATTTGTAGGAACGTGATTAGGTAGGTGCACATGGAACTTGACTCGAATCGGAATACGTCTATTTTTCTCTGGACTTTGCTCTTCTCATGCTTCTGAAATGGTTGGAAATATGTTGCATGAAGGCTTTGTTTTGGTAGTGAATGGATCGCACAAGTGCAATTCGTTTTTTTTTCCGTTGGGGCCTTCTTATGCTGAAAGGGCTTGTGGAATGTGGCTCCTGGTTTTCTATAGATATATGTCGCTTTATATAGGTCTGCTTAGTGCTCTTGTGATGAATCAGCTGATACTGTAATGGTCCTATCTTGATACTCCAGAGATAACGTAGGCTGTCTTCGCAGTAGCAGAAACGACTGTTTCATTTACTCTTTGTGTAGTAGCCTGGAAAGGATTACAAGAGATTTTTTGGGTAGTAGTATATGCATGTATGCCCCACTGTTTCTTTTCCAGATTCTTCAAGTATGCTCTGTTCTTGGTTTCCAACTACTAGTGGTTATTAATATTCCTTTCCTTAGTGGCTGAATGCTGCCTGTGGATTTTGAACAGATTAAAAACTGTCAAGCTGCAAATCAACGAGCTGTTGAAGCACTACAGAAGGTGAACTGCAAAATTTAGATCTTTTGAGTTAAGGATTTCTTGTTGGGGGTCTAGTTAGGGTTGTTCTTATATTATCAAAGAGCTAACTCATGCTTCCTTTCTTCACTTGTAGGAGTGAAGTGTTGCTTGATTTTTGCATCCCTGTCCAATCTTTCCAATTTCATTGTTTTTTGGGGAACATGATATGGTTTCTGGTCGATGTTGGATTGAGCTCAACAGTTGTCTTTTTAAACTTGCAGTATGGTGCTACACGAGTGGAGTGTCAGCCAGATGGAACTCTGGCATATCCAGGAGCTCATATTCAGGGGGAGAATGGTATAGTGTTTTTTTTTGCTGCTCATCTGTGCAGGGGACATGTTTTGAAGATAAAAAGTTTTTCTGCAAAATTGATTCTTCTCCAACTGCTCTACATAGTTGCAAAGTTGTATATTTGCAACTCATGCTCAGTCTTCCTTCAGTAGTCTGCATTTGCCATCTATGAGCTCTTTTTGGTCATATGGATGCAGTTTCAGAATAACTTTGTGTTTCTCTGGAGCAGGACAAGGATCCTTACCAGAGCCTTTGACTGTAGCTGAGGAGCTTCTTGTGCGAAGGTTTTATGAACAGAAGATTCAGCAAGTCAGCGCAGCTTTCTCTTTCCCTTACAAAATACAGGTCTAATTGGACTCCCTTGGAAGTGCTCTGTAGTATCCATGAGGCACTGTGACTTGGAGCTCAACCCCATCTTTCACTGGCAGGAAAGCAAGTTTGCTCTCACTATATGCAGCATGTACACCAGTAGCATCCTGTACTGGTCAAGCATGGTGTGCTTGACAGAACGGCTATAAGCAAGTCAGTGGCAGTAATTCTGAAATTTGTGGAAAGCTGTGGTTCTCTGAAATGAATATTGTCTCTGGTGACTGATTACTTGTGTTTCAGGCAACTGCCATCCTGTACTTCAAGCGATTCTATCAGAAGTGGTCTGTGATGGAGCATGACCCCAAACACATAATGTGAGTTTTGCAATGTCCAATTGATGCTATTGGCTGCAAATGCAAATCAGGAAACTACTGTGCTATTATATTGTTGGCATGTAAGGTAGCTATACATATGCCCATATATAGAGCTCTTCCATTATATTGTACTCCTCAATTTGAACAGTAGCAATAGCAAGGAAAACAGGATGGAGCATAATGTTGTGGGATGGGGCAGGCTCACGTGCATCTACTTGTCATGCAAAGTAGAGGAGTTCCATGTATCTGCAGAGGAACTGGGCAAGGGCATTCAGCAAGATCCCCAAGTTGTGCTAAAAAATGAGCTGACTGTTCTCCAGGCAAGTGTTTCTCTGTGTGCAATTGTATCTTTTTGTTGTGCCTCGTGTTGGGTGCTAGATGACATCATGACTGTACCTTCCTGTTGCTTCTGGGAATGTGACAAACTCAGGATGCAGATTCCCAGTTTGTCACATCTTATACAATTGCTTTCCCTAGGTCTTGAGCATATCATTATATCCTTATCAACACCCACTGTTGGAATGAGGTTAAGTTAATGGGGAGGAATGGCAGCTACTCGCTGCCATTCATGATGAAGGTGATGGTCTGATACTTTGTGAATGACACTCACAAGGTTATGACCCACTTATTCTTGTCATGTTTATTTTGGTTTGGCCAGGAGTGACGCAAAGTGGTTGCCTTTAAAATATTTCTTTGGAGTTCCTTCTGCAATCTCATCAATAATTCTGTTTCTTTCTTTATGTTTCTCTGGATAGCAGAGCCCACCTTGTCAGATACAAAAATATTGTTGCAATTGCAATTTTCATGTCTTACATCATTAAAGATTGTGGAGTGTTATGGTGGGTGGAGACTTCTGCAGAAGTGGCATGCAAGTGATGAAGTTTACACACTGTTGTATGCAGGGCTTAGATTTTGAGCTTATTGTTTATACACCTTACCGGTCAGTGGATGGTTTTATCTATGATCTAGAGGTGAGGAGCTGGCTTCTCTCAAACTCCCACTTTCTCTTTAGTTATCCATGGAGGTTTAGGGTTTATCATAGTGAAGCATGAAGTTGGCCAGTGTGACCTAGGACATGAGTTTCTGAGACCTAAATATAAATCTCATTTGCCTTCTTGAAGTTGGAGAGCCCCCCTGCTTTTATTATTGTTACTATTCGTATCCAAAATCAATGATCAGGTGGAGAGGTCTGAACAAATCTGCTACATGAGCATGCCTCTGGAACAGATTAAAGAATTGTATCAGACCAGAGTAAGGGAGATTATATTGTCTCAATACTCAGTACAATTCATATAGCTGGTAAACCCCTAGAGTCAGACTTACAACATTGCCATTCCTGTATATCTGGTTGTTTCCTGTAGGCCACACCCTGCACAGTCAGCTTCTTACAGACCTTGAGAAAAAGATAATGTCTTTTGAACTTTGTGCTGTGTGTCCTTGCAGAGTTTTGTGCAAGGGATGGGAGAAGCTGCTGCACAAGGCTTGCAGGTACATGACTTGTGTCTGAATGAATGCAGGATTCTACTTTGTACCATGGCTTTTTGTTGCAAGCATGTGCATATCCATATCTTGCAATGGCCACACAATTATTTGCTTAATGCAGTCATATCTGGGAAACCAGCAGCAACAGTGCAGATGCCATAACCAATTCCTCCAAATTTGTCTAGTCAATGGTTGTACCTTTTTAGCTTGTGCTTATCACACTGTGTTTATCTCTATGAATTGTACACAGCTTCAACTGGGAAGTAAATTCTTGTGCAGGAGTTAAAATTGGCAGCTCAATTTATTGTCGACTCTATGATGCTGACAGATGCGCCTCTTCTTTTTCCTCCTGGCCAGGTTGGCAATCATTTTCCATGACAGATCTGAGAGATAGTTGTTGGAATTGAAGTGTTGTTCTATTACTGATAGTCTATACTGGATATGGATTCCAAGCTTGAGATAGTGGCTTTTCTATCAGAGCATGTCCTGGGACCCAATCATCTTTGGTAAGAGCCCTCTGGTCCTCGTGGTAAGAATTGTTATAAAGGTCAATCATGCATGTATCAAGCCTGCTGAGGTGGATACACTCTGCACAGCTTGTTGTATTTCTCTTAAATGTAAATTACTGTGTCTCCATTTGAAGGAGGGAATTTGTGGCTTCAACAGTACTGACAGTTTTTTGGCATGACATCTGAAGCTAGCCTTGGCAGCACTGTGCACTGCAAATCGGGAAGAGCCAAAGGTGGACTTTGACAGGTACAGACTTGGTGTTGGATAAATCATGTCTGAACCCTGAACTATGTTTTTGTGTCTCAGCAAACAGGTCTTGTAGACTGGTGACACACGTCCCAGGTTCATAGAGTACCTTACTTATATGTTCTACCTGTGGTGTTCAAGCTGCTGTTAAGCATGAGGTTACATTGGTTTGGATGTTTAGTTTTGATTTGGACCTCTGTAGGCAGATTCCCAATCAGTGTCTGTTTTTGCAATTTTCAGGTACTTGCAGAATATGCCTGGACGCCAAAGGCAGCGGCATTCATATGCAGAGTTGATGGGTGTGCTGGACTCAATTGATTTGCTGGTAAGTGCAAGTGCTGACTCACAGTATTAGCTCTGGTTTGTCATTTAAGCTCTATGTTTTCACTTTCTTTAGAGTGTCATGTCTCAGATACCTGGTGAATTTTTAATTTGAAAAACAAAGCACACTTACAAACTCTAAAGTAGTCATGCAAGGGTCTAATCATATATTTGCATTCTTTGAGGAGAGATGTGTTTCATTTGGAGCAGAAGGTAAGGACTCAATCTGCATGTCATCAAAGTCTGGAAAGTTATCTGTGGGAATTTCACTTGGATACCATTTTACTGCTTGAAGGTAAGCCTGTATGATCTTATAGGTGAAGGATACAAATCAGCCTGTGGAAGCAGATGTGAGGCGCATTGATCGCAAGCTGAAGTACTGTAGAAATCCTGGCTTGCAGGATGAGTGAGTTTTTTATGCTCAGCTCAGATTTACAGCAACAAACATCATTTTTCCTGCTTTGAATATGACATTCTTGCAGATTGTGTGGATGTGGGCTCCGATGTGGTAACATGTTCTGATTTGGTGTTCAAAATGGGCACAGAGGTAAGGGAAAAAGGGAGCGGAAGGTCAAACAGAAGCAAAAGCGAGCCTCCCATGACATCCCCATGGCGAACGCTTTGGATAATTCTCCACTGTATGTATTCCTTCTGAAATGCTTTTGTGCCAACTTTGCAGATGAAGGTCAGAGCTGTATTCTGGGTATGCATATTACTTTACAGCTCAGCTACTAACATGGAGATGTCAAGACCTGGTTGATTACAGTGACCTCAATGAGATGCATGGTGTCAAGAGACGGCAGAGTGAGGGGGATGTTATGCTCTAGTTTGTGAGGCCACCAAAACCCAGAGTTGGAAGGATGCAACACCAATCCTCTGTAGGTCGTGTCTGCACATCCAAGGTGGGCCACCTTGACACAGGCTCTTTATTTTGTCATGAAATTCTTGAAGGGTGTTTTTGGCAAGAGCAGGAGCCTACCTAGTGTCCACCCAACCCCCCCAAACCTCTGACTGGCTTTGCCAACAGTTCTCTTATGTGATAAAATAATTATCTGGGAGGGAGTCAGGAATGAATACAGAAGTTCTCTCCTTGAATTTTGATTTCAAGCATGGTTGATGGATTTTCTTCTGCTGCTCTTTTCTGTTCCTGATGCAATGTTTCTGTACAATCTGAAGCTGTGGGTTTTGTGTAGTACATTGAAGATCCTACCAGTAATCTGCTTAGATTTTCTTTGCTTGCAGGTTTCTGTACTGACAGGCCTAGCTGGAGTCAATTAAGCGAACAGCAGTCATCAATTACATTCTGGTGTCCCTTGCCAGTGTGCTCAGTTTAATAACTGCAAGTTGCAGAAAGTGCACTTGCAATATGACATCAAGTTAGCTTTTCTTTTCTAAATTTCACATTTGATCAAAGTGTCAATTGACATGCTCTCTTTAAGCCTTGTAAATGCTGGTGGCCCATTGCCATCTGAATGACAAAGCTGCTTTAACTGTCACAGTTATCATATAGAACAGTGATATTCAGCTCATCAGGAGTGGTCATCTCCCACCATTTCAAATGATGTCATGAAGTTGCTGCTTAAGGGACTTCTTCTCATGTGCTTTCTTCTCAAGGAGGCATGTCCTGTGGGTGCATAAGCTCATCTGCACTTAGGAAAGTTTGAACTCGTGAGTAGGTTGTACCAAACTTTCTGCCGCACTTGCTGCAATGAGCAAAGTAAGAAACTTTGCTAGAGCAAACTGCACCAACTCCACTGGCGGCATGGGTGGGTCACATTCTTTCCTTCTTATTTTTGATGAAAGGAAAGAAGAATGCTTGATTTATATTTTTCTGGTAAAGAATAATCCAGTAAAGTACAAGACAGCCCTTCTATACAAAAGATGAAGCTCTCTAATGTGGCTAATGTTTCTGTCTGTAACACAATGTTGGTTTCAGGATAGAAAGGAACAAGTCGTGTGTGAAGACTCTTGTTCCTTCCAAACAGAATCCAACTATGTTTGATGTCCAGTTCTAAGCATGAACAATTTAATTCTAGACATCTGTGTAGGTTAAGCAATTGCAATTGAGATTCATTGGACTCTCTACCTTCTTATGTTTGTCACTCTTTTGGTGTGGCTTTCCAGTAGCAATGGTGAAAGAGGATTGGAAGAAATGCTAGGATGAAGTCTGGTCTGTTTTGGGATCTGTGGATTACAGAGCATATGATGCATACAAGGAGAAGAAATTGAAGCATATGCAGAGACATTAACAGCATCATTCAAGAACAGGAGAACAATTCTCTGTGTCATGATCTGATGGCACCTGACATGGTATGATCTCTATATCTTATCTCCAATTCAGCAAGGTTTCTATGGAACAAGTAGCATCTGTTATCAATATTATATCCATAAAATAACAAAGCCTCTTTTGTCATCACTCATCAAGTCTGTAGGCTGTTGAGAATAAATCCTATTACATGGTATTTGTTAACAACCAATAATCTTGTTGCAAGATCCTGGTTGGGTGTTTTAGTTTTCTAATTCCTTCTAGCAAATCAGAGAATGATTAATTTACAAGGGAACAGTTCGCTGATAGATTTGTGTGACAGCATGGCCGCATTTCATCTTACTCTTGAAATATAAAGGCAACAAAAGTCTGAAGTTTTTATGTGAGAAATGAAATGTCCAAATTGTTTCATCATAGGGTTTGGCATATTCCTCAATATGAAACAAACATATTAATTGGATTGGGCTCTGTGCAGTTGCACACTACCAATGATGATCAATTGATGGAAAAAATGAATTGATTTTGTGGAAATCAAATTCCACTTAAATGAAAATGTTGAATAACATTGCATGCAACTTGAATGGAATTGAATTCAAATAAACTGAATGAAATTCGAATTCTATTGAATTTGAATGAATTCAATTGAAAACAAATGGGAGGCAAATTGGTGCAAAAGGTATTGAAAATCAGCTTATGATGTTGAAAGAATAAGAAACTTTGAAAAATTTGAAACCAAACCTTTTCATTCCTCTTTACTCGAGAATCAAGTAATCCAAAAGGATGACTTATGGAACCTAAAGCTCCTCTACCTAAACTGGGTCCCGTTAATCATTGTCCTTGGAATTTGAGCTCTGTGTTGTTGTGCATTACAAATGATGATCAACTATTACTATTATTTTTTTATGATTTCAATAATTCATCATTATTGATGTCAATGTTCAAATTTAGTTTAAATTAATATACATTTCGTGGACATGAAAAGACACATGTTAATTTGTTTTTTCATGTCCATGTTGGTGGATAGGGAAATAGAATGAGATAGTTATAAAATGGAGGTAGTTATTAGGAAAGGTTTGAAATAGTTATTAAGAAAGTTAATAAGGAAAAAAAAATTATGAAAAAAGAAATGAAATAGTTAGGCTTGAAAATGAAACAGTTATTTCTGAAATTGTCTTTAGAATGGTCCATGGACGATGACCATATGAAGAATTTCAAAAAATCTCTCAAATATCAATTCCAATTACTCATCACTGGAATTAAGAATCGAAGTTAAGTCTGGAAGTCTAAGTATGTCTATTCTAAACCAATACCTCATTCAAATATGGACAATAAACATGTGAATAAAAAAATTGAACATTGAAGTTGATTTATATGGAACCTTCTAGCACTTACGCATTTTTGCAAGGTATTAGAGCTTTTGAACATCCTTGCATCTTCTTCAAGGTAACATATGTGACTATTTTAACTATGCAAGGGTGACATTTACCATGTGTGTTGGTCTAACACATCTGATTAGTTAATTATCAAACTTAGTCTGGATGATTAACATGCCATATGTGTTCATTTAACAAGTTTCATTAGGTGTTTAACAAGCTTAATTTGGGCGGCTATCATACACCACAACATGATAATTCAAGCATGTAGAAGGGTAGTTTTTCTTTTGCTTTTCTTTTTTCCTTATTATAAACTCTCCCAAAGAGCTATTTTGAAAGTCCTTGGGAATGAGTGTCTTGCCACCAATTCTTAAAAGTTTCAAATATTAATAATACTCCATTTTGGTGGCTTTAATCAAAGTTCTTATAGGTCATTTCAATGGCACGAGCTTTCTCTCCTCTTCCAATTCTTATACTCAAAAATGTTGGATCATCACCCCTTATGCACTTGTACAATAATCTCACCCCTTACACAAGGCTTTTGCAGAACTTGAAATTAGACTTAATATTTGTTCCTTGTAAGTGATTACAATGAAAAGAATATACATGCAATTTATATTTACTACAATGCAAATAAAAAAACATCATGATGCACATCCCAAGGTTTTTGTGTGGCATCATTAGTGAGCATACAAAGAAATGCTTAGCACTAATTGATTATATGTTTTTAGAAATCATCCAAATAATAGAAAATTGATGAAGATTTTCCCTTAAAGCAAAAAAACCTTGTTGAAATGTGAAAATTTTTGCCCCAAATTTTTTTAAATCTCAAAATTTTGACAATTCTTTTCTAACAAATTGAAAAATTATGACAAGATTTGCACTCTACTTTCTTTTGTTGCCAAGATGCAAAATTTCACCAATAAAAATAAATTAAAAAGAAAAAACATCAATCATATCTATGCATGATTATCACAAAATAACTGAGATATAACATTGAACAAAATTTACCATGCAACCACCAAGATGTTACCATTGTTACGCCAAGAAAAAATCAAATGAATGCCCATTAGCATTTTGCATAATTGTTTTTTACTCACAATCTCTTCTAGCTACATTTTTTTTCAATCTACTTTTAGCAGATAACTTTTATTTACAAGATTGCATTATCTAATATTCACAAGTGTTAACCACTTACAAGTTCAACTGACACAATTCATTTTCCATTCCTTGTGCATTTCTATGGCACGTATCAATTTTTGCTTTATTTTATGTTTCATAATGCACTTCCATGAATTGGTCTTTCCACGTCCCATTTTGACATGTAGATAACATTCTTTACATGTCTTATAATGAATGATGTGTTGCCTTGAAGACAAAATTGGGCAAAGTTCTTTGGAAATCCCTTTTCCCAATTGGCATCTTTTATCATATATCATTTTCATTTCCTTTATGCTAGTGCTTGTTTCACATGAGCTTGTTTTCGTTTCCTTATGCATCAAATGTATTTTGGTTTATGTTTGAACCTTTTATTTTTTTCACCAATAGTGTGGGAGAAAATAATTGAATTAATATACAATTGCATTTCAAGAAATTGAAATGGGAAACATCATGAACCATGATCTTTCAAACCCAAAGTAGTTCACCATGTGATAGCCCAAATGTGTAAGCCACCTTGCCAATTGTTATGATGAGCTTTAAATGGTTCCCAAAATCTTGGGTAAGCCTAACACGTTTTCATAACTTCTCTTGATCCTTCTTACTACGTGGGGCCATGTTCAAGAAAACCATAATATCCAATTCAAGTTCTCTAAGTTTCTATTTAGACTTTAACTTTTGATTTACATCTTGGATCACACTTTTAAATGAAAACTATGAACTTTATTCCATCTTTCAAAACATATATGTCTATTGTCTTGATTAGAACCTTGGAAAAATGTTTAAAAGTCAATATCAAATGATCTCAATTGGTTCCATCCCACTTGTATATTGTATTTTATTATATGAAAACTTAATCAAATAAAGGTACTTCTTCAACATGTGTTCAGAAGTTGAATTAGTCTTTTCAATTTTTACCTTAGATTCATGAAATAAATAATGTTAACATCTATAATATGTATCTAAAGATGTGAATGGCCTGGGTCAGCAAATTTTGTGTATCTAATTGGCAGAATCTTTTAATATAACCCACGAAAGAATAATTATTTTATAAACAATTGTCACATAGTACAAAGTTGTTTCAGCTATATTACTTGTTAGGTACCTTTATAGGCCAACATTTAATCCTTCAAAATCCAAGTTCTGGTAAAAATCATCGTAATGCTCCCACAATTGTCCAAGACATGGTAAAAAGAAGTGGCAAATCATCAATTGAATAGAGTTACCAGTAAAGTCCCACGATTAAGGGGCAAGAACGGCCAATTTCAGGATAATTGGGCATCAACTGCTTAACTGAGAATGAAAAATTTACAAGGCGAAATAACTGGGACCCAAACTAGTTTTCCCACCAATTTTGGTGGTAAACTGAGTTTCATCCTGTCTTTCCTTTTTCTTGAGCGCCTCCACTGCTGCTACATATATTTTCACTGCTCCTACCTGTACAACTACTATAATTACTCCGGAACCTTGTGCATTAAATGCTGAATTTCAGCATTTGATACTAAGATTTAATAGATTTTCATTACTTTGTGGATACCACTGAAAGAGGGGATAGGGGGTGAAAGCAGGCCCAAAGACAGGGTGACTTTACAGATAACTGTCATGTAAATTGGAAGCTCAATGATGATATTGGGATCAAGAAATACACAAGAGGTTGCACATGCAAATGTTGTTGAAACTAAACATTGTTTGATGATCAAATTGTGCAAATCTTGGAAACAAGTCATGCTAGGGTAACAGAAGATCAATAACTTTAGCTCAAACATTGAATATATTGAGAAAGAAAATGGTCAAGTAGAAATATGAAAATATATCTTTAGTTTTTTTATAAAAAGACTCATGGTTCAAAGCAACTTGCAAAACCATAAGAAAATAACTTAGTAGGTGAAGAAGAAACATGATGAATGAAATGTGAAACTTCTAGGAACAATCAACAAATTGAAGTCCAAGAATGTGGAGACCTAAGACATTTATGGATTCAATTAAATTTTTAGCAAGGGAGTCCATAAAACTATACTATGGAATATGAAAATTGTTGAGACCAATGGGCCCTTGTGCCATGGGCCCAAGCATATCAACCCTCCCCTAAAGTCACCCATTCCAATATTATTCTCGTCAAAGTGAACTTAATTTCATAATTCTTATGGAATATAATTGTGAAAAAATCATTTCAAAAACTAAAAAATTAATTTCCAAATATGAAAATCACTTTAAGTTTAATTACTTTTACTATGTTGGGCTAGAAGTTGTGAAATAATAAACATGCACACCACCTCATCTATGGCTTTTTAGCAATACCAAAAGTTGAACAAGAGGATTCGTGGTTTGGGAGGGTTACATTGTGGTCATGCACAAACAATTAAGACAAACAAACACCGATCTTAATATATAGATAAACTCAAAATGGCCCTTGCATGCTAAGATGTTTTTATACACGAGTGCGAAAGCCAAATCTTGGACTTGTAAAATGAAAAATGAATGAATTTACATTGAATTATGTGAAATAAAATTTTTAGCACAAACTCAACAACTTAAAGGGAATTGAATCGGTGTTGTAGGAAATCAAGGAGGAGCTTGACATTGACGTCTGTACTA
>Ga0209611_10009492_pt1 | contig 14719 bp, 5 predicted proteins | sample S1TSphgellanicum_3_FD_187693 | JGI IMG/M metagenome (GOLD analysis project Ga0209611, IMG submission 187693) | Host-associated microbial communities from peat moss isolated from Minnesota, USA - S1T2_Fc - Sphagnum magellanicum MG (SPAdes) (version 2) | ecosystem: Host-associated > Plants > Peat... | reverse complement strand
CCTTGATGGACTTGGCCAGAGAGTCCTTTTCAGCTTGGTTAAAATTGAACATCATGATTTTTCCACTTGATTTTTCTGAGAGTGTTTCTGAAGAGAATATGGGAGTGGTGATAAACACTATATTTTTAGCTCATAGTTGTCCCAAGCTTCACAAAGGCCAGGGCATAGAACTTGGATATCATATACAATGGGTTTAGAACTCATTGATGACAAATTCCTCATGTATTTGGAGGGCACCTTCTAACCATGAATATCCCTCCTAGAAAAGAGGAGGGAACGTCCATCTACTGGTGCAGTAGCTGTAAGATCCTTCCCACTCTTAAGGAGTAGGTGTAAGAACCCTCTCCTTCCTGCGCCTCAAGATCTGCATTTGTTTAGTGGTAGGCAAGGCCCAAGGTCAAGGACATCACCAGAATAAGGGTACTGCCCAAGGCAGCAGCCAAGGTGGTGCCCACATTCTGGTCTGGTCACACCCTTCCTTGTCTGAGGGCCTTACCAAGCAGAAAGCAACTGCCTCAACTGATTGATTTGTGCAGACGAGCATTTCAGAATGAAATGTTCAAACTTAAAAATGTAAGATCCTTCCAGTATAACCAAGTGAATCTTATCTTTTTAAGGTTTGCTCCAGATACAGTGTGAAATTTCTGGCAGTACTTTATGATTCATGATAAACTTCATGTCCACATGTTCAGGCTCGTGGTAACCTTTGTCTCATGCTTTAGGATGAGTAAAGCCCATGGGTGTTGGAAATTCCCTACATGCAGGGCTTTAGTGTTGAATTTTTCGTTTATGTACTCTTTTTAAGGTTTACAGAGTTTTTTAATGTCCTAATCAATTTGCCTCCATTGGTTCTTGACTTGTTCAAATTGTGATCAATCTCTGATTAGCGATAGATGTTCTTTAATTGTTTGCTCATCATACAAGAAAGATGGTTTAGAGGCAAAGGTAGATCACAGACCACCACTGGTTCTTACCCCCATCTCCTCCTTTTGCCTATCCAAACAACTGTTGCATCAAAAGTCCAACATGGAAATGGTTTGTATTTTGAGTCCAATTCTATGAAACCCAAACTATGGTTTCTTTTACTTCAAATCACTTCAAGTTTTCCTTTCCACTCTTTTTTCTTTTAATAAATGTTTTTTCTTTTATCTAAAGTTCTGCAAGAATTTTAAAATTTTCAAAAATAAAATGAATTACTATTTTTTTATTTTCCTTGACTCAATTGCATGCATTGAGAAAGAAGAAGAAACCAGGAAAGAAAGAAGAGAAGGAAACATAAATCAAGTGGGAACAAATTTACAAAAGTGATAGTAGGGGGGTGGAAAATGTAATAAATGGTATTCATTAAGTTTGCAAAAAACTTCATCTGATTTAAGGATTCCAAATTTTGTGCAATGAAATTCCAAATTCATTGTTGCACCTAGCAATGGGGAGATCTCCTTGGGAATAGCAAATAGCAAATAGCAAATCACACCTTCTCCCCTTCATACCAATCATCAATTGCAAAGGACTACCATCTTCAGTTTTGTTTTCACAACCTTATTCTCTCGTCAAAGCTCTTTTGGTTGCCAACATTTTCACTAGATGTTTAGATTCCATTGCAAGTAATTCACCTTCCTTCATAAGTGTGTTGCAACATTTTTTATTGCAACAAATTTTAAATGGGGGAAGGGTAGCAACCGGCATTTGATCTATGTGGATATGGCAAGATCTTCATATGGAAACTCTATTGAATGTTTTACAAGCACTTGACTTTAATGTTTTGAACACGTCAAAGTCCCATTATATTCTAACATTTTAACATGAGGTTGTTGCAAGATGTTGATGTAATTGGAAGTGGACATTGAAATGGTTTAAATTGAAAGCAACTGCAAGGGTGCTAGTGCAAGACAAAGGCAAGGTGCATTATTCGTTTGCTTGCATTGTTTTTTGCTTTAGGTGTGTGAACATACACTAGACACCTATTGATGCATTTAACAATTAATATGGAACAAAAGGTTAACCAATGTTAGGTACACTAATGAATCTCAAGCCAATGTTACAAATGAGTGTGACATTCACATAACAATTCAAACATAAGTTGTATTTACTAAGTAACACAACATCTCATAGGTCTATGGATTCCATGTGTTTCCTTTCTAATGCATTATGGTGTGTATACCAAATATTGATATTCATAGTTTGAATTTGATCTACTATTCATGAAGCCACCCTCTTCATTGTTTCTATTTTCAATTTGTGGTTATTGTAGTTTTAAATTTTCACCTCGCAATTTAATGTGTCCTAGGGTTTCAATTAGGAAAAAAGATGATTAAGCTTGGGGCATCGCTTAAATGTTTGAAGTTCTATTTTTAGTTTTATTTTTGGGAAGTTCACTCAACAATATCAACCAACCTTGCAAATTTGTTATATAACAAAAAGGTGTTCAAATCAATGAAGTTTGATATTTTCACAAAATTTTCATTCATGGGTTTTGTAAAATTATACTAAAGCTGTGTTTTCATTATTGTTGGGAAAAGAAGTTGGTTTTGGGGCTTTGTCCACAAGGAAAAAGGAAAATGATTGTTACCACCAACATTGCAAAAACTTTAATCATGCTAAAGGTTGGGGTATGACTTGTAACTCTTTTTTTTTTCATGTTTGATGGATGTTTCTTTGGTAAGGAAAATTGGCACTTCATTTAATGAACTTGCAAAGCCTTACTTCATTTTTCGACAACCAAATGTTTGTGTCCCATCACAAATTAGTGCCATGGATTTTGTTCAATATTATTAGTTGTTTCACATAATGCAATTCATCTAATGGTTCCAACAAGTTGCAATTTGCTATTTAATGGTGCAAATAGTTTTAATGATCATGTTTGACTATTGTGCATATTCCACACAAAAAGCACACAAAAATTTACATTTAGGGATGATGGTGTCTCTAATAGGTGATTCAGGTGCAAATGGGATAACACAAACCACATTTGCCTCCTTGGGTGACTACTTATTAGGTGTTTATTTTGAAATATTCATGAAATATTTTGAACAAAAGTCTTTAAAAAGATCTTGAAAAAACTTGAAAAATTTTCATCACATTATTATGTTTTGGTTTACATCAAAATTTTGTTAAAAATCTATCATTTTCGAAAAAAATCAAGTCCATTTACAAGTTATTGTATTGTTTAAAAGTATTGGTTACATTGTTTTCAAAGTGTTTTTGGGTTTTTTTCATTCATTAAATAGATTTTAAACTTTTATAATATGTATACCAATACGTTGAAAATAGCATCATGTAAAAGCAATTACATTTGAATTTTTATTTTATTTTGCTAAAACGTTAAATGCATAAAACCAAACACTAATTACAATTTGTATAATTAGTTTGCAAGCCCAAGCAACATTTTTCAAGTTCATAATAGTTGATGTGCAATAAGCAGTGGTAAGTAATGTCCAACATGTTAAAAGATTCATTTTTCAATTGTTGTGTTGACACCCATATTGAATGACCATCGCTTTAAGTTGAAAGGATATGCCAAATGCAAACAACTTTAACCATATTGGACACCTAATTGTTTTAAGCATTGATTTGGAACTAAGGGCATCAAAGATAACATTTCACCCACATATTTTTGTCCTCACCTACTATCATGTAATAATCACCATGAAAATTGTTTATTCATTATAATGCTGATTTTTTTTGTTGTTTTTCATCATTCGTTTTGCCTTCAAACCTTTGGGAATAAAGTCTCTCCTTTTGTGGTCCTCAACAAGAAATGGGTTTATTCATTTTGATTAAAATTTTCCTTGGTTGATGTTGGTACAATTCAAATTATCCATGAATCCTAGTTATTAAGGGCAATTACATAAATCAACTATTTATAAATTTAAAACCCATTGAATAAACCAATCAAATGAAAAAATAAACTAATGTTGGGGCATAACCATCCTTGGGTGGCACCACTAGGAATGTCACACCTTGATTTCCTTGGACCCATTGAACTTTTAAAAAATCATAATAAACATTTAAATAAATATTTTCATAATTTTGTAATGAATACATTATTAGGTTCCATAAATTTTGAAACTTCAATAATATCAAGAATATTGTGTATTTTGATGTTCATAATCATTGCATTTATAAAAAGTTTCAAAAAGCTAACACTAATTCCTTTCCTTGAACTTTTGATTAAGAACACAAATTTGAAACATGATTTGAAAATATTATTAGGAATTCTTTTCCTAAGGTAATTTTGGAGTCTTTTTTTTTATAAATGGCAATTAATTGAATAAATATAATTTAGTTATGAATTTCCAAATTTAAAATTATTGATTCCTAAAGGGGCCATCTTTATTAGGAATACACAATTCTAACAATTTCCATTTTTTTAATCCAAAATAAACTTCAAGCCATATATTAAAACATGCAATGGATAAACAAGATGAACAAATAATTTATAGTTGTGAGAACATTTAAAGGAAAAGCCCCAAGAAAATGATTTGGCCACTTTTGGTTCATTAACAATTATTTGAAGTGGTTCCTAGTGGTATCACCCAAGGATGGGTTTGCCCGTTGATGAAAATCATAAACAAAAGTTGAAAGATGATGCATTTTTGGTATGATAATGTTGTCATAGTCTCTTGTCATTTAGTCTTCAATGTTTAACCTTTAATTGTGTGAATTTTTATGCAGGTTGTTCAAGGTCAACAATCCAAGCCTAGATGTTAGGCATATATTATAGACCTACATAAACATTAACATTCAAGTAGAAAGAGATCTTACTTAGTATATCTATCAAAATGAATTCAAGGTATCCTACATGAAAATGTGCTTTCTTATTTGAATTACTTGGTAACCGCAACTTGCTATAGGGCTAAAAAAACATTAAAGTTGTTTTAAGTTAACAAGGATGCATTTGTTCTCATGATCAATGATGTACCATGCTTAAAGATGTTTTCAACACATAAGTAAAATAAGAGAGAAATGTAAAAGATTGGAGATGCAACATACAAACCCATGGATAAAATTATATTTGCATTCAAATGTTAAACATGTTTATAGCTTGCATCAAGTCCTAGTGAACACGACTAGGCAAAAATGTGAAGGGTTTAGGGAAATGCATACAATTAAAAATAAGTTTGCCTTCAATGTTTGAATAAAGTTATGCTTACAATTTCACAAGGTTTGCAACCATATCTTGTTTTGTGAAATAAGAGGAATTTAGCTAGCATTGCATGTTAATCCTTTGTAATCATATGAAAGCAAAATAACAAAAATAAGTGCAAGATGTTTTTAATCTATTATTGTCATCCTTCATTAGCTACCAGTACATTGTTTGCTTTGAAACATTTTTTGCCCACAACCATGATTCCCATGAAAAACCCAACAAACTTTAAATTTTGTTGCTTCTTTCTAGAAGTGGTGGTATTGGTACTTTAAGTTCAACTCCATTAATGGAATTGGGATTTGGAAGTTTGCATGCAAATATTTAGGCAATTATTGCCTCCAAAGTTCCAAAATAGGTAACGATGATCTTCCAATCATAATGTTGCAATATGTAACATTAATAATGATGAGCCTAGGTCTTTTATCCATGTTCCACACATAAGAAAAAAAAGGAAGGTTGAATGGTAAGTCACCAAAAAATTCCAAGATACATGCGATGCCAAGTTCCCATGGGTCAAGTTGTGATAGGGGAGAATAGTGTAATGCACCATGTGAACTATAAGATTTGCAATGACATCGAAAATAAGAAACATTGTTGGTGCCAAAGTTGGATGGGTTCCACAAACATAGTGAAAGATGAAAATGCAAGTGTGTTGAACGTAAAAAAATTAGTATGTGAATATTACATTGATTTAAACAATTACCATGCATGCAAAAAATGTTCATTTTATGGCATTACAAGGTTGAATATAATGTTTGACCAAGTGATGAATGCAAAAAAGGGTTCTTTTGTAAAACCTCTAATTTGTTATTATATTCCATCTCTTGAAACAAGGTAGACCTCTTAGAGATCATGAATCCATGCAAGGATTTTTTGAATTTCATAAGATTGAAAAGATGCCCAATATGAACTGGATTAATTCCAATGGATCAGGAATGGCAAGTTCGTATTTGAAATCCACTTTTACATTTTCCATCTTTGTGTGTATGTCTATTTGTAATGGGGTTGATTTTTCCATTTACCTCTTCCCTTTCCACCCTCATATACTACCCACTATTTTGTTTTGTTTGTCACACACCCCTAATAAATTTGTTTTTCAATCTAGAAAGATAAATGTGCAATTGTTGTTACATTTTGGAATAGATTTATAAGGTGCAATCATATTAATGCAAGTGTCTACTTAGTTTTTCACATTTAGAAATGATGATTTAATTTGGTGTTGAAAGTATAAGTTTTTTTTTTAATGTTATAAGGTTCTTAATATATCATTGGAACATTTGAAATAATATATAATGAATAAAAAGTCATCAAAATCACTCATTAATCATTATAACAATTTTTTTAAGTGTAAAAAATGCTTGTCAATGGATTTTAAAACTTTTGAAAATGACATATTTCTTGATTGTTTTTACATAAACCTTGACATAATAGTATGATAAATATTTCAATATTTCAAAAAAAAAATTGAGGATTTTTGTGAAAATATTCCAATGAATATTCCCTTCAAATTAATCCTCTGAATAAACGGGTGTGGCTTGTGTTATCTCGTTGGCATCCTATAAAAAAGAACTTTATTGTAAATGTTTTATTTATTTATTTATTTATTGAGTTTTAACTAGTGAGTAGTTTTAATGCTATTTTGTTTCATTTCAAGTTGGGAAATTTAAATTTGAGTTGTTGGGTTGAAACTTTTTGTAATATAATTTGGAATTTTGAATTGTTGGATTGTTGTTGTAAAGGTTTGAACCCAAGTTGATATTAAACATGATTGTGTTTTGTGGATTGAAGTAGTATGCCAATCAAGGAATTAGACATTTAGGCTTAGGTATCATCATCAAGTTTTGTACTAAATCTTTTCATTTTATGTATGTTGTTTTTTGTTTTATAATTTATGATTGAAGAATGACATATAATATGCACAATGTGATTTTGGTTGCAACCAAATATGTTATTCAAAAAGTAAGATTTATAGCATTGAATTGTGATGAGGTCACAATAGTTGACAACTAAAGCCAAATATCAATCCATTGTTATGCGGTTGAAAATTGGTGGAGAATACCCATGCTCTTCAATTTGAATTAAAAGGTCATTAAGAGAGGTGGGTCTAACATCTTGACTATTGTGCTAGTGAATTTTGTAACTACTTGTGGGGGATTATCTAATTTTGATTTGACATCCAAACTAATATGTTTTGGCACAAATAACATTATTGTTTTTTAGGGTATGAAAATAGGGGTGATAGTGCAACTCAAAGATAAACATATTGCACCATTTGCCATTGGTGTCCATTGTATGGCATGCGTGTGTAATTTGGTTGTGCAAACATTTTTTAGCCTACCATGGTTTGTGAAAATTGAAGCTTTGTTACAATCCATGTTCGTTTATTTTCTCACTTTCTTAGGAGGTGCATGGAACATGGGAAATTGGCAAAAACTTTGGAGGCAATAAGCTTTAAAATCATGAACAAGGTCAAAACCCAATGGATTTCAATGCTTGCACCTACCAAACATGTTTTGGTTGAATAGAAAAGTCTTGTTGTCAAGATGGGTGAATGACCTTACTAGGAATGTAGTTGCTAAGAGCAATTATGAACTATTATGTGATTGTGGAATTGTCTTGGGATTAACTTGCATGTTGTTGATGTTGGAGGCAATGTTGACCAAGTTGGCCAAAGGTAGGAATACATTTGTTTGTTTTCTTGTGACCTTCATCATCATATATATTATAAACCTTGAAAAGAGGTATGATCACCCCTAGTTTCAAACATTCAATGATTTGGCAAACAATAGTTGTGATGTTTTACATATGGTTTAGTACTCAAGGTGGCAAACCCAAGTTCAGTATGCTTCAACCATTGTTTCTTTATCTTGTATAAGACATATGCTACTATTGGATGTGCCTTTATGGTGACTAGGGATGACTAGGAAATTGTTGTGCAACATGTAAATGACCAATGCGAAAGTGCAATTAAGGGGATAATAAAAGAACTTAAGAAATGTTTCCTTATTCATGAGTTCATGAATGTAATCGGGATCATCTATCCCTAATATTAGGAAGCATTTGATGTAAAGTCCATGTTTGCTAATCATTTGGCAATTTTGAAAACACAATTATGCCACCCCCAAGCCCATTGGACCAAATGGCACCTTGGTTGTTAGTTTGCTAGATGAAATATTGCTCAATTGACAAACTTTTTTTTTTGTTATAATAATGAAAAAAATAGCCATGTTGCACAAAATTTGTTGCCAAATGATAACCTTACAACAAAACAATGGGGATGTTTATTTTCAAGTGCCATTGTGAATGATAGGTTATTTGAATATTTAAAATTAATGCAATTGGCCATTGTCATGGTCCTAGGTAGTGTAAAGGATGAGAGGACATGATCTACATGTTATCAATTTCATGAAATCATTTAGCTCCATAACCATTTCATCATTTGTTTGGACCTAGTGGTCAAAATGTATGTCCACGAATTTTATAAGCTTGACACTTTCTCCTTTTACACAACAATTTGGGACTAGGGGAAATAAGACTAATGTTATAGAGAATAATAGCTAGCTAGAAATATGGCAACCATTCATATGTTGTGGGATTGTTGGTTTTATGTCAACATTTGTAGGTGTGTATGATCTTTTGTACCACATTTTGGAATATTTATGCCCCAATTTTAAGGCAATTTGGGTTGGGGAAACTAATAAATAGGTGGGATTTTATTCCAACAACTTGATTGTGCATTCATGACATCAAACTCATTCATTTGTATTATTATAGTTTATAGTTTTTTGCATGTGGTTTTTAGTTGGGTTGCATGTTTAGTGCTTGGGTTTTTGCAAGTGGATGCATTGGGGATAGAAGGAAGAGCAAGGTGCAACAAATTTGGCCCATTATAGACAACATAATTAATAAATTGCAAGTTGTTTATATTATGAGGATGGTTTGTTATGTGTAGACATTCTTTCCATTATACTTAGGGAGAATCTTTAAATGGATTGGGGTTCAACCCCCTTAGAACCTAATTCCTCTAGGTTATCCTATAGAAATCGTGTTTGCACTATTGGGATTATTAGTTTACCGCTTGTTGATTTATGGCAATCAACCTTTCCTTTGTTTTTTTTCCAATAGAACCTAAATTACTGATTACATATCCTACAATTTTGCATCTTCAATCCCACAAAAAGAACTAATTATCAAGATTTTTCATCAAATTAGTGATTTTAAGGCAACATGCCAAGCACTAAAATTAAAAGCATTTGTTCTTGTTGGAGGTACGCAAACAATTTTTTTGGAACATCACCTTGTTTGCCCCATATGATCATGAGATGTTTATGTCAATTCTTCATTGATGTTTGTGAATTTTATTAGTTCAACCATTGACCCTCAAGTGGTTGATATGGAATAACACACTTGTAAATGATTTGAGTATTGGTTACAATTGATGGATACCTTAAAAATGAGCTTGTTGAGATTGATGTGGACTTCCACACCCCTACAAGGTATATTTATAGAACATGATTGACATCATGACACATATGAAGGAAAAAAAATATTGGTTTCTTGTTGTCAAGGGTTCTTGTTGTTTGTGATTACAAAATACAGGTGCAACATCTACTGATCCATCTATTTCTTCCAAAGACTTGAACTTTAGGTGGTGATCATTTTCTTCTATTTTAAGTTGTCAAAATTGACTAAGCTGGATATGTGTATTGCAAGTATATTCACAACTTATCAACAACATGCATTCATCCCCTATTGCTTGATTTCACAATGCATGTGGCACCAAAAAACTTCCAACAATAATTTATTTACTTTGCATGTGAATGCAACTCAAGAGTAGACCTTTTAACTTCTTGGGTTCTATGCACAACCATGTAAAATAATTTCCATCGCACCTTGTGTATAAATTACATTTTTTTAGTTTTGATTTTCATTGGTGTTACACAATCCTTACACACTAATGATTAGTATCACTCTTTTTGTTTGAGTTTCCATTCAAGTCACACACACACACCTTAAAACTGTAAACACCTATGGTACCAATTAATTCTTCTAGCAAAATTAATTGTAGCTTAGATTTCACATAATTAAATGTGCAATAGCCATCTAGGACAAATGTTCTAAAACCTAATTACCACATGTTTTAATAAACCTCTATTTGAAAGTGCCAATGATGCACCTTCAAAACATGAAAAAAAAACATTAATAACAAGTCAACAATGTATTTCTAATACAAATGAATGTTATTTTAAAATCATCTGCTTGGATGGGATGCATGACTCATGTCCTTCATATTAAAATGAAAACCTTTTATAAATACCAACAAATTATGTGATTATGTTTAAATCCCCAAATTAAAAGTTAAAAAGTCAGAACATTTGTGTAATATTATTTATTGAATTGTAACATCATCAAACATTATTTTTTGGCATGAAAAATAGATCATATAACCAAATGTGGCAAAATTCTTACAATTTACAAATGTTAGTGGATTCATGTTGAAGATGTTATGATTATGAAATATCCTAGGATCATTTTATTATTCAACACAAATAACAAATCAACTACATCAACAAGCATTGTGTGTGAAGTATTGTAAGATGTGTTTGGATTTGTGAGTAGGCATTGCCCATGGTCTTCAAGATAATATATTTATCCGAATATCATCAAAAAAAACTTGGTGCAAGAATATCAATTAAGATTTTTTCCCCCAAATCTAACTAAATTCAAGCATTCAATGTCACCTAAAAGGAAATGCTAAACAATTGTAGGCTTTAAAACATATGTTTCTTAAGTTGGTTGGTGTGCATACACAATGAAAGATAAGGATGGTCACTTCAAGGCAAATATGTGTGGGTAGTAATGCATTTACAATCAAATTCCAATAATGTTTTGATTAATATAATTCCGTTAGCTTGGGCATTTCCCATTCTTAACAATGATGCCATTAAGGTTGTGGAGAAAGGGGTAGTAAGATTCAAACTCAAACCTTAAAAATTGAAAAAAAAATATTAATTACATCATTTGTGACCAAATAAAGTTCAAACTTCAATTAGGTATAAATGAAAATGTTTCATTTACTTGGGTGGGTTTGAGGTTGTTATTTACATAATAACATTGGAATGATAATGATGAACAAACATTATGGTTCCATTAGATGCCAAGGATTTAAAATAATGTACATTTGGATGTATTGGAGGAAAGAATTATGGTAGGTAAATACACCTTTATAGTAAATTAGATCCAAATTATGCAAGTGGGTCAGATGAAAAAATATTGAAGTTAATTCAATTGGTTAGAATTAAATTAGAAATCATTGGAGGTTTGAAATTGTTATAACTTATTTAATTCAGAATTAAATGTTGATAAATGTTGGTTTCAACTTAAATCATTGCAAGTTAATTTGATATGAATGAATATGTGAAGTTAAATGATGTTTTGAGCTTTGCACAATTTCCTCACAACTCTTGAAGATAAAATGAGAAAAAAGTTATGTGAAAGTAGCCCCACATTTTATGTATATGGCAATTCAACCCCATGAACAATTATTCTTTGCATTTTCCTAAACAAAACACAATTATATTTAGCCTAAAACAACATTGACTTCAAATTGCAATCTCGAAACACCCATTTTTCAAGGTGATCTTTCTATTAGAATTCAAGTTTATAATATTGATATGTCACTCACATATGCTCTATATTAAAAGATATATTACTAAATTAAAATAAAGGTGATGAAATGCTAATATAAAAATTAGGTTCAAATAAAAATTCAAAAACAACATTTTGTACAAATGCAACATCATGAAAGGAACTTGGAAATGCTTGATCGTACAATAGATTTGATACTAGGTCACACTTCCAAATGATATCCCAACCCAATCTTTGAATGGCCTTCAAGATCACAAAACACAATTAGGGAATATGGCCTATCGATAAAATGCTCATGATTCATGTAAAAATTAGGTGGCATGACTTAGCCAATGTAGAGAACATTAGAGTACCTTGGATCATACTATATTACATCCCACCTATCTATGTAAATGCATGGCCATGTACATGGTTAAATATATTTCTCAACAATCAACATTTCTAATAATTAATATGTTAATAAACAAAGAATAACACATCCCCAACATTGTAATAAAAATGGTAGTAAGCAATGTTTTTCTTGGGGACATTTTTTTGTCGTTTTCTCAACAATAAAAAGGGACAAAATTTTGAATTTTTTTTTTTTTGGTTTTTAAATTGTAAAAATTCACTAGTTTTGCTAAAAAATTGGGGAAAAAAATTGCCAAAATTTTAATATCACAACAATTAAATAAGAAGAAAAACAAAAACCCTGATACTAAGGCACATCACAAGTGCTTTGATAGAACCCTTGTGTAAGAATTTTTTTTGGTAATTATGAGCCCTAAGAATCAACTTGATACCCGTCAAGGGTTTGTTCCAATTCTTGATAACCGCCCAACATTGATCTGAACTTGTTATAACCTTGAACTCCTATTCAACTTGTCCAAGTATTGAACGGTTCTCCATAAAGTACCCCAACTGGTGTACTGAACCCCAGTTTGGGGCAAAACTGGGGATGAAATTAAAAAAAAAGTTAAGATGAAAACAAGAGAGGAACAAACTAGTTCTCTCAACGATATTCGTCCTCACAAGAGCTTGACCCCTAGTTTTTTACTCGCCTTACTTGCACCTCTGATTGCTGCTGGCTCATATTCTTCATTGAATAAAGTCTTGTCGAAACGAGGTTCGGCAAATCTCATGAGCTGATACCCAGTTTTATGAAATGGTAGACAATTTCACTCGCTTTATGAATACACACTCAAATTTAAGGTTGAAACAGGGTTTAGAGGGTCAAATTAAGGCCCAAAAACATGGTGGCTGTTTCTTCAATAACCCTACTAAACGAATTAGATTTGGATACCTCACATCCACATCAAACTGGGGGTTATTGCGCCCCAGTTTTGCCAAATAAAATAGGGACGAAGTGAGAACTTATGTTGAAAACAGGGGAGCAAACTAGTTTTGTCACCTACACTGGTCCTCAGGGGAGTTTCATCCCCAGTTTCGAATTAACATGACCAGTGCCTTGGACACTTGATAAAAAAGATGTGTTTTCACACTTGGTGTTAGGGACTCTAGTTAGGGACTCTAGTGTCCCCTAACACCAGGCTTAACCATTTAGGACTTAAACTTAGTATCATGAATTTTAATTTTTTTAATGTTAAGCTAACATTCACTTAACATTTAAGCTATTGACCATTTAACATTGCGTGCCACCTAGGATGCCACCTAGATTTTCATTTAACATTGACTTAATATCAAGTGTGAACGCACCATAAGAGGAGGATTCTTTCACCTACCCTTAAGGAATTAGGAAGGTATGATTCTTTCACCTACTCCTTCACAAGGATAGCGATCATGTGCCTTAGATCCCTTGTCCTTTAGAGGGAAGGATCATTCGCTTTAGATTGTAATATCCCTTCTCTTTTCTATGAAGGATAGTCATGGATATAAGTTGCCCTCCATTAGGAAATCTCCCTCATGCTTGCTTTCCATCCAACTCTAAATTTACATCCTTATAAGCCAGTGACCATTCAATTTACATCCATTCAATTGCTCAACTCCAATGCACGGTGAATGGGCACGTTCATCATGTAAAGTACTTAAGCCCGTGGAGTACTTTCTTCCTCCTCCTCCTTTCATATGGTGTATCCAAATTGAGAATCCAACATCCGAGCTTCATTTCAAATTTGCTTTTTATAGGTTCAATTGTGTGATTGTTGCACTTCGTATGCTTGCACTTTTTGCCCATGCTATGTAACATACATCATGGGTTTGGCTTATGACTTGACAAAGAGAGGAAGGGAAAGGGGGGGACGGTGTTGGGGTTAGGGTTGGGGTTGGGAGATGGGTAGGAAGTGGTGAAGCCATTGATGACATTCAAATGATGGGTTCTTCCTTCTAGTTATGTGTCACCACACAATTTTTGCAAACGGCTTCGGAGGGACACTTCCCAAAGGTGAAAAGACATTCCTAAAGCTGGATTTGGTTCCTTAAAGCCCCGGAAAAAAAAGAAAAAAAGAGGGATCTAAAGAATGTACTAAAACATTATTCTCAAGACAACAACTCTAGAATATACCTGCCTCCTCGGCCCCCCCCCCCCTTGTCATCAATTTTGGCTTCATCACTCAAATGACTAGACTTGGCATTTTTTAAAGTGTTATTTTGTGCGAGCTTATTGTGCTTGAGAAAATGTAGGATTAGAACTCAAGGGAAGAAAAAAGGAACTCAAAGGAATAGTTCAGACTTTTCTTGATAACTAACGACTCAAGCTTGTGATTGGTCATAACTGGTGGTATGAGAGCACCAAGATTATGGGTTATGTGACACAAAAGAGTGTGAGTTATGACATTCACCCAACTAATGGCCATTTGCGAGCAAAAGAAACTTAAGAGATACGAAATTGTCAAAAGGCAGCAGGTTTTTACATGCTATAACTCAAGCTGCTTATGTGTTATGGGTCGCAAAAGAATGTGAGTTAGGAGGTTCAGCCAACCAATG
>Ga0209611_10009491_pt1 | contig 14720 bp, 6 predicted proteins | sample S1TSphgellanicum_3_FD_187693 | JGI IMG/M metagenome (GOLD analysis project Ga0209611, IMG submission 187693) | Host-associated microbial communities from peat moss isolated from Minnesota, USA - S1T2_Fc - Sphagnum magellanicum MG (SPAdes) (version 2) | ecosystem: Host-associated > Plants > Peat... | reverse complement strand
ATGAGTTAAGTTTTCAGCAAACGGGTGCAAAAATCACCAAGGTACCTATGGTTAGTGGGTTTAGGGTTTAGTGGTACCAAATTAGTTATCAAGAAGGTTAGTCACTCGCTTCGTTAAATATGAGTATCGAGCAATGGTTGTAATATCCAAGCAAAATCATGTGTGAGTTGTAAATTCAGGTGGGACGGTGATCAATTGTCGAAATTCTCACTTCCCAAATCTTGTCATAAATTGTAAACCAATGGTCAATTTCATGGTTAGGGTTGCACAAAGAGAATAAGCATACCATTCACAATGTTATGTGATGGCTCGCCAAGTTCATCATTCCAATAAACTTGATTTCTCTTGAACAAGGTCGCATGTTGTTTGAAAGCTTTGTGATAAATAAGTGTCATCAAGATTGCAAGGTTTTGTTTGTAAATTAATAAACAATTCACTTCCAACCAAGGCATATTTGAAAGGCATGATGACAACATGCCCTTAGCTATTCAATCCTTGTGTATACCAATATTGGGTGGTTATCGATTTTTTTTCATAACAATTAGATAGGTTATTTTTGACTGTCGATAAGGTTATCAATATTTCAAAATAATAATCATACATTTTGCATAAGGGTAAATTATCAAATAATCAGTTGGTAATTGTTTGTTATCTTGTTGATTATTTGTTGGATATACGGTTTTTAATTTTAAATTGGTTTATTTTATTTCATTTATTTTATTTTATTTTTACATCATAAACATGCTTAATACTTGGGCTTCACATTGCTACACATTACCAATAACGATGAAATGACAAAAAAGAAATAAGAGTTTACATTTGAAAACTTTGTTATTTTCAGATATATATATATATAAGATTCAAATTGTACAAAATAGCATTCAATTATCATCCAAGGGGAGATTTAATTAGCCATCCTTGTTTTTAATTTGGGTGAATAAACATTAAATTAACTAAACAAGTGAGGATTGAATCCTTAAATTAGGTATTTAAGGGGGAAATTTTTTATTGAAAACTAGCTTAGTCTCAAAGAAAAAAAAACATGTTAATCTCTTGTAATAATCTTAACATATTCAAATGAAACAACACATATTCAAATGAAATAACAAATATTCACATTTGTATGAAATTGAAAAGACCCAACAATTTTTTTTAAAATTTGAAAGGACATAAAGATTCAAAAAAACATTGAAAAAATAAAGAGATTTATTTTTCTATCGATATCTTAGGATCCATAAGGACATTTTGAAGCATTACATCTTGTAAACGTTTATTTTTAAAAATTTCAATTTGGAATCAACCTCTAATAAATTTGCAGTTTGGAATTGCCTTTTTGGACAAACTATGACTATAACCCATCCCATCTAAACCAACTTCGATGAAATCATCGTCACTGAAATTTTAAAGGTGCATTCACACTTGGTGTTAGGGACTTGAAGGTTGAATCCCCTAACACCATGCTAGCCACTTAGGACTTAAACCTAGTTACCATGAAAATTGTATGTTAATCTAACATTCACTTAACATTAAGCTATGGCCCATTTAACATTGGGTGCCACCTAGGATGCCACCTAGCTTTTCATTTAACACTGACTTAACATCAAGTGTGAATGCACCATAAGATTGATAACCTACCTGAATGATAATTAGGCCATCTGGGTAAGTTACGAAAATTGAACTTTGCAAAGGAAGGGTGGGGTAATTACACAACGAGCTGCTCTTGTTTCTTTAAATAATTTGACATGTTGAACTAATTTCCCATCTTCTTTACAAACACTTATTAATAAATTTAAAAAAAGATTGTTGGGATGATAGGAATTCAAGTCTCATTGATGATTGGGTTGTGGCATGGTTGAATCAAAACCATAGACAAGTTTGGAAACATTGCTTATATCTCAAAATGTGTGAAAATTGTGGAACAATTTCACCTTGATTTAAGACTTTTGGTGCAAATTAAATTATAGATTATCATTCCTACAGCCTCTTTTAATTCATGGATTGTCACAATCTTAAGTTCATTTGTAGCCTAAGGTGCTAAAACTTCAGAGTACCTATGGGAGGTAGTGAGTCCACCCTAACTAGGTTGGAGATTTTTCTATTTACTTTGAGAAGGCTCCTTCTCACATGAATGTGTTTATTAGTAGCTCAATTTCATGAAAGAAACCCAAAATTAAGAACTTAACACAAGCATCATCACTATACCCTAGATTGTACAAGAAATGTGCAGAGCATTAGCATAATCAAATTTTTCTACACCATTTAAACCTAAACCCTAAACCCCTAAACCCTAAGCCTGGAGTGTAGAAACTCCTACATAAAGATTAATATCCCACTTTCTACACATACCTTCAAAAAATCTTAAACAAAATCAACATTACCAATTGGCTTCTATAACCTCGAAATTCCAACATAAAGACTTTATAAGAATACCCAAAAAATTCCATGACAAAACCCAACATAATGACTAGCTTCTTTAAAACCTCTTCCTTAAATGTACTAAAAGCCCATGGAAAAGTCCCAATTTTCTATCTAAGAAGCAAAAACTCCTTGCACTTTGATCATTCAATCACATGGCACAAGGTACTTGTGACTAATTTGGCACATTAGGTATGCACAAGCTGTCCAAGAGCAGAAGAAAGAATCTCCCAAATCTACAAATAAATTACGTGGAGTTTTTTTTATTAAGTTCTTACACATTGAGCAAAAGTCATGGAAAACTACACAAGATCTTCAAGCGGCGTAGTAACCAGTTGGAGCCCATTAGGAGTATCAATGGAAGGGCATTTCTGGATGTAAGGCACAATGTCAGTGAAGTTCCTCCCTGTGAAGTTGAACTTGCTACGATCATGAGGGCAGAAATATGAAAAGTCTGGATCCTGGTAACAAGGATCGACTGTATGACCTCGAGTACATGGATATAAATTGCTATTGTCCCTGAATTCTAAGAACCATGGAGTCAAAGCTCCGTATGCTTGTGCTAATCCACCAAATGTGGACAATGGGCTCACAAACAAATGGTCAGATAAGCTTAACGAGATCACCTCTGCAAGAGCTTGGTTGTCTTCTTCCACTCCCGATCCCTGGACACTACTGCGTGTGAGTTGCACCACACCTATCACCTCGCCTGACAACGGTGGGTTTCGATTGTAGAGATCGGTGAGATGATCGTGCAGATCTGGGAACAAGGAGGTGACTAAGATTGAGATAGCAGCAGGTCTGAGCTCATGTGACACTGCGGTGTTTGAATTTGTAGTACTAGTATTGTTGATTGCTTGATTGTCACCATCATCAACAACATTGTGGCTACCCACAGTAGTACTAACCCTCGATTGAACTAACTTTGTGGGCTTTGGATTGTTCACATCTGGAAGAATGCCATTCTTCCAAGCACATTGCATGAACTTGGTGTTAATTGTGGCGTGGAGTTGGTTGAATTGTTTCTCACCATTGCGGTACCGGATTTGGATCCCTACACGGCGGTCAGCAGGTTCAAGGTACATACGATTGGTTTGCGAGACTCGTTTCCACACCGTATCAGATGGGAGCATGGTAGAACGAACTAGGTGTGTAACTGCCATCCGATCAGGGAATATGTCCTCCAACACAGTGCGAAACATCGGGATGGCAAAAAGCTTTGGAAGGAAATACAAGCAGCTGGTGAAGTATTGCCAAGGGACTTTGGTGTAAAACCTCTGCTCTCGATCACAGAAAAATCTCTTCACTGGATGGCACCACCCAGCCACTCGAACTGCAAAGAGTGAGCTTTTGTGATGGTAAGCCCAATTCAGACCAGTACTGACACTGTCAAGCTCCTGCTCAAACTTTTCAGGTGAGGTCCAGAGATTGTCATGGGTTTCCACAGGAGTGAATCTTTCACCTGGATCTACTCTCCATGAAGATCCTTCAAAAGGCTCACATATGACTTCTGGGAGCAGAGAAGCACGAGTCACAAGCAAAACTCGTTGGGTGAGCACAGCATACAGAAGCACAGCAACCGTGGGCAAGATCTTGTTCCCTAATCCTGCCCACCATGGACCACCTGCTACCACAAACTTGCATCCCGGGGTGCTATTCTTGCTGAGGAAGATGTTGGTGAGGTCATCCCCATACTTCTGGATGCAAGTGCGATGAAGCTTGGTATACTCTTCAAGTATTGCATCCCACTTGGCATTTCGCTCCACATGCCTGACAAATTTTCTCCTCTTGTAGAGAGGCTCCAATCCTACCCTACTACTACATTTATTCTTCTCTTGCCACTCCTTCCTCTCTGCTTCAGAGAATTCCACTTCAGGCTCACCATTTAATGCTTCTGTTGTTGCTTTCCGGATCGCCTCTATAAGAGATGGCGCATCAAGAATTGGGGCTTCGGGAAAGGGTTCCTCCAGTACCCCATCTTCACCTATCAAGAAATGTGGGTAGATACTTGTACCCAGTTGCACACGAGGAATATAGTCCCCCACTGATACGAATGTGCACAAGAGAAGAAAGCTGACCAACCCTAATGCACTCACCAATGTGAATGCTGCACAACATGAGATCCGTCCTGGGAGAACTTTCTTAGCCAGCAAAACTGGTTTTCTAGCCATGATGATTGTATAGTAATAATATTACTGACAATCTTGTCCTTCTGGTGTCCTCCTGTGGCTTTGGATGTTGAATATAACTTGAGCCATATGACCATATCGGTGTCAAGGTTCATCAATGTTCTGCCATCGTTCTTCTCTTCCCTCCCCCTCGTAACTCTCTCTTCTACCAAATGACCACAGAAAACATCACATTTCAATATTAGAGCACCAACCAATTTCAAAAATACAATTGGTGACACATGCCAAATTTCAGGTCTTAATTCTTCAACAACTCATCATTTGTGCAAACTCTGCGGAAAGAAGAAGTGTACATGTCCACCACCTATGCTGCCCTATGCAATGTTACAAGTCAAGCATATTGGAACAGGGTTTTAGAATGGAAGACACCAAACAGAAAACAGAAAGAGAAGGTCATACCTTAAACTGTATGACATTGACATACTGGCAAGAGGTTGAATGCATAGGCATGAGACTCCACAGCAAAACCATTGAGATAACAAGCTCACACAACCGGGCTCAAACTCCTCTATTCATTCAGCCTGCACCCACAATCTACAGCAGCAATTATTGAGAAGCATTGTGCACCAATATTTTGACTAGTTATAAAACTGCAGATATTCATGGATGGATACAAAAGATTTCATAAAAAAAACACTGCAGTCCACAATCAAGAGAGACAGGGAGACAGAGACAAGTGTTTAGTAGTACGAAATCTATGATTATCAAAGGAACATCCCTCACAGATGAAAATCTCCCCCTTTTATGAGACACCATTTGACCACTACTTGCATTAGAGTGGGGGGGTTTCGGAGGTTGATTATCTTCTGATTATTTTTGCGCAATAATCGATTATTTCTATGAATGACGTAATCAACCTTTGAATCCCCTTATTGGCTAATTTGCCCCATTAATCATATGCAGCACCAACCAAGTGTCAGATCCATTGTTCTATGTCTGGAGAAAGCAAGAACTACACGAAAACCTATTTTGCAGCTGGTTAGAAGGAACCATCTGGATGCTTGATGACTGAGTAACTGCGGATTTTGTAAAAAAAAAGGAAGGGGGATTGAAGGCAAATGGATCTCTGCACCTGTTAGAGTTTGTTCTAGGTTGCATCTCATGCAAGCTTTTACACTGCTGAAAGAGAAAAGATCTGAGTGTCAAGCTTTGACATGATCATGTTGGCCTGGGTGATGAAATTGTTCTAGCTGCATCCAGTAGTACCACTACTGACATTTTTAGTGCTTGCAACAACATTTACTAGGTTTGAAGCTGGTTGAAGCTGGTTCCTCATGCAACAGATAACACCTGCCCATGTCTATTGGCCTCAAACATGCAATACAGGATGTAGAAAGAAAGAAAGAAAGAATACCAAATGAGGCAATGACCCTGACGACAGCCACATGATTTACAATTGCACACCTCTTTCAAGGGCATGAGCAGTAACCATGATTCACATGTCTAGTTGCAGCTTGCAGCTGAAACTGCAACCACTCTCCACAAGACACAAACGATTCTGACTATAAAATGAAGTAAAACAAACCAACCCAGACAAGTGTTGAAGATGTGTGTCTTTTATATATGCACATGGGTAGTAGCTTCAGCTAAAGATCAAGAAGGACTGAATCCAGCGGTTCAGGAGATCGCTTCTCACTGGAGCTGATGAGTCCAATCCCATAGTCCACCTCCAGGATAGGCAAGTTTTATAGCTAGCTCATCCTACAAAAAGCCAAATCAGGGGTTTTGGAAGGAGGAGCTAGGAAACCCTGCCATGGTCCATATCATGACAAGATCCCATTAGCTTCAACTCGAATGGACTACTTGTGTGAGCTACCACTCCATTTCATAAACTCCATATGAATACAAAAGGTGGTGATCATAGAGTTTTATGCAGTGTGAAAACGCACCTAGCGTGATCAGTAACAGCGGCACTTTCTTCTCCCCACCCGAAAAGCTAGCAACTTTCAGGAACAAGCCATCACCCCCAACTTCCTTCGCCAGTAAGATTGCCAGGATTTCAACGCCGAAAAAACTAAGAACCCCCTTTTTCTTTTTCTTTTTCTTTTTCTTTTCCACAACAGTTTGATCTCACCCCCACAAACGCAACTGCGATATATACATTCTTCCCTCAGATCAGATCATCACCAACCAACCACACAGTAAGCAAAGCTCCAACCTTTGGACATTTGGTAGTAGTAGCTGGCTGGAATAATCATGATCATCAGTATCACCTCACCTCACCTCACCTCACCTCACTAAAAAGATTCTGAACTGTGTCTGTCTCTCCTTGAGTAGTAGTGTGTGCAGATTTCAAGAGATTAAACCCTCGAGATCGGATTTCAAGCTCCACTAGGGCTTGGTTTGAGAAACCCCAAGAGATTCAAAATATCATACAAGGGACATGATCTATTCCCAACTTCTCAGAGAGAAGAAGAAGAAGAAGCGAGAGAGACACAGAAATATCACACAGACACAGAGAGAGAGAGAGAGCTTGGATAAACTGGGGAGCAGAGGAGGGGGGTGCAAAAAAAAGTCAGGGAGGGAGTGGGGGTAAACTGGCGAGCAAGAAGAGGGACAAAAAACAAAAAAGCAGGGAGTGGGGATAAACTGAGGAGCAGAAGAGGGACAAAAACAAAAAGCAGGCAGTTTGGTAAACTGGGGAGCTTGCAAGTTTGATATTGAAAAGAGCGAGAAAGAGAAGAGAAGAGAAGAGAAGAGAAGTGGGATTTGTGTGGAGTAGAGAGATGATGAGGCGGAGGAGCTTGGACGAACTCGTTGGCTGGCGTCGTCGGTCGATTTGCGGCAGAGGAGTTTGGTAGTGGGGGATAGTTCGAGGGACGAAGAAGAAAAAAAGGCAACAAAAAGAAGAAAAGAGGAACACGTGACGAGACTGACTGATTCGCAGTTGAACCGTCAGTGGCTGCAGCGAAACAGCCGCTTTTACTGCCACCTGCCTCCCCCAACCCTACCCCCTCTCTCTGTACCTACCTACCAGTCTATACCTAGGCCAGGCCTCTCTGGACAGGTTCTAAATACATACCTACCTGTCACAAACGGTGGGCTGGGCTGGGCTGGGCTGGGCTGGGTTGGGACGGTCACCTACTTACCTACCTACCTACCAACTTACCTTCCTACCTACCCCTGGAAAATTCAGTCTGTGCTTCTTCTGGGCAGGTTACAACTAATGTTTTTTTTTTTTGGAAGAATTTTTGGTTTGTAGCCAAAGTGGCAATTATCCATAGGAAGATGAAGAAATAGTGGGGGGGGTGTGGCGATCATCTTGGTAATGTTTTAGCCAATTTATCTGGCTACAAACCAAATATAAAATACAAATCCTTTCATCATTTTTTGGCTACACAGAAAAAAAAAAAAAAACCAAGTATAGAAATCTGATGATTTTTAACACAGTTTTTTTTTTTTTTTTCTTACCTCACTTCTGGGCGATTGGAAAACTCCAAACTCGCTTGATTTTTCAATTTTTGAATTTTGAATTTTGAATTTTCCTTTTTGGCGAAATTATAAACCAATTTTTTTTTTTTTTAAAAGGTTGGATACAACTTACAACTATCACAACACAAATGGTGGATGTGTACCCAAAAAAAACTCTTGCAAAAACATGACATGCCATTGCCCTGTCTCATGGCAATAAGTAAGTCTAGAGAGTGAGAGTGAGTAGAAATCAGAATCACCCATGGGAAGATGTAAAAACACTTGGTGATCATCACTAGGAAGATTTAACCACATATGAAGTAGAAATCTTTTAATCGTTCTTCTATGTTTTTGGCTGCATATTGAAAATCAAATATAGAAATTTGGTTTTCTTTTTTTTTTTAAATGGTTTTCTTTCTCTCACTTATGATCATTGAAAACCTCCAAAATCATTTTATTTCTGAATTTTGAATTTTTGTAATTTTTAATCTCACTTTTGACAAATTTTTCCTAATTATAAAAAAAAAAAAAAGGTTGCCCTTTTAGGGTTTGGTCAATTTTGGTTTGGGCTTCTGAGTGATTAGGTCTAGCAAGGTGAAACCATTGACAAGCTAGGTGTCTCAATTGGCCAAACCATGCTTACTCTTTAATGTTAATAATTGTTAAAAGTAAACAAAATTAGTTCACCCTATTGATTAAGTTTACACAATTGGCACCTATTTTGAATGGTTGAATTAGCATGAGAATTTGTACATTAGAAGAGAGAACAAGACCTAAAATTGTTTAACATATAGCTTTCACATCATGGTCTCAATGTCGTTGGTATGTTAACCCCTATGACCTTAAGCCATTTCTTGCTCGTTTCAGCTCTCCTTGTTGTTTTTGTGTTTGTGATGTTTTAAAGTTTGTTTAAAGAACAAATTATTGCATGGTGTTGAGTTTCGTTTTAAAAAAATTGGTTGAACTAACGTTTTACATTGAAAATCTATCAGGTTAAAGTTTTGTGAAAGATTTTTGTAGAATCTCATTGAATTCAAATGTGTGGCGTGCATACAAAACTTCCTCCTTTTAGATTTTTTTTTTGTATTTTGATTTATAAAGGTTATGTGCATAACAAGTTTATTTAGGTTTTTGCATCCATTGATAATTCCATTGTATTGTGGTGCACAAGTCAAGTAGTCATTTAAAAAGGTCTTTGAAAGTGTAACCTAAATGAATGCATGCATAATGAAAAAACAATCAAGATGTAAAGGAAGGGAGAGGGAAAAGAAGTGAAAAGTGCGATTGTTCAAGATGTGTTTATCAATGATGAGTTTGTTGGTAGTTTATGTGCATGTTGTGTGTTGTATTGCATGGAGATTTTTGATAAGGTGTTAAGTGCAAAAGCTAAGAGATGGTGGCAATTCTTATATGTTGTCGATTTTAAGCATTCAATGAAAATGTTGTCATTGTTACTTTAAACAAGAACTTGGTGAGATATGTTGCAATGAAAAACACACTAAGAAAGTTAAGAAGGGTTTAAAACTAGGATGATGCTAGCAAAATTTCAAAGGAGTTTTTAAACATTCATATATGTGTTTATGGTTTTGATAAATTGTGTGTTCAAACTTTATATAGAGGTTGTTAGCAAAATATGAGTTGCACAATGCTAACAATGGAAACATGACCTTTAAAAATGTGTAAAGCTTGCTCAAAGAAATGATCTTGAAAGTGATGATTTGTAGTGAGGAAATGTTCAAGTTCAATTCACATATTTACTAAATCTATCAAATTGTGAAAGAACATATCAAGGCTTTGGCAAATTATTTAGTGATTATAGCTAGTTATGAAATGTATGCCTAAGTGAATCATTGTGATTGAATGGGAGAAAATGGGGAATTCAATATTTTGACTTTCATTGGTTTTTGTCGAAAAGAAATAGCATAGAAGTGTAGTTAGCTAAAAATGAAAAAGGATATTTACAATGAAGATTAATGGGAGGTTGAGTAAATCAAAAGGGATTCATGTTATTATTGAGAATTGCATTATTAGTTTAAAAAGATTTTCTAAATCAATAAGTTATAGGCTTTACGAAATTAAAAATATGTGGTTTCATCCCTAGATGAAACTTGACTGATAGAGGCCTCAAATCAAGTCTAAAAAGTTAAAATATTTTGACAAAAACGATGAAATAAGAGGAGGCAATAGTCATGTGTTAATCAAGTGGAATGGAAAAGACATGTAGTTTGTTGAATGTGAAAGGAGATTGAAGGTACATGTGTTTCATGTGAAAATTCATTGCACCAAAACTTTTGGTTACAAGAACATGATTTCTTGTAAATTGAGGTTATGAATCTAAATTTATGGATTACTTATGGTTTGATATAAGATTTTTCAAGTGTACATAAAAGAAGGAAGAACTGAAAGACCAAACACAAAGAAGACATGATTTGAACTCCTTAATGGTTTACAAATAATGAAAAGTTTAGGGCAAGGAATAGGGAATTATGGTGTTGACAAAGATTACTTATAACTAATGATGATCCAACATGTTAACAAAACTTCAAAAAATCAAATATAATTGTATGTGTGTTGGACATGGGAAGATTATGTGAACTAAAGAACCATTGCATATAACTATAACTTTTTTGGCTTAAGAAATAACCCACCAGCCCATAAGAAACCTTCATGTTGAAATTTGAAAAAAATAAAATTGGATTGATTATTTGATTCCCAACATTTAAAAAAAACATGCACAAAAGATTTTTTTATTTTTTTAATTTTTCAAAAATAAAATCAAATTGTACAACACAAATATGCACCTAAATATGGCATATTCATAATGACCAAATTAAGTATTCACTAAAAATCCAAGCCAAGATGTGATTCTTCAAAATTGAAACATTACAATTTCTAAGATGTGAATGTGAAGAACTTTGCAAAATGGTTAGCAACTTCAAGGGGAAACTAGGTTGATGTCAATGTTGGGCAAGATGTGAACCCCCCCACCTCTTTTGTTTGTGCATTTTCCAATGTGAGGAACAAGATTTAGTAATTAAAATCCCAATACACACATTTAGGGTTTGTTTCCATTAAATTGTTGTGATCATAAATTCTTCATGAATAGCAATTTATCATTGCATTTGTTCCATCTAATTGTGCTTGAAATCACCTCACACCTTTGCATATAAAACATTAATCAAATGTAATTTATATGAACTATGAATCAACCTATCAATCGTCATAAGATAACATTTATCATCATTTTTTTGGGGATCATATGTTCACATAAGTTCCCTACAAAAAACATTATGTATGAAATGTTTCCAATGTTCTTAACATTATTTACCTATAGTTCAATCGTATGGAACTCTCCAATGGAAAGTGCATGTCCACGTAACAAGAAATAAGGTTCCATTTTTTATGGGTTTCCATTAAGTTGTTGTGTTCATATCATACTATATGTAATTGTGATCACAATAGTGTAATGGAACTTGAAACCTTTACTTTATCAAAAGTTTGCCCAAATTAGTTGCTCAATTATAAAAGGTTGTTAACCCCAATGTCCTATATAGAACTCCAAGATGTTTTGGGTTGGCCATGGACCAAGTAAAAATAAGGTTGAAGTGGCCTTGGGAGGTTTGGGGGAACATCTTAGTTTGAATCAAAAAATGTTAGAAAAACTTTGGGATTGTGATGAAGATGAAAAGAAATGAACTAAAGATGACAAGCATGGTGAAAACAACAACAAAATGACGGGGTCACAAGGGATGGCAAAAATGAAGGGGATGTTGATATGGATGCCATGGATGATGTGGTGAACAACAAGAATGCAAGAAAAACAATTTTCCTAATTTTGTTCCTATTTCCACATTGGATCCTTTATGCATTTCCTTGTCCCTTTCATTGTTCTTCTATCTCCCCCAACATTGTGGTGCCCCCCCCATTGTTCCAATGTAATCCCTAGTATGAGAAGTATGCTTGAACCTCTAGTTAAATTACAATATTAAATTTTTGTAAAAAATAAAAAAAAGATTAATTTTTTTTAATCTCATGTTTTGACATTGAAAGACGTGATATGGACCTCTTGAGACATCCTATAATGTCTTGGTGATCCAAGACATCCCAAGAAACAACCTTACAATCAACAAACCATTTGAGAGCTTCAAAAAAACCCACATGAATCAAAAATTATAAATTATAAATTTCTATCACAAGTTTAGCTAATCAAGCATTTAGGGGTCAACATTATTTTCCATTACAGTCTTTTGCATCAATGATTTAAAAATAAATAAATTCACAAAATAAATTCACCCAAGAAATCATGATAACTTTGTAAAGGGACAAATTTGTTATTATTGACTTTAAAAAAACACAAATCATGTAGTTGAACATATGTAAAGGTTTGTTGACTTTGAAGAGATACCAACATTTAGGAAGGGGTATTAACTCAAGTTGAAAAAATGGTGACAAGTTCAATTTTTGAAATAAAAATCTCATGTAGCCAATTAGAAGGCTCAACATGCAGTTGGGAGGGCAATGAGGCATGACTTAGTTCTTTTCAGTGGACTTAACACTTACAACACATTCCTAAATTGCTTAAATCTATTGGCATAAAAACATAGTTCCATGGAGAAGCCTTTCCACATCCTAAAAAGGAAGGGTGGAATTGCAACCTATTCTTGATATTAGCAACCCACAACCAAGCATACCTAGCATGACAACAATCCAAGATCTTGGCACACAAATCCAATCAACATTGCTTCCACAACATGCACAACTAATGTCAAGGAGATGATTCACTTTTGCCCTCCAATGTGTTGACATCGATTACCTTAAGGTAGAATGACTATATATACAAATGCACTCTCTTTCATGATCTCCACGATTTCCACACTTCCTTCTAGTTGGAGAGGAAAACAAATAATGAACTTGGTAAGGTATCTTGCCACTAGTGTTTCAGCAAATTGGCTTCAAAAGTGTGTATCACGGAATAGTTCCTTGCCCATTTTCACTTGTGTATTCAAAGAAGCTCATGGTTGTCATCCCATCAAGAACAAATTCATATCCAGCTGAATATCCTCCAAGCATCCACAACATGAGTGTCAAAACATTGCTTTTGTAAACAAACAAACAAACAAACAAACAAGACTACTGAATTGATTTTGTATAGCACCACATCAAGTTCTACCCTTGTAATCTATATACACATACGAGATAGATGGATGAAATGATGCTTCACGACGTCCTTTACTATATGTAATCTATATACACATACGAGACAGATGGATGAAATGATGCTTCACGACGTCCTTTACTATATGTAATCTATATACACATACGAGACAAATGGATGAAATGATGCTTCACGATATCCTTTACTATATGTAATCTATATACACATACGAGACAGATGGATGAAATGATGCTTCACGACGTCCTTTACTATATGTAATATGGCTAGACCAAAAGAGCTTTAAGGATATGCCAATATGCATGTACTGCAAAAAGAGAAAAAGAAAGAGCCCCTCATGAGTGCCTCTGGGTATGATGAATAAGCCAGCCTATTTAGTTTTTTAAAAAACCCTAAACCTGAACATTTTGCAGTGCCACCCAGCTGTTCTGTTGTCAGAGATAATTGGCACAAAAGACCAAGCTCCCCCACATGATGAAAATTTTGCAAGCTGGTGAAGAAGATGTCATGAGACCAAAAATTTGGGAAAATTTGGGACTTTTTTTTTTCCTAGTGTAAAATTCATCTAGTTTTGCTAATATTTTTGGGGAAAAAAGGTGGGAAAATGTGGGATTTTATTTTTTTCTAGTGTAAAATTTATCAAAAAAAAAAAAATTCTATTTTTTTGGGAAATTTTTTTTTTCCAGATTTTCCATTTCAAGAAATTGGGGAAAAACAAATCCCTGGTGATGGACCTGCACAAGCTTTTGGCTGGCAGCTGGTTGCAGTTATCCTCAAGTTACACAGGAGCTCTATGCCAGGGCCCAGACAGAGAGCCTAGCAGCAGATTCCAGGTGAATGGAAACTGGACCAAGTTGGGGACAAGCCAACAAACAAGGTACTCAATTCTCATCACACTTGTATGATGAGGGAAGGGGAAAGGAATTTATTAAGGTGGATGGATGGATGGATGGATGGATGATCTTTGGCCACCTCAAGCATAACCCTACTAGCTTCTTCAATCTACCCAAACCAATTTTTTATTTTATTTTTAAAAATATTTTCTTCCCTCTATGGTTTCATGGTGGTCCCACAATAGGTAGGTGTATAGCCTTTTAGGTAGGGAGGGTTGGGGGGGTGTATTAGCCCAGTTTTAAAATGGTGACAAATAGTTTTAGGACCCTAATTTTCATGCAGCCAATGAGGAGGAGGAGGCTTGATATGGGGTATTGTCCCCAATGTGCTCCCATTGGGTTCCCAAAGTGTTCCACAAATTCTCATTTCGTTCCTCAAGATGTTCCCAATAGCACCACACAAGATAAAGTGATTTTGGAGGTTTAGGATAGCTAGTAGTAGAAGGGAGATTTTTTTTTTAAAAAAAAAGTTTTAATTCCAGATTTTTGTATTTGGTTTTCAGTGTGTAGTAAAAAAATAAAATAATAGAAAAATGATTAAAGATTTGTACAGCCAGATTGGCTAAATCTTCTTAGGGATGATGAGCACCATTGTTTTGGCTATAAAACAATTCCTAAGAATAACACTACTTGGAAAGG
>Ga0209611_10009490_pt1 | contig 14720 bp, 14 predicted proteins | sample S1TSphgellanicum_3_FD_187693 | JGI IMG/M metagenome (GOLD analysis project Ga0209611, IMG submission 187693) | Host-associated microbial communities from peat moss isolated from Minnesota, USA - S1T2_Fc - Sphagnum magellanicum MG (SPAdes) (version 2) | ecosystem: Host-associated > Plants > Peat... | reverse complement strand
CAAATTTGGAATTTTGAAATCTCTTCCTCCTAGGAGTAAATGATTATCCTAACCATTGGACTACAATTTTTTTAATTCAAAATGATAATGTACCTTGTTTACTTATTCATATTTGTCAAAATTCTAAACTGTTGAAAGTAGGATTGCCAAACCATTTTATATAAATAAATTAAAATATTTGACAAATTCTATCAATTCTAAGGGTTGGGTACTATACAACTTCTATATTGCATCCTTTTGCAATGGACTTATAAGCAATAATAAAATAAACAATTTGTTCATCATGCAATGACTCTACCCATTATCAAAGTTTCAAACTTCAAACTAAAAACTTCATTTATTAAATTAAAACTTTTCATCTAGATGCATGTGCTTTTATGGAGCATGCCCATCCATCACATGAACATGTCATATTATAGATGTCACTCACACATTGTGTTAAGTTTGAGCCAAAAGTTTATAACAAATCCTTCATCAATGCACAATCTATTCCTATGTGTAAAGCCAATAAAGCAAAATGTACACATAATATTCTATTAGGTATTCAATGAAAACACAACAAATTTGTTGTTCACAAAACATAGGGCATTTTGACAAATTAATGAACTCCCTACATAAGAACTAAAAACCCATAATATGCCTCCACAATAATTAATTAAATAAATAATATCATGACCACCCTATCATATTAACACTACATGTATAAAATTATTATCACTATTTTTGCATTTGGAAAAATATCACAACCTTTTTCAAATATTAATGGGGGTTCTTATGCTAATCATTGCTTTGGGCTCCCAATTATATCTTGGGTAACACAAAAAGAAATGAGATATGAACAAGACCAAGGCAAAAGCCAAAAAGTGTGAAACACATCATCAAATATAATGAAAAGTGTGTTTATCAAAAGGAGGCACTCCCAAAACCCCCAACTTCCACTTTGACTTTGAATGTTGAGACTCCTCATGTGTTTAAAATGTTAATGACAATGTTTTAAAGCTGAAAAGATGCTTAAGGTGAAAATTATTAATGTCATTGAGAAAAATCCAACAAAAGCTATAAGATGTTGAACTTGCATGCACATAACCATATATATATATATATATACTTATGAATGTTTGATAACTTAAACACAAATTTTTGAAATGAATCTTAACCATTTTAAACATGATTTGGAAGGTTTAATCATCTTTTTTAATTCAAAATTTGACTCAATATTGGAAGGCTAACAACATGGGCTTTCTTCTCTTAATCATTTTTATTTCTCACAAGTTACTAAGCTCCAAATTAATGAAACACCAAATTGTTTCAATTTTAGAAATAAAAATTCTAAAATTTTCCCTTTTCAACAAGGGGCCCTACAAAAATTTACAAACTATACTTTGTAAAGATATGTATTTTTTTACAACTACAATGCGGTTGTGTCGTGATGAATATATATGAGTTCATAATGAATCTTGAAATCAATTTGGTTCAAACTAAACTAAATACCAATGTTGGGAGGTTATCTAGAAACAAAAATAGACCCTAATGATAATTAGGATGGTTCTTAGGATTCATGACCATGATTTTCCAAAAAATCAAATAACTAGTTTTGATATATAGCGATAGTTATGAAAATTTTGAAAAAAAATCAAATAACCAGTCATAACACTAATGATTTTTTAAGATTTTTGAAATGACCCTAATTGGAAATTCTTTGATTTTGAATTTTTTCAAATAATTGCAACTATCAAATCTTCTTATTTTAAAATACCAAAATTGTTTATATTAATAATTATTTAAATAAATTCAAATAAAAGCACTACATTAAATATTTTAGATTGGTTTGTTCTATGTAGTTGAGGTGATCAATCAATGTCCATTGAAACATGTCATCAAATTCTTTTTAAATGAAAAAGAAATTCATTACACAAAAGGCCAAAAAAATAAACATAAGATAAGGGAATGCACCCACCCCAATGCTAATTAACCCAAAAAATTAAAATCAAACAAACTAATTAATCTATATAATTGGTAGTTCCATTTAGCTTTTTGATAGTCCCTAACACAAAGGATGACATGGGGCACCACTTCCTATCAAAATGAACCAAATATTTTGTTTCAATAGAAGGTGTTTTATTAATCAAATGGAAAATTTTCTTTCATTCAAGCCAATAATGTTAACTACTATCTCATCCAATGTCATGCATCCTAGCTTATGGTCGGGTCCAAGCAATGAAAAATAAAAAACTACTAGTCCTTGTAATAGTGCAAAAGAAGTTTAAAAATGTAGTTGGGGGGAACAAATTTTGAAATATGAGTTCTAAATACCTTAAGGGGCTAAGCAAGTTAGGTTCCTTACCTAACGAACATAGTTTCCTAGCTCTAGGACACCATCGCCATTATCGTTTGAATGAAAGCACATTAAGCCCCCCCAAAATTGTAGTTGCAAGTATAATCTTTTTTTTTTGGGGGGGGGATAGGTGTGGACATCACATCTTGGGTTATTTTTGTTTATTTTACATGTATTTGATTAAATTTAGACATAAGTTAACCAATGCTATAAAAAAATCCAACAAGCATTGAATATTTTAAACATATGGTTATATTTGTGTTGAAATAATACTTGTCAAAGACTTTGAAAAATTTGCATATGTATTTCAAAGCTAAGGTTGTTGGTGGAATTTTTGGGTGATTTTTTTGTGATGATTAATGTTATTATATATCATTTAAATATAGGGCATTTAGGACTTTACAATTTTTGGTTGAAAATCGATTCAAAAAATGTGATTTTTTATTTTCATGTAGCAAATCTAAGTTGTAACAACCTCAATAACGTCATTTAAATGTTATGTACTCGAACTTTTAATCTACTTCTCATGTGCAAATCATCTAAAATTGATGCCTACATTTATAATTGATGCAAGTACATACAACATGTGCATTTACTTTCTAGTTTATTATAGAATGCAAGTAATAGTAACAATGCAATGAATAAAATTAGACAATGCACTCTTTGGTCTATGGACCATCATAGGGCTTGATCTACAACTTGAGGGCATTATAATGGGGAGTCTATATACCTTTTGTTTGCTACATGTTACAATTTGTGTAGAATTAGTAAAGAGAAAATTTCCAAACAATTTTGTTTGAACATGTTATTTGTTTCATTTTATGTACCCTCAATCCTTGGAGTATAATTCAAATTATGTTCACATTTCATATGTAGTTTTGCACCATCAGTGAAAGGTCATGAACTTGCAATGGGGGACTTTTCAACAATTTTGCCAAATAATATTATATTAAATTACACTTGGCCCCAAGTATGTAAATTCCATCTTGGGAGGATATAGTGTTATTGTTTTTGACATTGCGTCTTACTAGCAAAACATGGAAGAAATTGGTAAATGGTAGTTAGGAATGGGCCCATTACAAACTAGCCTTTCTTGAGGTTTGATTTCGAGAATAAAGAATGGAAGAGTTATGTAAGCAAAAAAAGTTGAAAAATGTAAACTTCAAAGATGTGGGTTACAACAACCCAAATGACATTGACAAGGAACCCAAATCACAAGATTAATATATAACATTTTGACTTTGAATTGAAAATAAACTCCCATGACATGTGGCTTACATCTAATTAATTTGGATTTAGTCTAGCACAAATGTCTTTTAATAATGCAAGTCAACAAAATGGATGCATTTTACAAATTATTAAACTAAAATAGATAGTTATTTATTTTTGTTGGTTCATTTATCTTAAATACATAATTTTTATAAAAGTAAAAATTTGGCCAAGTTATCTCTAGATGTCTTTGATTTAGTTGATCCAAGCTTCATGGTAATGTGAACAACAATTTAATTGTGTAGGGTTTAGGGTTTAGATGTGCACCTTAAACCGTGTGTACATATTGTGCTAACTAATTTGTGTTTTGATTTTGGACTATGTGCAATTGGCAACAAATTGATGCTTTCTATTCCTTTTGTTTCTAGTTGTTGCTTGTGCAATTAATATTATAGTCCTCAAAGTAATCCACATTTGGTTGTTGAATTTTGGATTGGAGAATAAAGCTTATATGTAAATGGAATCTTATGGGCTTATCAACATGGAGCTTGTATGAAACTGATTCATGAATCGAAGTTTTTTGAAGCTTCAGAGCTATAATTATTCCAAATATTAAGAAATCTTTCTTTGCCACACATTAGTCCTTCATTGGGAGAATAGAAAGAGATTGAGCTCATGGTAGGTTGATGTTTACTTGGAGAGCAAGTGGTTCATTCCTTGAAGCACAAGAACACAACACCACCTCTTGTCGCCATCTACTCTTGTCACTATTGGACTTGGAGCAAGCTTTGTGAACACTACTTTTGCTGAACACATTTTCATTGTACTTCATCAATTTCAATGATAATCAATACCTTAAAAGATACTTCAAGTGGAGATTGTTTTGGAATATCGGATGTTTATTGTAACCTATTGTAACTTTAATTACAATTTAGACCCTTTGGTTCTTGAGGTTACTTGGAATTCTTGAAGCTTAATTAATGTTAGTTGTGTGAAATATATATGTTTTGCTCTTAGTTCATACCTACCCAATGATCTCCAAAATTAAAGAATTTCTTATTGTGCTTTACAACGAACATCATATAGGACATTTAGAAAAGAAAATTCATCTTAGTGGGTTTTCCATGATTCGCACATGAATGGTTGTGGTTTTAGTAGGCCACATGAGAATGGATTTTTAAAAATTTGGATTGTAGAAATAGAATTCTAAAAGGAATGTTGTTTTTGAGATGTTTCATGGTGGTGTGATCACAAGGCCATAAAAGATAACAAAATCCACTATTGTCATATCTAGAATTTCTTTCCATGCAAGGATTCCATACAATTTTTTCTTGGTCATTACATTGTAAACCTTTGCACCTAAAATGAGAAATCACTTTGATTAAATATCTTCTTCCAAGAGTTTAATGATCCATTAGATTTTTTTTTTGACATGAATAGGGTGTTGTTGACAATTTATTGAGCTCCTTTAAATTCTTTGGTTTATAGTAACTTGTGAAATTATTGATGTCATGTCAACTATTGATGCCTCCTACATCATTGATTGCATTGCTTCAAATTAATCAAGATTGTTTTGTAGCTAAGTTTTTGCATGTAAATGTAGGATCACTTGTTGGGATGTAAGCCCATGTATCCTCATTCAAGAGAAGGCTTGACTTATAAAAGTTAACTTTGTGGGAATTACTTGTGCTTGATAAAGTATGGCTCCAATTCACCTTAATGAATAGATAATTTGTGTTCCAAAGGAGTTTTTAATGCATCTCTTGTTGCAACTTTTAAAAATTAAAAATGTCATGTTCTCGGGAATTTATAGTTTCTAGGGTCTTGTTATGAAGTATATGAAGTGTGCCCTTTGTAGATTTGCATATGTTTGATCGAATATGTGTACACATAGATATGAGATATGTTTTGTTTATGTTGTGTCTTAATCTATGTGTACATATGTGCATAAATGTATTTGAACTGCAACTTGTGCATACTTCTCAACATACAAAATGTAATGTGTGTATGTTGTCTATGTACATACATATAGGTTAGATAAACATGTATGTATTTGAGTTTTGACTTGTGCATACTTGGCAATATGTGAAATATGTTGTTTATATGTTATGTAGGTTACATATATAGGTATATACATAAGCTTTAGATACATATGTATGTATATGAGCTAGAACTTATGCATAGTTGTTAACATGTTATATGTAATGTGTAGGTTCCATATGTACATAACTAGATGATGTACATGTACACATATATCCAAATTATACTTGTGTATACTTGTTAGCACATAGAGTAAAATTTATGTACTTGCAGATGTGTATGTGAAGTAGATATTACATTACATACATGTTATGAATTATACAAGTTATGCACTCTTGTCAACATATGAATTCCAATACACATATTAACACAAATGTATACATAATGAATGTATATTAAATATGTGTGTACATTTATTATATACGTTTTGTGTACACAAATGTGTATGGTGTCACACAATGTACGGAATGTGCATTTCTATCCCAAATTATATTATTCAAGTTGACACGCTCCCAAATCACGGGGTGAAACCCACTTGAGGGTTTCACAAAGTCAAGTTGCGAAAATTGTGACTTAGTTTCACGCTCCCGACTTCCAATTCTAAAAAGGGGTAGAGGGTCGAGTTGGGAGCCCAGGGATTAGACTAGGAAGAGGGACTAGTTTAGCTCGTGTGAATCTGCATCCAAAAACCCACCAAAAAGGGTTAGTTTAGCATTTGGGACACCTTTGGGTGTTGGGACTTGCCACGGGCACTTGGACACACAAGACTCACCATGGCCCGGACTCGGGAATAAGCCACCACCTTACTCCCTATAGTATTTTCTGCGGCTGGTCGCCGATGCTACATCCAAATGGCACATTTTGTTGGGACTCCCGAAAGGGAGTCCCGAAACTGTCCCGGCTAGACTCCCAGAACTTTGAATGGCCATAACCCTTCGCCCCGAATTCGAATCGGGACGAGTCCTAAAGCAAAGTTGTAGCTCTCATCAAGAGCTTTCCAACTCCGTGTTGCACTCTTCAAGGCAACGTCAAGAAAAGGTCGATTCCCGACTTTTAGTGGTCGGGAGTCAAACTGCCAGTTTGACTCCCGGCCCTTCTTTTGCCCATAACTTGGGCTGGAGATGTCCGAATGGTCAATGCGAGGCCATTTTCGATATCTACGTTTCAAGACCTTTCCAATGACACCAAGAACAATTCAATGCGAGGTGTTTTGGGCCTTGTTGTCGAGCTCTGAACATTCGGGAGTCCCGGAGGACTCCAAACCTCCAACTTTTCCAAGTGTTGGGCTTCACCCCCACACTTGGCCAAAGTGGGGTTGCGACACAAGTTATCTTGTATTCATGTGTTTGAGTTTTATTGCATTATGGTCATAATATAAAATGTACTAAATAATAATAATAATTTTATCTCATTTGTACATGTGTAAGTGTTTGAAATTCAATTTGCATGTAACTTATTTAGTTGGTTTTTGGTAAATGAATGTGTAGGCTTTCATGCATGAGGAATGTAAGGAAAAAACTTTGAAAAGTTGGAATTATTAGGCATGGGCCAACCTCAAGGGCAACATTGGTTAATAAACTACAAGAGGACAATTTTTATTAAAAAAAAAATGTTATATAAGAAAAAGAAGCAAGACAAAATGTATTGGTTGAAGAACAAATCCAAAAGAACGTTTTTATGAGCTCCCAAGCTCCTTGATGGACTCAAATGTGGATCTGAAGTGAAACTAACGGAAGAGCAGGGAGTTAGGGCACATTTCCTAGCTCGCAACACTTTGGGGGTAGAGGGGTGTGTTGGAGTTTTGGGATGAGACTAGGAAGATTGATAAGCACTTCAATCACTCACACGGACTTGCACAAAACCAAACAATGAGTTGGTTGATGCATAATTGAAGCACCTTTGGTGCTAGACAAGCTGTGGGTAAATTCAAACTCACAAGACTCATCATGGCCCGGACTTGGGGGAAGCCACCACCTTCCCCCTTATAATATACTTTGTGCCTCTCCACAAGGCCTACATCCAAATGGCATTTTGTCTGAGGACTCCCAAATGGGAGTCCTGAAATTCCCAAAGTTGGGACTCCCACAATTTTGGGGCCCCATAACTTTGTGTGCAGACCTTTGACTGAGATGAGGTTTAAGGCAAAGTTGTAGCTCTCGTTGAGAACTTTTCAATAGTATGTCACACACCACCTGCATGCAAGGAAATTGAATCAATTCCCGACTTTTAGCGGTCGGGAGTTAAATTGCCAATTTGAATCCCGGCCTTTCATTGAGCCATAACTTGTGTTTTAGATGTCCAAATGGGTCATGCGATCCCATTTTAGACATCTAAGTTTCAATAGCTTTTCAATGATATAAAAAACTCCTCAAACCAATGGGTTTTGACCCCTGTAATTGTTCCCTAAAGATTCAAGAGTCCATCGGGACTCTAATTCCTCAAATGAAAGTTGCCTTGAAAGTGTGAGGGTTGATTCTCTCACACTCTCTTGCACTCCCGGGAGCATAAGATGTGCCTCTTGGGCCTGCTTCTTGTCTCCCACTTTTGTAAGCCTTTGCTTCAGTCGCGAGCCTAAGGCTAAGGTTGCAACAATTTTGGTTCAAAACAAAATTTGAGAAAATGTTAGATTTTGTCAACAAAAACACTAAACAAAAATCAAGGTTAGCCACAAAATTAGATCCATGCACTATACATGGTTTATACACGTCAAGCCACTCTAGGGTAGGTTTTTGGGCATGAAATCATTCTCCCATCCTTATCTAAATATTACCATTGTTTTCATGAGGCCAAAACATAACAAGGTTTTATAGAATCTTGTCAAAAAGAGTTGGGGAAATAGAAAAATTCATGCTCAAAAATAAAATTGGGAAAATAACATACATTATTCGAAACTACTACGAGTGTTGATGGCTATAATTTACAAGCAATATCATGGGTATTGGGTATTAGTTGCCACAATTTGTCATGTGTTGTTGAACATTGGTAATTGATTCAAGATTCTGGTTTGTTAACATTTGTTTTCCCTAAAAGAAGAAGAAAACAAGATGGTTTGACCATAGAAACAAAAAAAATTTAGTGATATTGTGATGGACCATTGAAACACGAATAAACCTCAACAAAAAAAAATGTCACCCATGAGCCTTTCAACCCAAATCAATACGAAGTTCATGCAACAAACTTTCTACTAAAATCTCAAGTAAAACAACCTTGGTATTAAAGTTAGTTTGGCATTTTTTTAACCATAAGGATTTGGTACACTTGTAAATCACAATAATTTAATGTACATCAGTTATGGCTTTTAAAATTGATAGTTCTATTATGCATTTGTAGTGACTTTTAAAATAGACAATTTTATTATGCATTAATTAGCTGATGGATTATAGGACTTTGGATGGGTGATGATTATGTATTCACCTATGATTGAAAACCTTTGACATTTTGCAAAAAAAATGGACCAAAATAATTTGTACAAAAACATTTAATGAAAGGTAGTTACATTTATAGTGAGTAAGTTAGGGCTAGATAGAGAAGTCAATGGATATGATATGAAAAAAATCTAATAGACAAAATACCTAATGTAGTCATTGGGATTATAAAGTTAACTAAATGTCTAAAAGTTATGGAAGGTTTAATATTTGTAGACTTCATTCTACCTTTTGTTTATAGTTTCCCATCCCAAGGCAAAAAAATGGCAAAGGAAGTTTGAAAGCTTAAAGCCTTACTTTGTGAAACAACACAAGGACAAGATTGTTTGTTAGTGCAAATACCATGTTGAACTTGATTTGTTGGCACAAGGGTTGAATAGCTTGAAGGATGGCATAAAGGGATCATATGTGTCAAATGCTTGTACATCAATATGTAGTCTATGGGCAAGGTGAAATTATGGAACATGACATTTATGTAACCCATACCAAAGTGTACAAGGGGGTGACAAAATTGTGGGAAAAATGTGTTTGCCCAAAAGGGGAATTTGAAGAGTGGCACAAGTTGGATTGCCTCATGTGGGAATGTGTAGAACGTGGGGTGGGCTAGTTGTCAATATGTCCTAATGATTGTTCTGCATATGGTTCTTTAGCAATGGCTTGGAAATGTTTCGAGCAAGATACTATTGGGGTGACAAATGAAAGGAGATTAAAAAAAAAAGGATTAAAGAAATGTTCAAAAAAACTTCAACTTTTATGTTCCTAGATTCTTTATGACCCAAAATTACAACAACTTATCACTTAAAACTTTGTGGCAAGATGGCAAGATACTCAATTTGGGTTGGTTATGGCTAACTTGCTTTTTGAGTGCATTCTATCACACATTGATTTCATTAAAAATTACACATTTCAAATCCGAAATGAAATACATCAAAACATTAACACTCATTTTATGTCATAAGACTGATGGACATCATGTGCAAAATGGACCCTGCAAATGGATCTAATGATGAAGGTTAGAGGTTCATCAAAGATACTCATTTCTATATTTCTAATTGTCAAAAACATGATATTCTATTTGTTCAACATTGTTTACTACAACATTGGAATTGGTTTGCAAATTAAGGTATGACACCACAACATGTAATTTGGAGTGACAAATGTGTAATCAATTCAAGGGTTCAAGAGCTATGTATTTTGTGGCTCACTACCTAGGTCTAACCTCGGGTTGCAAAATGAACTCGCATTATTTTGGTATAAGGCATGGGAAGGGGGAGTGGATGGTGCAAGTGTAATTGTGAAAAGGGCCTTAAAAGTAAATCAACTCCACAATCCAATACAAGAGGCTATAAGATGCAAATGATGTTGTGGGATTTTTGAAAAAGGTTAAGATGTCCTCTCAGACACCTAACACATATGAGGGAAGTGGGTTTTTTATCACCAAACATTTTTGGAATGTGAACCCTATCAATTTTGATTGATCAAACCCTCATTTGTGTGATCACATACCTAACTCACAAAAGCTACATTCCATCTTTGTTTTCTTTTGTTCATCCAACTAAACTACTTGTGAGGCCTTTGTCATGTTTTTGTGCCCCTTGTGTTGATCAATATTGGGAGAAATGTGAAGTAACCTCACATATCCCACTGTGGTGGCCTATTAAACTTCAGTCGAAAGACACTAACTTTGTGTGTGGGTAAAGGCTATGGAGGAACTTAGTGCAAGGAAACATGAAGGTGATGGGGAGGATATGGCTGCCCTAGTAAGTGTGAAGGACAATTTTGTTGTTTCAACATAGGAAGGCAATGATGAAAGTGTTGAGTTCTATATTTTACAATGCTAGCAAACAAGCCATACTATTCAAGACAAATTCACTTGTTCCTAAGGTGGTGAATTTGATGTTGAAGATCATGTAATTTCTAGATCTGTTACCAAAAGTGGGGGTGCAATGAAAATGGCTATGTATACTTGTGCAATTCACATGTAACATTTATTTACACCCACTTGGTACTAGCATGCAAGTTTCCAATGTTGCCAACTCATCACCAAGTAAAAGGAGATGAAATTGTTTACCAACTTCTAAAGGAAGCGATTGCAATTATTAAATTCCAGCTTGATGTTAGTTCCTAGTTGGTAAGCACTTGAAATGGAGCCAAATTTATAGTTGAAACAAGACTAAAACTTTAACAAAACTTGAGCTACTACATTTTTGGACAAGGTAAATTTTGCTTTGTAGGAAAGTTTTACATGGATCCCCTACTTACATCATTATGTAGAATGTGCAAATTAAACACCAAAATTGGTTAATGTGTGACAAACTATGTAGTGGCAAGTATGGAAGCCTATAGGGTGTGCAATGTATCATGGTGACTTTCAAATTTTGAAATCTATTGGCCTTATTTTTTGGCAAAGCTATAGAATCATCTATGCATTGGAATGTTGGTGAGTTTTTTTTTTCCCTACTTTGCCTTTTCTAAATCAATACTCTATGCAAGGGCGAATCAAAGTTGAAGTTTTAATGGATGTTATAAATAATTATAATTGATTTATATGTGGGAGCTATTAGGCCTAAGGTTAAGAAATGTAAATTTTACGATTGTGCATCTACAAGTTGCTATGTGACTTGAACTAATTTGTGGTAGTGGTTTATCTATTTGTGGTTTATAGGTGTTGAAGTTGCTATTTTTGGTTTTTTAATTACATGGCAATTTGCAATGTTTTGAATGATGCACACCAAGCAAGGATAAGCTCTATGAATTGGATCATGATGGAATTGTAGGGAATGTGTTTGGACAGTTGTTGCATGATCTAGTCATGTGGACAATATGGGTGTATGTTCGGGTTTTGATCACAAATCAACAACCATCTAATTTTGTGTAAGGTAAATTGTGTTTTGATTTTGCTGATGACGAATGTGTCAAAGTAATACATGGCCGCATATATGAATGATTGACAAGGCTTGATGATAATATGACTATATAAAAAATTTATGAGTATAATTTCAATTAATTGTTTCTTATTTTGTGGGACTGAATTTTGAGTACGTTCATCACTTGATGTAAGTTGTATACCTTGTTATCTTTTTTCCCTTACTTCTGAACTGATGGTATCAAGGTGTTTCAAGGTTTTGGCATTATTTCATGTGTCAAATGTTTGTGTGATCATACCTTGATCTAATTTGCTTGTTCAAATTGTGACTAGCTGCAATAAGTATGTTATTTAGCTATAACTCATTGATGTTTTATATGTCCAATATGATGTCACTCATCAAATTTTATGTTGCATCATATGTAAAAATATCAAAACATACAACATAATATAATTTGTATATTGCATGAGTACCGCCAAGCAAATTGTGTTATAATGTGTGCGGGGTCTATAGGGGCCCAAGGCCCGCTTTAGACTAGGAGTCAGGGCTGAAAAACTTGAGGCCAACTTTGAGCATTTTTGGCTTGTTGTTTGGCCCCAAGTTACTAATAAATGCTAGAACACTGATGTCAGGATATTAATAAATGCTGGTACATTGGCCCCAAGGGTTGCAAATTGGCTTTCCAATTCATTGGTATCCTTTTTTAGCCTTGGAAATTGGGGCCAATACAAGGCCATAAGGTTCAGCATTTATTAGTAGCTTGGGGCAGATTGAAAATATTTTTTCTATTTCAGTCTTGACTCCTGGTGTAAAGCCCTTGGGGCCGATTTCAACTTTTGCACCAATAGGAATGCCTAATCTGGGTTGAACATCGGCCCTGACTCCTAGTGTAAAGCCGGCCTTAGTGTCAGGTAAAGCCCCAAGGTGTGGGCTTGTCATCCTAGGCCTCTCATTTTTGGGAATGTATAATGTCCCCAGACCTGTGAAGAAAGTGTACATATTTGTTTTGTGGATGAAGTAGTGGTAGCAAGTAGTAGTTGATTGAGAAATTCAAGTTGGGTTGTTTGTTGCTAGCCAGTAGCATGGCCGAGTCTTCCTGTTGCTTCCAGATTTGCAGCAGAAACTCAGTACACAGCTTAGTGTTTACACTGGCCTTTACCCACTGCAGGGAGCTGATGAAGTCGGTGGGAAAGTTGTGATAGAGAGAAGTCACAACCATACATGTTACTGTTGATGGTCCCTGAACAAGTGTAAGACTGGCACTAATGTTCATACTCCATTCATGTTTTTTTTATTGTTTTTATCCTTGTTTGGTTTTTGTTTCTTGGTCCTTTGTTCTCAGTTTTGTCTTTCCTTCTCTGGAAATTTCTGTGGGTTACTGAAGAAGTGTTAACCTTGCTTCACTCTTTCTTGATTGTGAGAATTGAGATTCCTCAATAGATATATTTGTCAAAATGCAATCTGGGTTTCTGTAGTCAGGTGCAAAAAAAGTCCTAGTTCCAAAGGCAGGCTTTCTGGCTCATATTGTCAGATTTCAGCATGTGGTGGATAGTAAAATGTACATTTTCACTTCACACAGTAGATGATTAATTTATGCACCTAGTACTGCAGTGGCAATGTTCCAGCAAACTGGCAGTGTGAAGCAGCTGCTGTGTCTCAGAGTCCAAGTGCTTGCCAGCCAATTAGACGTGCAACCTCAATGCAGTTATCTCATTGTTTTTGGTTCTGAGAATAATGTAGGCTGAGGCGATGAACAAACTTGAGGGCATGGACAGCAATGATACGGCATGGTTATGGCCGGAATTGGTGCATGGGTTCAAAAACCTCACACAACAGGTTACAGTAATGTTGTCACTTGGCCCCCTTTTAACTGCTGAATATAAACATCAAGTCTTTGATGAACTCCAAAGGTTCTGCTGAAACATTGATGTCCAGTGATTACAGGCTACAGAAACCAATGTGAAGCTGGTATATTTCTCCTTCAGTTTTTCACTACCAGATTGTCATTTGTTGTGTAAGGAAAAGGCTTTTGACATTGCAGAAGTGTCCTTCCTGATCATACCCCACGACCAACAGGGACTTCACATGTGACAACAAAGGCTTTTTCTGCTGTGAGGCCATTGCCTCTAGTTGCCACACAAAGACTTTGACCTCCTTTTGTTCTCTTGCTGTCATCTGCCAAATTACACAACAGTTCTATTCTCTTAGCCTGCATGGATAAGTCCATTTTGCAGTTATGGCAGCATTTTGAAACAGACACTCTCCCATGGATTCAGCACCTAAATCAGAAGGAGCAGGAGCTTCAATGTCATGTTTTGAAGCTTAATGTTGTTTATCATGCCTGATATGTTTGGTCACATGCTTTGTGTGATTTGCAAGATGTCATATGTTTTCTCAACTATTTTCACATATGAAGATCAATGAGCTTTTGGCTCTATTGAGTCTGTGACCAACCTGAGGCTCATCTCTTAAGGATCTTCTTGTTCTGAGCCTATACGCATTGATTTGAGATTTCTTCTGCAGGTAGTATGAATAGTTGAGGTGCTAGAGGGCAAGGGTCTCCACATGGCATTAACTCAAGGAGAGGCTCAACTATTGATTATCTGCAGGGAGTAATGCATCAAGTAAGAGCCTTGCTAAAATTCACAAGGTATGATCTGATAAGTACATATGTTCAAGAGCTACTCCATTTCCACTCAGGAGGATCTTCCCTTTGACCATTTATGCTGTAATCTCAATCCAGGTGATGTGAAACAATGAATGTTGGACATGGCTTTTGAGAGTTCATATCTCAGTCTTTCAAAGTGAATGATGGGCTGCTATTTTCCTTGCTTCTCTTAGGTG
>Ga0209611_10009489_pt1 | contig 14721 bp, 8 predicted proteins | sample S1TSphgellanicum_3_FD_187693 | JGI IMG/M metagenome (GOLD analysis project Ga0209611, IMG submission 187693) | Host-associated microbial communities from peat moss isolated from Minnesota, USA - S1T2_Fc - Sphagnum magellanicum MG (SPAdes) (version 2) | ecosystem: Host-associated > Plants > Peat... | reverse complement strand
GCATAACGGAAAACACTGCCGGATTGAGGCCGCTTAGACCAACCCCCGCCGAACTCTACCAAGCGGCATGATGGTCCGCTTTTGTCTGCTTATGTGGGAAATTTGGACGTTTCATTAGTTCGGGCCCAATGGCGGCGCGCTCGAACACGCCCAGGCGATGGCCGCCCACGAATCCCCGCGCACGACAAAACTCTACGACAGGACAAAGGAGCGGCTGACTCAGGACGAGGTGGAACGGATCAGGTTATAGCCAGCCATTACTTTTAACGAAATGGGCTTTTGTCTAACAAATATGCCATTGCTTTTAATGGTTGACGAGACAGTTCACCAGGGCGTCGGGGCAGTAGATTTGCAGCATTCCAACTTGCCTGCGAGTCGCTAACTGAAAAAGAAAAGCGTGATGAGCAATCACTCATCACGCTTGCCTTGTTTTGGCGCGCAATTTGATAGCTCGGTTGAATATTCAACCGAGCCAATGGCTCTAGCTATGCCACGCCGCCGCAATCTCGTTTTGCAGCGCCGCATTGCTCGGCAATTGCGTTGCCGTCACCGGGTTAAAGCTGGGATTGCTCTTGGAAAACGACGCCATCGCCGAGATCAGATTATTCAGCTGGCTATCAAGCTCCAACCCGCCGGCTTTGATCTCCGAAAGGGTCGTCGCCGGGTAATTAAAGAACCCGGTCACCGTAAGATGATCTGAACTCCCCAACACATCAATCACCAGGTTGGTCCCAGACCGGGCAAACCAGAGATTTTGATCCGTAATGCTGCCTTCGAACTGGATCGTGCCGACACCGCCATTCAGCGTTACCGTCGCCGCACCGTCACCCTTTGAGAAATCGACGGTGTTGCTGCCTCCCTTGCCGAAGGTCACGCTATCGCCGCCAGCCCCCAGCTGGAACACATTGGCCGCACCGCTGGTGCCGACCAGGGTCTTGTTGGTCGAGGAGCCGACTAAGGTATCCGTCGTGCCGGCGGCACTGGTGGTGGTGCTGGCCGTTGAGCTGCCGCTGCTGGTGCTTGCGGTTGTGGACGATGTTGCCGTGGCTGTCGACGCCGTGGTTGGCACGGTCAGCCCCCCCAAATTCGTCGCGTAATTGCTCAGGCCATGATATTCATAAACCCCATACAACGCCTCGAGGACACTGAGCGGGTCCCCCGATTGGCCATAATCAGCGGCCTCCGCCTGGAGCGACGCTCCCTCCGATGGCGTTCCGACGAGCTGAACGGTCCCCACATGGTTCATGCCGCTGGAAGGCGCAAACCCGACATCGTCTGGCGTATCCGAAGAATAATTCGCCACCGGATCGCCATAGGCCACATAATCCGTCAAATTCGAATGTGTCGAGCTATTGCCGGTATATCCCGGAATGCCAGTGCCAGCGAATGTTACGCCGCCCAAACCTGTTTGCAAGGCCGCGTACTCAGCCTCGGAGCCGCCAAGCGAATGCCCCGTCACGTAAACCGAAACTGACGATCCATATTCCGCTTTAACGTCTTGTTCCACCGTTTGGGCAAAGGCGGCCGCATCGGTTAAGGCCTTCGGGATTTCCCCTTCTAGGAGGTCATAATCGGCCTCTAAAGACCCAATATCATAGGTGGAGAAGCCGGGAACCGTACCCTCATAGGCGATGATCACGTTGCCGGATGAATCAACCAGCGCTTCGGCATAAAAGCCATCGCCCAGCTCGCTTGTCGAGCTTACGACGGCCTGTCCATTTGCGCCTAGGAGCGGCGTCAGCCCCGCTACCGGAGCGTTCAGGTAGGCGGCTTCAGCCGCACTGATATATTCTTCATTTGTCGGCGCGGTTGTCATCTAAATCTTCTCCAATTTAGTCGCTGATTTGGCATTATTGTGGTTTTTCCCACTTATCGACACCACGTCTCTCCCCGACAGAACAGCAGAAATCATGAAACTTTTCTTTCGGGGCTAAGGTTCATGATCTGGTAAAACTTAACGCACCTAACACTCTTTTTCGAGACAATCCCTAATATAGTAAACACCGGTTTTTGTAAACAGGCAGTTAAAAAAATCGGGCGGGATTTAATAATTCGCATGCCAACCCAGGCGAATTGTTACTCAATGTAAGTATCTTCAGAAAGGCCCCCGGCCGGCATGCCGGCCAGCGCTGGCCAAGCAGTTACGTATCCGTCCAGCATGGCAACCGTGTTTCATGGTTGGGCTACGCCTCGCCAAACTCATTATCTTTCATGCCCAGATTCGTTAGTCAGCCGCGCCAGAGGTGAAAACAGGTAGCTTATAACGCGCCGCCTGCCCGTTTCTATATCGGCGGTCACCGCCATGCCCGGTTGCAGGGAGGATGCGCCCTCGTCAGTGTCTATGGCCGTTTCCGAAAGCGCTATTTCGGCGACGTATTCAGGCGCTTGCGGCGCAACGCCGCCATTGGTTTGGTTGGCCCCATCTTGTCCAAACTCATCGGTGCCCGCGTAGCCATCATTTGCCGGCGCGGCGCCGGGCGCTTGATCCACAACGTCATGGCTAATGCTAACCACCGTACCATCAATCGCGCCGAACCGCGTAAAGTCGAAAGCACTTACCTTAAGTTGTACGTCCTGGCCAACATGAACAAAGCCAATATCCTGGTTCTTAATGCTGGCTTCCACAATCAGTTGCTGGCTGTCTGGCACGATGGTCAGCAGCGCCTGGGCCGGCGTCACCACGCCGCCAATGGTATGCACCGAAAGCTGCTGCACCGTGCCGGTGATCGGCGCGGTTAATCGGGTCAACGCCACTTGCTGGTCGGCTTTAATCAGGTCCTGGCCTAGCTCATCAGCCTTTTGGTCCGCCTGCTCAAGATCCTTCATGAGACCCAGTGTGTACTCGGCCTGCGTTTCGGCCCGGGCCTGCTGGAGGGAAGCCACATTGGCTTGCGCGGAATTCTCCTCGGCTTGCGCGAGGGAAAGGTTCGGGCCTTCATCGGCAAGTTGCTGTTGGGCCGTCAGCCAGTCCAATTTGCTTCCCACCTGGTCCTTCAGAAGGGTGCTGCGCATGGCGGCAACCTGGGCAAGATAAGGCCTGTCCGTCGTCACCTTGGCAATCGTCGCAACCGCCTGCTGCACCTCGAATTGCTTCTCCGCGATTTGCTGATCAATATCCGCAATTTTCCCCGCCTCCTCCAGGGCTTGCGACTGCATTTGGGCATTGGCGGTGGCAATCTCCTCGGCCGTCGCGCCAGGTGGCAGGTCAAGCAGAACCGGCGGCTTATCAGTCCCCGCAACGGCCCGCAGGCCCTCAAGCCTAGACCGGTCGAGTGCCGCCGCCATAAAATCCTGCGCCGTTCGCACGGCATCCGCGTTCACCGCGGTCGGGTCCAGCACAATCAGCACCTGCCCAGCCTGCACGTGATCGCCGTCATTCACCAAAATCGACCGCACAATGCCCGCCTGGAAAGGCTGCACAATTTTGCTCCGCCCCACCGAGGTAATCCGCCCCGGCGCGCTCGTGATAATGTCAAGCTTGCTAAAGGTCGCCCAGATCAAGGCCGTCATGGCGGCGGCAATGATAAGGAACCCAATGGACCTTCCGGCGGGCGAAGCCGGCGTCTCGATAATCTCCAGCGCCGCGGGCAAAAATTCCCGTTCATCGTCGACATATCCGCTTTCGACGAATCGCAGAATCGGCTTTAAATGTTTTGATGCCAAGACGAGTTGATTCTCGATATGCATCTTGGCGAGCTGCATCTTGGCGCCACTCATGCCGCGATCCCCGATTGCAGACGGTGCAGCATCGCATATCTGCCGTCCTGGTCCACCAGCTCGTCATGGGTCCCATCCTCAACCACCCTGCCCGCCTCGATGGTGATAATGCGGTCCGCCCCGCGCACGGTACTCAGCCGATGCGCGATGATGATCACGGTGCGGCCCCGGCAGATGCGCCGCATATTCGCCTGAATGGCGTTCTCGCTCTCGTAATCCAGGGCACTCGTGGCTTCATCAAAAATCAGGATGCGTGGATTGCCGATCAACGCCCGCGCAATCGCAACGCGCTGCCGCTGCCCGCCGGAGAGCGATCCGCCCCGCTCGCCCACAACCGTGTCATAGCCCTCCGGCAATTGCAGGATAAACTCATGCGCGCCGGCAAGCTTGGCGGCATCGATCACCTGCTCCAAGGGCATGCCCGGATCGGCAAGTGCGATATTGTCGCGGATGGAACGGTTGAAAAGCAGGTTCTCCTGCAACACCACGCCAATCTGCCGACGCAGCCAGGATGGGTCCGTCATCGCCAGATCGATGCCGTCAATCATCACCCTGCCAAACTCAGGCACATAAAGCCGTTGCAGCAACTTGGCCAAGGTTGATTTACCCGAGCCTGACGGGCCAACGATGCCAATCACTTGCCCGGCGGCAATCTCCAGGTCGATGCCACGGAGAATCTCGGGCCCATCAAGCCGGTAGCGGAACCCGACACGGTCAAACCGGATCGCGCCCTTGATCGGCGGCAACACCGCCCGCCCCGGCGCGGCCTGCGGCTCGGCCGGACAGTTCAGCACATCGCCGAGCCGATCAACCGATATCCGTGCCTGATGAAAATCCTGCCAGACCTGGGCAAGCCGCAACACGGGCTGAGAGACGCGTTGCGCGAACATATTAAACGCCACCAACTCACCAATCGTCAGGCTCCCGCCCATCACCGCCTTGGCGCCAAAAAACAAAATCGAAGCCGTCACCAGCTTGCTGATAAACTGGATCATCTGGCTGGCGTAATTGCCCAGGTTTTGCACGTCGAAAGACGCGGTCACGTAGCCGGCCAATTGCTCTTCCCAGCGGCGCTGCATTTGCGGTTCAACAGCCATGGATTTCAAGGTTTCAACGCCGGTCACGGCCTCGACAAGAAATGACTGGTTTTCAGCGCCCCGCCTGAACTGCTCATTCAGCCGCTCCCGGAACAAAGGCGTCACCGCGGCGCTCAACCCCGCATAAAGCGGCAAAGCGGCAATCACGATGAATGTCAGGGAAAGCGAATACCACGCCATGACGCCCAAAAATACGAAGGTGAAGAATAAATCGATCACCAAAGTGAGCGCCGAGCCCGTGATGAACTGCCTGATATTCTCCAGCTCGCGAACCCGCGCCACACTATCGCCAACCCGCCGCGACGCAAAATAGCTCAGCGGCAATGAAACAAGATGCCGGAACAGCCGGGCACCCAGCTCCACATCAATGCGATTGGTGGTGTGCGAAAAAACATAGGTTTTAATGATACCCAGCGCCGTTTCAAAAACCGAGACCAGAAGCAACCCGATAATCAACACGTCCAGCGTCGCAAGGTCGCGATGGCCCAACACCTTGTCGACCACGACCTGAAAAAATAACGGCGTCACCAGGCCAAAAATCTGCAGAACAAAGGACGCGACCAGGACCTCGGTCAGCAAGCGGCGGTATTTGTGCATGGCCACGACAAACCAGCCCAAGCCAAATTTCTGGCTAAAATCGGCAAGCCCGGCGCGCCGCGTCAGCAGCACCAGGCTGCCATCCCAAATTTCCTCGAAATCCGCCCGGCTCAGGGCGCCAGGCCGCATCGTCCTGCCGTCCTGAACAAGCACTTTTTCATCGACGACTTTTGCGACAATAAAGAACGCCTCGCCGTCAATCCGGCCTGCGATGGCCGGTAGCGATGCCGCGGCCAAGTTCGCCCATTGCCGCCGCTGGACAATTCTTGCCTTCAAGCCCTGCCGCCGGGCCAACCGCATCAGATCATCCTGGGTTGCCCTGGCACCGCCATTTCCAAGCTGGTGCGTTAACGCGGCCGGGTCGGCGGGCAGACCATGGTACCGCAAAAGTGCCGCCAAGCACACAATCCCAGGGTCAGGGCGGTGCATACGCCTCGTTCTAACTTCGAAATTTGAGCCGTTTTCTTCCGCGTCATAATCCATTTACGGCTCAATCTGTCATAAGGTAACTGGTTATGATCTATATCCAAAAACTACATGAAAGCCTGAAGTTTTAAAAAAACCATTGTCTTGGCTCCGCCATCATTACCTTCGTTATTCCACGGAAAGTAATGAACTTTCATATCGAATTCCGAAGTCTGTTTATATCATTTTTTGACATGAAATCAAGCCGTCAATCAAAGGTAAATTTGTGATTCGCAGGATTTTACAACAGATAATAATTGTAATTGCTGACTTTTCCTGACAAAATTTCGGTTTTCCGGCTGAAAAACTTACGCTCATTGCCGTGATGGGCATTATGGCACGGCAGGCATAAAATCATGAAAAATCATTAAAATTCCACCGCGCTTGTTAGAAAATCCGAAAACGCAGCTTGTCAAGGCCGGGCTTGACCAGGCCATCCACGCCTTTGCGGTGACGAAGGAAGTCTAATACCGGCTGACATGGGCTTCGGCCCGTCCGCCTTCCCTCGTCATCCCTCCGGGGCCTTTCCACCGGTGCTTCGCACCGCTGGAACCTTTGGCCCCTCCGCCCAAGAAGACCGGCATCCACGACTTATCCGCCGCGTTCCGATCATCGGCCATGAGCCAAACGATGAGGCCGTGCGCGCCCGCCATGGCGGCAGACCTTGCCCACCCAAAACCCCATCCGCTAACCTCACCGGACACGCTGGCTTTGCCCACCCGCCAAATGACGTTTTTAACCAAAAATCCGCCATATAATTCACCGGCCATACGGATATTGAAATTTAATTACCGTTGAAAACAAACGGTTTTTTTGCCTAAATTCCAATGAATGTCCGTCCGTCCAGTCAATTCTTGGTCCCAAAAAAGCGACAACCCCCTGCGCAAGCGCAATCTCCACATGGCACGTCAGGGTTTTCGGGAACGCTCAAACTCATAGTCTCATGAGGATATGAGTTTAACTTACAGGCTATTCCGTGATGCGAAGCGTATGGCCCCGCGCGGCGAGCCAGTCATTCACAGCCTCCCTGACCAGGTCACTCAGCGGAATCCGCCGGCGCTTGGCCAATATGGCCAGCTCAATATGCGAGTCGGATGAAACGGCGACCTGGATCAGCGCCTTGTCCTTCCGCCACGCATTATCGCGCTTCGCGGGCTTAGCCCGCGCCGGCGCCGGTGCGGGCTGTACCTCGCCAAAGGCGGCAGGATTCGGCGCCAGCTGAGGCGTTTCGATCTTCGCGACACGCGACCGCATGATGCGCTCCGCCAAGCCATCTTGCTGAGACAGCCCCTCGGCCGCGATGTCGAGATCGGCAAGGGCAGTGCTTTTTCTGGCCATATTGGTCTCCTACGCCACTTCATCCAGCGCCGCCGGCGCCAGGCCAAGATCGATTTTCAGCCACTTCCAGACCCGGCGAATTTCCGACGCCGCCGACTGCCAGGGCTGATACTCAGTCACGCCAAGCCCCTGCTCAATCGCGACCCGGTAATCCGCCCGATGCGTGTAGACAACCGGCGCCACGCGCCCCCCGGCCCTCTCAATCGCCGCGGCCGCATCCGAGCGCCGCTTCGCGGCACCCGCGGACCAATCGATAAGAAGCACATAATGCGCCGTCGCATCCGCTCTAAGGCGGGCCAGCGTCGGCCCAAGGGTGGATAACTCTAAATCGGTAGGATGACAGGGGATAAGCACCAAATCAGACTGCGCAATGGCGGCCGTAATGGCGTTATTATCCCTGCCGGCTGTATCGAGAATGACAAGCTGCGCGCCAGCTTCCGCCAGCTCGCCCAGCCTGTCCTCGATGTCGATCGCAACGCATGGCTCCGCAAAGGGCGTCAATTTTTTGACCGATTTCTTGCGAACCCGGGACCAGCGCCCGACGGAGGCTTGCGGATCAAGGTCAAGGATCGCGGTCTCAACCCCATCTTCCATCGCCGCGACGGCGAGGTTAATCGCCGCGGTTGATTTGCCCATCCCGCCTTTATCGCTCGTCAAGGCGACAACCCTCATTTTCTCATTCCTTCATGATAACAAGAATTCATTGCATCATGAGGTAATGCTGCCTTGAGGGCAGGAGTCCTGTCAATGAGAAAATGAGGCAAACACCTCATTTCAGTATTTAATCATAACCTCAATACCTCATGAGAAAAGTTTTTAATCGCCTCATAGCAATCGACATGGCCCCTGACTGACCAATGCCGTCATTGCGAGCCATCTTTTTCTCACAGCGGTGAGGTAAGAACTGGATTGCTTCGCCGGCGCCGATGGGTCACGACACCTGGCATCAGGTCTTCATCAAAACATATCCTCATGATAAGAGTACCTCATGAGGATATGTTTTCTTTGCACTAAAAAGCGCCGCCGTCTTGCCGCCCCGGCAGGTCAGACGCCTGACAATACCCGCATCGCCAGCCCTCTTAAGCCGCTGGCCTCCTGGATAGCCTTTACCCTGTCTTCGGCTATGTCAGCCCGTTGCTGGGCGCGCTCAGCCTTGCTTTGATAACGCCGCGCGACCGCGGCGTAGCATTCCGCATCGGCGGCAATTGAGGCGGCTTTTGCCTCGGCTGCCGTCGCCTTTTCAATCTCGGCCGCCAACTGCGCCTGCGCTCTCGCCAGGTTCGCTTTTTCGGCCTCCAAGGCTTCCTGCAACTCTTTTATCCGTTCGAGTTCATGGCCTGCCCGCTCTTGCCGCGCGCCCGCGGCACTTAACAAGGCATCAATCGGTCTCAGCGGGTCCACATCCCGGGTCATCAGCTCGCTGACCGTCTTCAGCAGGGGTCTGGCCTCGGGTGGCGCAATCACCATAATCTCCGTCAACCCGCGTTCGGCCCGGCGCTGCCTGAACCGCCTTGCCCTCTCCCGATTACCCTCAGCCGTATTTTTTGCCACGAGACCTTCCAAGACAACCAAGTAGCCATTACTTTTAACGGCGCGCGGCCTTTTTGCCAACGCAATTCCATTGTTTTTAATGGCTAATACCGCGGCTTTGCCCCCTCCACCTCGTCATTGCGAGGAGCGAAGCGACGAAGCAATCCAGTTCTTTCCTCATCGCTGCGAGAGAAAGATGATAATCGTTCAAATTGTGGCCGAATATCTCGGCGCGGCGGCTAACTTTCTCCGTTGCGCGCAAAACCCACCGCCAATTTCTTCCCGTTCGGCGCAATCTCCTGGATTTCACGCCGAACCCAGTAGCGGAAAGGGTTATAATTCACCCGCAATTCGCGCTCGTGCTCGCGGAAAATTTTCCTAATCGTCCATCCAGCAAGCAGCTTTTGCTCGATTATGGGGCGCAATGCGATGACCGCGATACGCCCGCTTCCATGTTCAGCCCGTTCTCTTTTGAAGCCCATAATCCAGCAGATAAATCAAACCTCAAACGTAATCCAGATATGCATCACGTCAGCGTAATTTATCTCATTTCAAATTTTTTAGTCTCGTTTCATCTCACTTCATATCATTCTTACGCTACAGCGAAAATACTTAGAAAGATTGTCGCGATACGACCGTGACAGGCCTGGCCCTAAAGGCGCCCTGATCCGTCCGATTCTCTCCACTGCACAGGCGCAAAGGCGGTCTCGGCCGAGATTTGGGCAACCAAGGTGCCCGGCGCTCCTCAGATTTTCCGCGCGCCGCTGCAACGGAACGGAAATCTCTGGACAATCCTGCCCGCGTGCCCCGGAATGCTGCATACTGGGGAGAGGGCAGGCGAGTCGCCTTCTCTAAGTGCGCGGGCGCGATGGTCGCTTCCGCGTTGGATCAACCTTCTGGCTGGAGATTTATAGCCCAGAAATAGCAAAACCCGCCGGAGGGCGGGCCTGCATACCGGCAAAGGCCGGGGAAAAGTCTGTCTGGTAAACCGACTTTCTCCCACCTTTCCGTCTTTTGCAAGTGATTTCTTGCCACGGGCGGACTCGTGCCGATTTCCGGCCAGCTCGGCGGGTTGCTGCGCAACCCGACGGAGAGATTTATGAGTGTAGCGGCATTGCCGGCGGGTTTCCGCCGGCGGCGTGAGAAGGTGTTTGGGGAGGCGCGCGGCCAGCCCCTGGACCGGAACGCGAAAGCGCGGATCATGGTGTACGCCCGCGCCTGGTCGGCGCGCCACAAGCGCCCAGGCCAACACCGCGGCCCGCTAACGCGCGCCACGCTGGAAGTGCTCGAGGCGCTGCTCTGGGGCTTCCACAACAGCCGCGACGGAAGATGCTTCCCTAGCTACGAGACAATCGCCGTTCGTGCACAGTGCTGCCGCGACACGGTGTACGAGGCGATCAAGGCCCTTGAGGCGGCAGAAATCCTGACCTGGGCAAACCGTCTGATCCGGGTCCAATTCCGCGAGCTGGATATGCTCGGCAAGCTGGCCTTGCGCTCGCGCCTAATCCGCACCAGCAACGCCTATACGTTCAGAGACCCGTTGCCGTGCGCCCAGATGCCGCAGGGCCGGGGTGAGGCGGCGCTCGGCGTTGCTTCTTTTGGTTTATCTTCTAAGTCGGAAAATCCCCTTATAACCCTGAATCAAGATTTTTACCTTATTTCTAAAGGGAATGGGGTGGAAAAATCCGGCACTGGGAATGCTCTTGAGCAAGCACTTTGCCGGCTGAAATCGGCGCTGGAGGGAAAGTAGCCAGCACCGGGATCATCATCATCGACATTTAAGCGGAAAATCGCTCCGCGATTTATCCATGAACGGCCGCCCTCCGGGCCGCTGTGGGAACAGTGTGCCTAGGCCAGACGGCCCTGCGGGCCGCGCTACGCGGCTCCCGCTCCGCGCTCGCTCTGGCACACAAAGGACATGGGCAATATCACCACCAAAAAGACGGCAAAGAGGTAAAGAAGGTTTTGACTGTTATGGGACACACCGACGGCCTTGATTCTGGCGCCGTCCAGGCCGAACGGGAGCGGTTGCGGCAGACCGAGGAGTTAAGCACACACTCAGCCCACGCGGACCAAGCATGGGGCGGTGAGGCGATCATTAATCGTCACCGTCAGATTTAATAGCCGGTAATCCATGCACGATGGCACGGACGACCAGACTGCTTCGAAACACCAAACAAAACAATGATCTAACCGATTTTTGAGTCGACACATTACGGAATTTCGTTGCCACTCTAGGTAGATTTCTAGACTTCTGTTTACCAGAGGTTGACAATACAATAATAAACAAATTACTAATAATCATACGTCGCGATAGTCCAAAAAATTGGAGAAAAAAAATGATAATAAGTTGCGAAAATTTTGTGTCACTCCGAAATATTGAACCAACGCTATTTTTTTATAAAATAGTCAAATTGTCTATTAAATGAGTAATTTTCAGCGCGGCGTGAGGGGCACTAGCGGTGCATTCACAAAATACCTCGCTGGCTCACTGTGCTTGGCGGCATTCAGTCCGGCCATGGCGTATGCGGGCGGTGTTCTGCCGTCCGGCGGGCAATTTGTGGCAGGATCCGGCACGATTTCAGAGTCGGGCGCGGCAGCGGTAATCGCGCAATCCAGCTCACGCGGCATCATTAATTGGCAGGGTTTTTCGATCGGCTCTGCCAATAGCGTGCAGTTCAACAACGGGAACGGCGCAACGCTTAACCGCGTAACCGGTGGCAACATGTCACAGATCGACGGTCATTTAACGGCGACGGGAACGATTTATCTTATCAATCCATCCGGGATTGTTTTTGGCCCAGATGGCAAAGTTGCCGCGGGCAGCGGCTTTATCGCTTCAACGCGCGATGAGCCGGATGCAACCTTCATGGCTGGCGGAACACAGTCATTTGCCGGCTACTCCAATGGCACCGTGGTCAATGATGGCAAGATAAGCGCTCAGAACGGCGATGTTGTTCTGATCGGCCATGCCGTGAGCAATAATGGAACGATCACAGCGCCGAATGGCACGGCGGGTTTGCTGGCCGGCAACCAGATATTGTTGAAGCCGATGACGGGACCAGCTGGCATGTTCGTGGCACCGCAGACTGGCGGCTCGGGCAACGCCGCGAATAGCGGGACCGTTAAGGCGGCCGCGATTGCGTTGGAATCGGCCGGCGGTGATGTTTATTCATTGGCGGGCAATAATGCGGGGATGATTCAGGCCACGGGAACCGCAACCATTGCGGGGCATGTCTGGATGACCGCGCCCAACGGCACGACGAGCATTGCCGGCACGGTGGCGGCGCAAAATGTTGATGGTAGCGGCGGAACCATCATTGCAACCGGTGACAAGGTTGCGCTGGCAGATACGGCCGCCTTGGATGCCAATGGCCTTGCAGGCGGTAAAATTCTGCTCGGCGGGGACCGGGCGGGCGGCAATATCACGTCTGAAAAACTTGTCCCCGAGTCTGTTGTGGATTCGCAATCAACAACGATTGCCGCCGGCGCGACAATAAGCGCCGATGGGTCGGCTGGCAGGGGCGGCGATGTTGTTGCATGGTCGAACGGCACAACGACGCTGAACGGAACGATTGAAGCTGCCGGCCAGACGAGCGGCGGCTATGTCGAAACCTCGGGGCTGCACGTTGTCATTGGAACGGGTGGCGGTGTTTCGACAAAAGGTGTCGCGGAGGATGGCACCTGGCTGATCGATCCGCAGAACTACACCATAGCCGCATCCGGCGGCGATATAACGGGCGCGCAGCTTTCCGCGTTGCTGGCTTCCAATAATATCATCATCAACTCGGCGCAGGGCGCGGTGGCGGCAAGCGGCGACATTAATGTGGATGACGCGATCGCCTGGTCCACGGCGCAGACCCTCACGCTCGATGCGTATCGCAACGTCAATTTCAACCCGGGCGGCGTGGTCACCAGCTCAGGCGGCGGCACGATGAACATTCACGCCGATGATTCCGCGACCGGCATTGGGACCATTTTAATGAACGGCGGCAGCATTTCGGCAAGCGGCGGCGGCGTCAATTTTTTCTATAATCCGCTAAGTTATACCAACCCGAGCCGTTTCGCGGATGTATCGGTCAGTGGCACCACCAGTTTCGCGGCCTATATGCTTGTCAACAAAGTGCTGGATTTCCAGAGCATCGGAACAAATCTGGCAGGCAATTACGCACTGAATGACGATATCGACTTGTCTTCGGTCGCGCTGACGCCAATTGGCTCGGCCACCACGCCTTTTACGGGTATTTTTAATGGTCAAGGGTTTACCTTGAGCAACGCAAAGATCGCTGACTCCTCGGATATGGCGGTTGGTATCTTTGGGAAAAATAACGGGACCATTACCAACCTCAACCTTACCGGCGTCAACGTAACCGGAACGGGCGGCAATTCCACCACGGGTGTCGCGAGCCGGGTTGGCGGCTTGGCGGGTATAAATGCGGGAGTGATTAGTGATACGGCGATCGAGGGCGATGTAACCGCGAATAATTCCCTGCAGGATTACAGCGGCCCCGCCACGGGCCTGCTGGCTGGCCAGAACACGGGCTTGATTGCGTTTTCATCTTCCGCCGGGACGGTTCAGGGTGTTGGAAATGTCGGCGGCCTAGTGGGCTGGAATGACGGCGCTGCCGCTCTTATCGAAACCTCCAGCTCGACGGCCTCGGTGCAATCAGCCGCCAGAGCCATCGGCGAAAACGCCACGACCTATGGCGGCCTGGTCGGGTGGAACGAAGGCGGCGCGACAATTGATAATTCCTACAGTGCCGGAACGGTTAACTTGACCACGGGCAATCCCGTATTGCAGGTCGATATACAAACAGGCGGCCTGGTAGGTTCCAACGCCAGTGACATTTCCACTTATGCATCCGGCATCATCGAGTCATCCTATAGCATCGACCCGGTTATTGTTGCTGGCTCACATTCGGAAGTGGGCGGGCTGGTGGGCCGGTTGGGGTCCGCGTCCACCACCATGGGGACCGTTAGCAATTCATACTGGGATACGACGACTTCAGGACAGGCGAATGGCTATGCGGGAACAGGCCTGACAGACTCGCAGGCGCGGAACGCGGCAAACTATCAGGGCTTCAACTTTGCAACCATCTGGGCGGCGGGTTCCAGCTCTTATCCGTACCCCACATTGGTTAAGCCGGCGGCCATCGTCTCCTATTATCCGGTTATCGCCGGCGGTCTCTCGGCGCAAAACAAGGTCTATGACGGAACGGATGCCGCGACATTGACGGGTACGCCGGTGCTGACCGGTGTTTACCCGGCGGATCCCAATGTTTCAGTTACCGGAAGCTTTACCGGCAGCTTCGCATCGCCGGATGCCGGCAACAACATCGCGGTATCGTATTCATCGGGTTTTACCCTGTCCGGCGGGCAGGCGGGTGATTACGTGATCGCGGGATTCACGCCGCTTTCCGCGAATATTACCCCGGCGCCGCTCGCCGCCGCGATCATCAACGACCCCACCAAGACCTATGATGGCACCGCGAGCGCCACGCTTGATTTGGGCAATTTTCAGCTCACTGGCTTTGTCTCCGGCCAGGGTGCAACGGTCACCGCGACATCGGGGAGCTATAACAGCGCCGATGTGACGGTTGCGAATACCGTAACCAGCAGCATCGCGGCGTCGCAAGTCGCGGCGGATGCGGGTACTTTGCTCGCCAATTATATTCTCCCCGCTTCCGCGTCGGGTGCTGGCACGATCAACCCGGCGCCGCTCGCCGCCGCGATCATCAACGACCCCACCAAAACCTATGACGGCACCGCGAGCGCCACGCTTGATTTGGGCAATTTTCAGCTCACCGGCTTTGTCGCCGGCCAGGGTGCGGCGGTTACCGCGACATCGGGTAGCTATAACAGTGCCGATGTGACGGTTGCGAATACCGTGACCAGCAGCATCGCGGCGTCGCAAGTCGCGGCGGATGCGGGCACTTTGCTCGCCAATTATATTCTCCCCGCTTCCGCATCGGGTCCT
>Ga0209611_10009488_pt1 | contig 14721 bp, 10 predicted proteins | sample S1TSphgellanicum_3_FD_187693 | JGI IMG/M metagenome (GOLD analysis project Ga0209611, IMG submission 187693) | Host-associated microbial communities from peat moss isolated from Minnesota, USA - S1T2_Fc - Sphagnum magellanicum MG (SPAdes) (version 2) | ecosystem: Host-associated > Plants > Peat... | reverse complement strand
AAGTGCAAACATAAATCTTTATTGAAAGGAAACTACAACATAATGCTCACAACACAAAACACAACATCAAGAACTCTCCAAGGTTCTTGTCACAAGAAATACACAAACTTGTGTAATGAAGAAAAAATAGAAGCGAACCATCAACACCAAGGTATTTAACTACAAGACCAAACCACAAATAACCAAACTAAAATAAGTAACGAAAGTAATTCAACCTTGTGAAAGTAACCTAGTTACTTTCCTACTTTAGTAACTAATGAAACCTAACTAGTTGAGCTTGAATTCTCAACACCTACCCATCTGACCTTTGCTTTTTCTTGGGACAAATGGGTAGTCTGAGATCAATTTTAAGAGATATGGATTTTTCCTTTTGTCTCTAATTATGCTATTATTGTTTTCTTAACAACTATGTTGCTTGTTGAGGATCAATACCGCCTTTCATTGCAATATCCTCATGTCTTTTCTGCCTATTATACAAAGTCTCTCTCTCCTCATCATCATCAAACTAAGACATCAAAACTATTTTTCTAATTGTCCTAGTTTCTAACTATTTCCCCTTTTTAAGAAACATGTGTGTAGGGTTCAGAGGCCTTTTGTTTTTAATGAACTTTTCCCTCTAATTGTCTCTTCTTCTTTTGTCCTCCTGAGCTATTCTACTTGCTTCTTCTTCTCATGTGATTTTACTCTTAATGGAAATCACTTCTAAAATAGAACTTCTAAAACTATGGTAGAATGACATACATCCTTTTTTGGTTGTTCCCTCAATCATATTTTTCAGACACTTGTCCCATCTAATCAATTCCTTGACCAATTAATAATACATGATTGCAGCCTAATTAATAGACTTTCCATGATTTGCTCTAAAGATCATCATAGCAGACTTATTGCTAAAATACTACACCTTATCCTTTTGGTAAATAATTGGTAGAATGGCAACAATTCTATTAGCATACTTTGACCTCATCTTTTTTACAACCCACCCTTCATTGATGTTGTAAGTGTCAAGGACTTTATTTGTTATTTTTACCAATGTTATTCTAGCATTAGACATTTCTACTTGGTTTGCTTTTGTCTTTTTTGTATGGAAAACTTTTAAAACTTTTGCCAAAACATGTTTGTCTATTATTCTATGCTCATCACCCAACATAACTTTGATTTTGTTATGTTTAGGATCCAACTTCCAATTGTTTTTAAATTCAACCAAAATGTTGTGGTGAGGTGTTTCCACTCAACCTCAAACATACCTATTAATCCAGCTTTGTTTGCCCAAGCTTTCTTTTCCTCTCCAAAGCTTGTCCAAAATAAAATGTTCTTCAAATTGTTATTGTAACTCTGCTCTATTGGAATAAAAACATACTTAATTTCATCATGTTGATGAGTATGCATTTTCTTCCCACGCCTATTTGTAGCCATTGCTTGTCGACTTGTTCGCTTTGTGCACTTTTTATTAGGAATATGGACTCTCTCTAGAATCTGCTCCTGAGTGTACTCCTCTTGATGTAATGGAAATTTATACTATTGTTGCAAATCAACCTTCTCTTAGTCTTTTTCAAAATCTAAATTAGAAATGCGACCGACTTGCTCATTAAAACTTACATGTCTTTTAGGCTTTCTAAAGCTATATCTCTTCAATGTTTCCTTACAATTTTTTTGTTTTTTTTAAATTGCTTCAAAAGCTCTCTTAAACTTAGATAGAGGATTTTTAAGCAGAATAAGAAGAATAAATTGGAAAAGGAAAAGGTGGACCTCTTTCTGGAGACCTAAATTGTAGAGACAAAATGTTTACAATTTTTTACTACTCTTTCAATCTCTCTTGCTCCACTTTCAACTTCTACAACTTCTTTTTAAATTGCGTTTGTAAGTTTCCCACAATATTTTTTTCAACACTCGTTATGGGAATAAAAATGATTGAAACTTGTTTATAGAAAATGAAAACAAATAGTTTATTTGGTGATTACCGCTTTCTGAAATGTTATCACCTCTTTTCATGAAGTGACGTTTCACTTTTTGTTTTAGGGCCAACGTTTTAATGATTTTTACTTTTTTCATATTGTTTATCATCTATTACCTCCTTGTTAAATTCATACTGACACCAACATGGGCTATAGTTAATACTTGTTGAACAAAGAATTCTATGGATGTGGCATTGGGTAATTCTGATGACGTAGTATAATTTACACTACAAATTCCTTCTAAACTATGTTGAATCATCATATCAACAAAATCTTGTTCTAACATCCATGATTTATCTGCCCCACAATCCAATAACCATGAAATTGTATAACCATGGTATAAGTATTTATTCATAACTTGCTGGCTTATCAAAAGAATTGGGGTTTTTTTATACTATTGTCTAATTAGTCCCAATGGTTTTTGTTTCTTTCTGATCTTCTAAATCTTCATAAGATGTTTCTTCCATGTGGTTTTCTTTATGGACTGCAAAGACTTATGATCCTCTGAAATTTGAATCCCTTTCAATGTTTGATCCAAATATGTATATGGTTTCAACTTATTAACATTGACCAATATTGGGTTTGGTTCAAAATTGTTAACAAAAACAAGAATAATATTATTGGGTAAATAATATTGTACCTTGAATGGACCAAACCATGTATTTTTAAATTTGTCCATATGTGTTTTTTTCTCCTTTGGGAAACCATACAACATAATCTCCAAATTGGAATTTCTTCTTAGTTTTTTTTAGTTAACTCCATAGAAATTTGTTCCACTAATTAGCTCCCACATTGTTTTTAGCTTCTAATCCATTCTCTTGTAATTTTTCTAGTTTTGTAATTTTGGTTATTAGCACTCTGGTTGGTTTTGCATCTTTGTGGTCCCCATTAATAGTCGATAGAACATATTTTGTTGGCATTAGAAGATGCAAACCATAGACTAACTAGTAGGGTGTATAACATCTTGCCACCTTGTAAATAGTCATATATGAAAACAAAATTGTAGAGAAATGTTCATTCCAATCTATTCTTTTTTTATTAACCAACTTGGTCAATAGTCTACCTATGACTTTGTTAGTAGACTTAGCTTATCCATTCCCTTGTGGATAATATGTAGTAGACCTAACATGCTTTAACAAAAATTGTTTTGTCAAATTTTTTATTGTGTCATTGATGAAATGTACTCCTTAATCTATAACTATAGTCAATGGACGTCCAAATTTGGTCAAAATATACTCATACAAAAAATTTGTTGTAATTACTATAGTATTGGTTTTGACTGCCTTTGCCTCTACCCACTTGGTTACATAATGTGTGACTACGAAAAATGTATTTGTTTCTTGTTAGTCTATTTGCTGGTTTGATTGGACCTATAAAATCTAGACCCCACTTCATAAAAGGTTATTTCGGAAATGTTGTTACCAACTTGGCCAAACTCTTTGTTTTGAGTTCTCCAATTTTCTAACAACTATCACAACTTTTACAAAGTCACGAGTATCCTTAAATAAAGTTGGCCATCAGTATCTTGCATCTAGAATTTTTTTTTTGCAGTAATATCTATAGCAAAATGTCCTTTAGCCATTCCTTCATGGAGTTCCTTCAAAATAATCTATGTTTTTGAGGTGGTCAAACATCTATGTAATTTATTGTCTTGTCCCACTATGTATATAATTCACTCTTTTAGAGTGAAAGGTTTTACCTTTAGGCCAACTTCTATTTCTGAGCTAGGTTTAGAGTTTCTGGCATCTAACCTATCTCTAAATAAGATTTTACTTCTTGCATCTAGATAGTTTATATAGAAAATAATGATGCATCCATAGTTGGATTTGGGAGACCCAATGGTTCTAAATTGTCGAGCAATTTGGATAAAACATTAACAACTACATGTGTTCTACTAGTTTGTAGACTACCTGTGAACTCATACTTTAAGAATAATAACCATTTTACTATCCTTCTTGACACATGTGGTTTGTTGACCAAGTAAACTAGAGCCATATAAAAAACTTTTTTGTTTCCCAATAAAAAATGTATGAACTTATGCAAATCATGTTAAGGTTTTTCTTTTGTAATAGTATAATTTTGTTCTGCTTTATTGAATAGTCTACATGCATATACTGTAGGTTGGTCATACTTACCAATTGGGTTTTGTACATTGCACCCACTACCAACAATGATGCATTTGTGTGCACATGAAACTCCAACTACCAATTTGGAGGTATTAAAATTGGTGCTTCCATGTATTTCTGCTTGATCTAATCCCAAGCTTTTTATATTCTATGGTCTAGATAAAAGGTTGTATTTTCCTCATCAACTTAGTGATTGGTGCCATGATAAAGGCACAATTCTTGATGAAACGTTTATAAAACTGAGCCATACCATTAAAAACCTCAATCTGTTGTGGATTGGTAGGTATTGGCATATTCACTATTGCCTGGACCTTTTTAAAGTGGTATTTTTCCTTCCTTGGAAACTATGAATCCTAAAATCAATCTTTAAAATACCATAAAGGCACATTTCTTTGGGTTAAGACTGATTCTATATTCCTTGCATTTCTGAAAGTAAAGTCTAAACTTCATCAAATGATTCTCCACATCATTATAAATTATGATGTCATCTAAAAATTTCTTCATGAACTGGTCTAAGTACTCTCTAAAGGTTCTAAATTGTTCTTTGGAAAGTTGGTGGCCCATTTTTGACACCAAATGGCATCACCATCCAAACAAAAGCTCCCTAACACTAGTAGAAAACCCTTTTTTTAAACTAAATTTTTTCAACTACATGACATTTGCAACTATGTTTCAACTAGATTCTTTTAATTTAAAAATAAAATTATGGCAATTACCAATTAAGTTGATTCGTATATTATATTAGTATATAGTTGAAAGCATTTTTCAATTGTGTGGTCATTTGCTGAATATTCCCAGCATCAATAATGTCTCCAAGTTGAACTTCCAACTATGTTGATAAACAATGCGAAGCATGTTTCAACTAAGGGGTCATTTTTAGAATATTCTTGGCATTTAAGGTTCTTTAGTTGGCACATACACTACTAGACATTGACTAATGTTCAATTATTTTTGATGATAAAATGTATTAGAAAATGGATGATAAAATGATCTAAAGGATGGGTGAAATACAATCTTGTTTGCAACTTACTCTTTCAACTAGGTTGAACAACTAATAGGCAACTTTAATTTTATACATATAATATTGTAATATTTATTTAAAATTATTATAACATTAAATTACATGTAAATTTTATTTGTATAAATGAATGGTTTTTTTGGTGCATATAAATATTAAACTTTAATTTCAAAATAAAGTTTAAGAATTTTTTAAAATTATGTTAGTACTAATCTTTATGTTCAATACACAAGTAATTTATTATTTTTATGTAAATCATTACAACATATCAAATAATGATACATAATTAATAATATTGCGCAACTATAATGTTTATTCATTTTTATACACATGATATTTTAATATTTGTTTAAAATTATGATAAAAATTCATTAAACACTAATGCACCCTACGTCATTGGCCCAAGTTTGAATGCATTCAATTGAATTTTCCTTCCAAACCCTTTTTTGCAATTTGTTTGAATTTCCAACAACAATACGTACTAACCAAAAATTCAATAATGTTGTTCACATTTTAGGTCTCAAAATTACGAAATCAACTTTATTAAATTGAACTTGGGAGGGCTTTCCAACAATACCAAGAACCCCCCCCCCCTCCCCAAGTTCCAATATAGCTTTCAACCTTGGTTTTTCAAAAAATTCAATGAAAAAATGGTTCAATAATCAATAGATTCCACACTGTAGCTCCAAACATTCTAAACCAAGTCATTGCACCCCTATTTATTGAGAACTTTTTGATGACAAATTCCATAGCATAACCTAAAACATCATGGTTTGGAAGACATCATTATGACAAAACAAAACAAATTACTTTCCTTCATGGATAAATAAAGTAACATGTGTTGTTGGCCCCAAATGTGAACACATTCAATCCAATTTCCATTTTAAACCCAATTTGTTGTAATTTGTTTGAATTTTCAACAACAAAATTCATTCAAAATTCAATATTTTCCACACCTTTAAATATGAAAATTATGAAATAAATTTCATTAAATCTAACTTAACGCGCGATTATTTTCCAACAACACCAAGTACACCTTTAGATTTGAGTACAATTCTATTTATGATTTTATTAATTTTATTTTAAAAATGGTTCAATAATCAATTACCTTTGCATTGTAGCTCCAAAAAATTTCAACCCAAGTCAATGCACCCCTATTAATATTGATTGTTAGGTTCTCAAAGATATTAATAGCATTATATGAAGCAATTTGGTTTGGAAATTTTCAACATGATAGAGTAAAACAAAATGAATTATCTACCTTCATTAATAGATTAAACTATGTGTACATTATCTTTGCATAAAATGAATGGTTATGTATGATGCAAATTTTTTTTGTGCACACAAATAATAAAATTTGATTGAAGGAAATTTAAGGAAATTTTGAAATTTAAAGCTATAATAATGTGCATGTTCACTACACCTAATTATTATTTATATGTAAATTGGATTTTAGTTTACAACATATCAAATAATGATACCTAATTAATATTTTGTGTGGAACTTTCATGTTTATTAATCTTTATATATCTCAATATTTTCTTTAAATTACAATAAAAATTCATTAAACATTAAACTACATGTAAATTCTATTTGTGGAAATGAATGCTTATGTATGATGGAATTTTGTTTTGTGCATATAAATATTAAAATTTGATTTCAAAATAAAATTTAAGGAAATTTTGAAATATGAGTTTGTAATAATGTAAGTTCAATATATGTAATTTATTATTTCTTTGTAAATCAAATGTTAATTTACAAAAAATCAAGTAATGATACATAATTCATAAATTTTTGGAACGTTAATGTTTATTCATTTTTATACGTATGATGTCTTAAAATATTTTTAAAAACTACAATAAAGATTCATTAATTATTAAGGTATATGTAAATGTTTTTTATATCCATGAATGATTACATGTATGATGAATTTTTTTGTGCACATAAATATTACACTTTAATTTGAAAATAAAATTTAAGGAAATTCTGAAATATAAATCAACTTATTAATGTGTATGTTCAATACATGTACATGCATAATTTATAATTTCTATGTAGATTCAATTTTAATTTACAACATAACATGTAATGATACATAATTGATATTCTTTAGAATTTTTATTTTTATTCTAATTTTTGCTATTAGTTCCAATAAATTTTTCGTCTATTATAATTAATTAATTAATTAATTAATTATGATTAAATAATAATAATTTTAAATAATGATTATTATATATATAATAAATTATCATATAGTTTCAGAATTTTTTTTTTTAACACTACTATACTATAGATTTTTTTATTTAATATTTATTATACTAGGTCATTTAATAGTTCCAACAAATTAGATAAAAATATGAATAAAAATAGTTAAATAACTAGCCTAACCTAATTACTAGCTACAATATTATTATTAATGTTATTGTTGTAATTATAGTCAATTACTAATTATCACAACATTATAATGATTACTATAATTATAATATCATATAAAATCTATTATTGAGTATTTATATTTGAGTTAATTCTTTTTTTGAAATATTAATATGAATTTATAATGAATTTCGAATTTTAAAAAATCAGTGATAATTAATTATTTAATAAATAAATACATTTAATTGTTGAGTTTTCACAAAAAAAACTAATCACCATATCATTTACTAAATGATGATAATATGTTTATTGTCTAATTATACTACTATATAATTGTAAATTGTTGATGAATAATTACTATAAGTAATTAAGGTAAGTAATTAGACCTAGGCAAGGTAGATTATTAGTTTAGGTCCAAGCCTAACTAAGCTTATACTAGCTTGTACAACTAGATTATAACTATTTGAGTTATAATTAAGTTACAACTGGGTTATAACTAAGGTAGACAACAAATGGTATTCTATCACCGAACACTTTCAAGTTTTCCTTCATTTCAACACCAAATTGAACATTTTTTATGTCCTTAGAACGCAAAATAGAGAGCTACAAAATTTTTTGAACCTAAAAAACAAAGGAACAAAACAGAGAACGTAAGAAGAGAAATAGTGATATTTTGTTTCAAATTTTGTTTCTAGACCCCCTTTACTTCTAGCAACTATATCTTACTCATTTCTCATTCATTTTGAACGATTTCAAAGGCTACAAATGTGTTGTCTCAAAATCTATAAAACTTGTTTAAAGTGAAAAATAAATAAAAAAAGTTGAAGAGCTGAAGCTTCAAAATCATACTAAACACTTACTAAAAATCCAAAGCACAACCCTTTTCATTTTGAAAGGGCATATCTTCCTCATTTTCCATGAGATTCTAGCGTTTTTTACAGATTTGGATACGCCAAGTGGAAGATTACAAAGTTTCAAAAGGAATAGACCATGGACAAGAGAGTTATAATGATCCGATCGTTAAGTGTTCGGTGATAGGTTACAATTAAAACTTTTATCCTATATTGTTTGGTTTCCATTCCATGAAACTAAACTATATAAAAGAGTGCACTAGGATTATTAGAGAACACGATAAACATGAAAATCTAATAGCCATTTATGATGAGCTAATAAAAAAGGTTCAACCTTAAAGGCTAAACCAAATGAAATAGGATTTCATTTATTAATTGCCACGTGGTTTAGGTCTAGGCCTAACATAGGTGCCTAGATCTAGCCCTAATTTAAGCCTAGATTAAATGGCCTATGTTTGGGTTTAACCTAGGTGCCTAGGTTTAAAGTTAACCTATTTTTAAGCACCATGTGGCCTAAACTTTTGATGTGGATGTGCCATGTGTCATTTAACTATTTGTTGACCCCAAAATTTGTGAGCATGCCACGTTTCATTTAACTATGTGTTGAGCCCACATTTTATGAATGTGCCAATGTTAACATTGTCAATGTGCCATTAGCCAAATGTTCAATTTACATAGTTGTAACATAGTTGAAATGTTCAACTTACATAGTTGCAACCTAGTTGAAATTGTAGTTATATTTTTGGTTGATGTCATGTTTAGTTAATAGATGAAGTTCATCCATTAGTCGAATGTAATTGACAATATCCCTCGACTATATTGGTAGAACAATTTTCAATTAAATTGATAAGTAGTGGCACATAGTGGCTATTGTTGTGGTGTTGACATGTGGCATACACTTTCGACAGTAATTTCACTCTCAACTTGTACTTTTCGACATTATTGGTTAGTAGTTGCAAAAAAAAATTCCAAGTTGCAAAAAATAAATTGCAACTATATGTGTAGTTTTTTACTTGGTTTATAGTTGAACAATAGTTGAAAATGTAGTCGCAAAAGGGGGGGTTTTCTACTAGTGTAATTTGTTACAAAAGTTGTTTTGTATCTATTCTTAGGGGTTATAAAAATTTGATGGTATCTTGAATATCCATTTAGAAATGAATAGGCTTGATACCTTGTTATAGTGTTCAATACCTCATTAGAAAATGGGAAAGGACAAGCATTTGTTTTGGTTGCCTTATTAAACTTCTTAAAATCCACACAAATTCCCAATTTACGATTCTTTTTAAGCACTACGACTATGGGTGATAACCATGTAACCTCCTCTATCGGTTGAATCAACTTAACTACTAATAGTTTGTCAATGTCATGTTTGACCGCCACAACATAATTAAGGTTCAATTTGTACCTTGCTTGATGTGTTAGTGGAATTGAAATATCCAATTCAATTATGTGTTGAACCAATTATAGAGGTATGCCTTTCATATCTTTGTAAGTCGAAACAAATACATCGTTAAACTCCTTAAGTAACATTTGAAGCTCCTAAGTCTTCTCCTTTGTCAATTGTGAATTAACTTTGATGTATCATGGATTTGCCTCTATACCAAGATTCAACTTAACAAGTTACTATTCTCTAGTCAAAGTCCACTTGTTCTTGCTGGTTTCTCATCCATTTTATCATCTTGGCTATGATGGTAATAGGTTTCTGGATACACCTTGTCTTCCAATGAAACCTCTGGTTTGACACATACATCTTTTGAATTCACTATTGAAGGTTCTGGTTCTGCAACTATTTGATTTGATGTCCCTCACTCTAGATTAGATTCCCTAATGTTTTTAATTTTTGACACTCCAACATTCAACAACAAAATTGTTTCTATTGAGAGAGTAATTGTGCCAATTGAGAATAATTATGGTTTGCTTCAAGATTAGATCTTCCTTTTTATCTGTTAAGCCTTCCATCAACTCATAACAAACAAGTATTTGAGGCCTTCCGACTTCCACTCCCAATTTCTTATTAACTAATATTGTTATGACTGTTCCATTACCTCGAACAATGTTGACATTATTATCGCAGTCATGTGTAACCGTTGCATCTCTGAACCAAGGTTTTCGTAGCAACATATAATAGTTAAAATCTACAACACTATTTTTCATAATAATAATTGTGGTTATATATGGAATACCATGTATGTGAATCTTTAAATTTTTGATGATTCCTAAAAGTCTAGTCATATTCTGATTTGCCATTTTGAGGTGGTATGGAGTTGGTCTTGGTTTGGGTAAACCTAACTTTGTTGTGAGAGTTTTTATTATAATGTTCACACTTGCCTTTCCATCTATCAAAACATCCTCAACATTGTACGTCCCAACTTGTACTTAGATAACTACCATCTAGTTATCTACCTCCATAATTGTTGTGTTTAATTTAGCATGGGTTTCAACCATTGTAGTTACACTAGGCTTTGAAATCTATTTAGTAGCTATATTAGGTTTTTCAAGCTTTTGTTTCTACCATATATATTTTTAAAGATTTGGTGTTATTTTCAACAATTAACATAACCACAAAGTATAAATAGTCTCCAACATTTGTTTACTAATATCTTGGAATATTTGTTCCATAAACATAACTTTGTTAACATGATTATCATACAAACTTTGTGATACAATTGGTTTTGTGGACACTTAAAATTCTGGCAAACCTACCCAACTTGTACTCCATTGTGTTTTTTCCTTTGAAATCAGATTTTGTGATGGGTCTTTTGCTTGTATTTCCTATATAGTCTTGATAAAAGATTGTTGTACTCTGCTTTTTTTCTTAGTTAACATCAGACTTCTTGATTAGCTTTTTGTCTTTAAACACCTATTCTTTAGTAACCTTGCTCTTGGTGATGGTGTGAGCCATACTTACACAACCATGTGCGGTAGTTTCAATTTAAAAAGTTGCATCAGGGTTATTTAACTGTGGTAAGGTTATTAGGGGTTTTTAACAATTTCATAAAGGTGATGAATGCACGTGGTTGCATGCAAGGGTTGAATCATGGGCTATGCTTCAATGATAGTTTATAACTGTAAGAAATTTAGGATGCATTGAATGGTGCGAATTAGGTAATCCGCCTTGCTATTAGGAGGTAGTCGGCGAATTGGACCACATAACCAATAGTAGTGTCCAACGTCGAGAATTGAAAACCATGCAAAAATAAAGGTGTTTTCAATCTCGTAACAACCTTCACAAATAATTTCAGGTTCATTGCCAAAAGCAGGGTCAACTTGCAACAAGATCACTAGGGTGCAAAAGTTTGGAGAGATGTGATAGTACCAAGGTCGAAGGGGTTGAACTTCAAGACGAACATGCACCTTTCGAAGTTTGGGATCTTCATCACGAGGACATTGTGTTAATGTCAAATCTAAAGATGTTTCTGGAGCCGATTTTTCATTCACTTGTGCAGCTTCAGGCTCGTAAGACATGGCCATACGTAACGCCATAATTTCAAGGAAAGGAAAAGAGATTTTCAATCAAAATCAAATCAATAATGAATGTGTGGAGGACTTATTACATCGAGATGCGAGGTTGTAATTTATATATCAAGAAAAAGGAAGGAAATGTGTAAGTAACGGCCTAGAACCACGGTAAAATAAAACCTTAAAATCAATGGAAAAAATGAAGGTTTAAGTAAAATTTGTTGGGGGGAAAATGGGAAAAGGGGAAAAGGTGCTTCTCCTTCTCCTTCCATTGGCCACCAAGTAATGGAACCTTCCAAAGGCCATTAAACAAGGGAACCTTCCAAAGGCCACCAAATAATGGAACCTTTCAAAGGCCACCAAACAATGGAACCTTTCAAAGGCCACCAAACAATGGAACCTTTCAAAGGCCACTAAGCATGGAACCTTTCAAGGGTCACTATGTAATGGAACCTTCCATTGGCCACCGAGTTGAGATTTTCTTTCCTTTCTTTCGTTCTCCTTTTCTTTAAGAAGGCAAATTCGGATCATTGAGGCTCTTTTTTTTTCCCTGAGATAATTTTCAATTCAAATCTTGAAAATACTTGTTCCCACAACCTTGTTGAAGAAGAAAATAATGATTAGTCTTGGTAGATGGTAGGAAGGAGTGTAGATTGGACATTTGTAATAGTTTTGAAAGAAGGAAGTGAGTTAGGATAGTGTTGGGAGGTTGAAATTTCACAAAAGTCTCACAAACCCTCTCGGGTTTGATGTCATAACTTCTTACTAGTTTAGTTGTAGAGCTTAGGATTCGGTAGCAAGGTGCGCCTTGTAATTAGCTTTATAAAGAGCTAAAGTAAACCAGATTTGAATAACATATGTGTTAGGAATAATATTTCAAGTGATTGGTGGTCTATAGTCAAGTTGAACTTACTATTTTTATAAAACCCTCTCAGGTTTAGTGGCATAGCTTATTACTGGTTTAGCTGTAAAGCTTAGGATTTAGTAGGAAGGTGCACCTTGTAATTAATTTTTTAAAGAACTAAGGCAAGCCAGATCTAAATAACATATGTGTTAGGAATAATATTTCAAGTGGCTAGTGGTCTGCAACTAAGTTTAACATGGTGTTGAACCCTTAAAGGTTGGTTTAAATGAATGATAATTTGACATAAAATTTTAGGATTTGAGGTGTTTGAGTTTGAAAAATAGATCTATCAATTCTAAATCGTAAACAATGCATAGGAGGTGAGTTACTTAATTTTAATTACAAATGAAATTTAACGTTTAGAAATACACTTGCATTTTTCCTTCACCAGTAATGTATGTACTTTCAAGTATAGTCATTTCATAGAACTAAGAGTAGAAGGACAGGAAGTCGTTTCACATTGTGGTGTGTCTGCCAAGAGGTGATGCTATTAAGGTGATTAATGTTTATTTTGCATATTGTTGCAACCTTAGCCTTGTGCTCACAACCAAGGCAAAGGGCTTGCAAAGGTGCGAGCCAAAAGGAAGCCCGTGAATCAAGGCAAAGAGGTTGCAAGGGTGTGGGCTAAGAAGAAGTTTGGGAGTCACATCACATACTCCCAGGAGTGTAAGGGAGTGTAAGAAAGTGTGAGGGAGTGAACCCTCACACTCCCAAAGCAACTCCCACTTTGGGAGATGGACTCCCAATGGACTCCCAAAACTTCAGAGAACAATTTCAGGGGTCAAACCCAATGGCTTGTGGCGTTTTTTATATCATTGGAAAACCCTTGGAACGTAGATGTCTGAAATGGGTTCGCATTACTCATTTGGACATCTGAAACAGAAATTATGGCCAAAAGAAGGGATGGGAGTCAAACTACTAGTTTAACTCCCGACCAGAAAAAGTTGGGAATAGACCCGATTTACTTAACTGCACAGGGCATGTAACATACCGTTGGAAAGCTTTCGATGAGAGCTATAACTTTGCGTTAAATTGCATTTCGATCCGAGGTCTGTTCACAAAATTATGGGGCTCCAAAGTTGCAAGAATCCTAACCGATGCGATTTCGGGACTCCCACTCGGGAGTCCTGGGAGAGAAAAGCCATTTGGATGTAGGCTCCGTGGCCAGCCATAGAGTATACTATAAGGGGGAAGGTGGTGGCTTCCCCCAAGTCTGGGCCGTGGTGAGTCTAGTGTGTCCGGGTTGCTTGTGGTTTGTCCTAGCACCAAAGGTGCTCCAATTACGCACTAACCACTTTGTGTGGATTGTGTGCAGGCCCATGTGAGTGAGTGAAGCTTGTCAACTCTTCCTAGTCCCATCCTGGAGCTCCAACACGCCCCTCTACCCCTCAAAATGTTGTGAGCTAGGGAGTGTGGCCTGACTCCTCCTTCTTCCATTGTCTTCTACTTGGACTCACATTTGGGTATTCCAAGGAGTTAGGAGTGTGTCACATATGGTGGGAGACTAAATTTGTTGGAGACCATTGGTGTTGGAGGGAACTTTGATCAAGAAGCAACATCTTATGTACAAGTCAAGAAGTTATACAATCCCAAATAAGTTTTGATTTGTTGCACTTGTGTTTGAAATTTTAGATTGAGGAGCAAAAAAGGAGCACGTTAAGGCTTACAAGTACTTATCCTAAACCCTCCCAAATATTGTTTCGTAGTTCAATTTGAGAAATCATGTTGAATGACAAGGAAGTTGTCCCAAGTTCTCTTGTGTGTTGGTTGGGGATCCTTGAGTGTGTAGTTGTTTTGAATTTTCTAGAAAATGTTTTGTTAATGGTGAGGTCAGGTTAATCACCAGCGAGACCATTTGTGTTGTTGAGCCTAGAGGTGGTGGGAGTGATGACCCATTCTTCCAAAGTGTGATGTCGCAACCCTAGCCTTGGCTCGCGACCAAGGCAAGGGGGTTGCAAGGGTGCGGGCCAAAAGGAAGCCCGAGAGTCACATCAAGACTCCCGGGAGTGCAAGAAAGTGTGAGGGAGTGGACCCTCAC
>Ga0209611_10009485_pt1 | contig 14725 bp, 7 predicted proteins | sample S1TSphgellanicum_3_FD_187693 | JGI IMG/M metagenome (GOLD analysis project Ga0209611, IMG submission 187693) | Host-associated microbial communities from peat moss isolated from Minnesota, USA - S1T2_Fc - Sphagnum magellanicum MG (SPAdes) (version 2) | ecosystem: Host-associated > Plants > Peat... | reverse complement strand
GACTGGACAAGAATCGATATTGAGCGTCATCCGAGTCCATGCCTAAGCGATCATCGTTCTTTCAAAGCGTGGCTGTGTGCCGCTTCGGGTGAGTCAATCCGTGGGTTATGATGCAGGCAAGAATATCTTCGTTAATGCACAAGATGATTCGTTTGTACAGTGCGTAAGTCCTAGTAGCAATTGTAAGAAAAATTATAATTTTACTTCTTTTTATTACCCAATCCCAAAAAGGTGTCGATTGCTTATCGCTCATAAAACATATTTATTCTCAATATTTATATAATTCCCATAATTTTTACTAAAATAACCCTCACTACAAGCCTTCAACATCAACACTCGAAAAGTTAATGTCAAGTCTACAGCTATGAGAAGCTCTCCAAATATCGTCAGTCGCTCAAAACCGTTTCAGTGTCAGCCATAGAGTCTACGTCAGAAAAGTCTGATTTCCTGACTTATCCCGTTTGCGCAGCGTCTCCAAAGGAGAAGGGTTTGATCTTAGCAGTTTAACATCTTCAATGCTAGGGCTAAGTTCGCCTGGGTCCACAACAAAGGGGTGGCATCACCAGGAATATATTTCCCCTGTGCCAGATAATAAAGTTCAGGACACTTAAACCCCCCAAAGACACTATCAACGACGGTTAGCTGTCCTAACGAACGATTGAGATAGTGAATCTGTTGCGCCAGATAGGAAACCTCAAGGGTTTTCTTAAACTTCTGTCCAAAAATAATCGACAGGATTGGGTCAAACACGCACCACTGAGCCTCCTGACCCGGTTTCAGAAAAACATTGCGTTCAGTGATATTGCCGCTAAAGTCAGATGTCCGCTGTTCTGATACCAGTGCGGATTTGTAATCAGCAAACCAGAAAGAATCCCCCAGATACCGACAAACACCATAGTCCCGCACCAGATGCTGCTGTACATCAGTCAAAATTTGGTCAGCCGTCTTATCTGGCAACACCTGCAGCGGATAGATTAAAAACAGAAGCGCCGCATCATACCGACGGTTTTTTAGAGTATCGGGTTGAATACATTCTGCTGGCAATATCTGATCCAACGCCATATATCCCTTTTCCAGCAACTCATCAAGCAGGTGGGGGGTGACTATCTGCCCATTGTATTGGCAACAGAAAGCAATAAACTCGGGCTTCATTTGCAATTGTTTGAATGCCTTCAAGCCAGCAATGACCGTACCAATGCTGGAAGCCTCTACCTTACGAGTTTCTTCCCAATGACCACTATCCTCATCCTGCCAGTACTCGATCGCTTGAAAGTACAGTGGAAACAGAGCCATCACTTCCACTTCTCTTTGGGTCGGGGTAATCAACCCCGACCGGATCAATGTACAGTACAGCCAAAGAAAATAACCCAAAGCATCATTTTGGGCATGGGACCAATCCTCATCCAGTTCCGCTAAAGTTTGACCATCAAAGCGGATATGAGGACGATTCATTGGATTTTGTGGCGTCACCCGACCATCGATAATGTCTTCAAACCGTTGCCGATACTTTTCAAAGAAAGCCATCAATGTCTGCATCGCCTGTACGGCTACCTCCCCTTTTCCCAGCACATAATGGGCATGGGCAATATGGACATTGTCTCGCACCCACACATTGGAGTAACCCGTATACTGATTGCTGGCATTGAGAAGGGCTGCTGGAAACAAGCCTGTTTTCAACGTTGGAAATTCAAAGGTTTTTTGCGCATTGAGAAAAGTGACAATGGCCTGAATATTCTGGAGGGTATAATTCGACTGAATAAAATCCAGCAGCCGTTCGTTTTGGATAATGATCATACCTGTATGGATTATGAAAGGAGAGGGAGCAGGGGAGCAGGGGAGCAGGGGAGCGGGGGAGAGATAAAGGTGGGTAGTAGTTACTATTAACCAGGCTTTAAGAGTGATTAACAATCTCTTTGCCCCACTCCCCTGCCCCTCTGCCCCCCTGCCCCCCTACCTCTTGTCAAGCGCCACAAAAACCGCTGTGGTGCGACCAGGAACCTGAAATTCACCCGTCTGGGAGTTGAAACTGGCGGTTTTGACTAGGGGATCGTGGGAGTTGGACTGTACTGGATGCAAGCTCATAGATATTCCCTTAAAGTCAGGAATAGTCAGGGTCTGACCAAACTTGTTGGCATTGAACAGCACCACCACTTGTTCATAGTTGGGATCTAATCCATGATTTATGCGATCGCTGATAGACATGGCGATCAATCCGTTTTTTTGCAGCGATCCAGTATTGTGGAATCTTACCCTAGGGATAATTTGCCCTTCGGTTTCCAAGCGAAAGAGTTTTGAACTCTTGCGAATCTTGAGGATTTCTTGCAAGTGGGCGACGCTATCGAGAATGTTTTCCTGCGTCGGTTTTAACCCTGAATCGCCGAGTAACGGTGCCATAATAGACCAGCGAGACTGATTGCTCCAGGCTGGTGGCAGACCCACCCCGAAGTTGTTGGTGTGATAGGTGAAGTCTAATCGGTTAAACCAATCGCCAGAATCATAGCTGTTATGATCCAGCGATTTGGAGCGCAGCATGTCGGTCCCCATGTGGAAGGACGGAATGCCCTGACTCAAACCCACCAAACTAATAGCCATATTTTGGGACCGCACCCGCTCTTCCATGCTGGTAAAGGCCATCCCATCTTTACCTTGAGGCATCTTGAAGATATTGAGATCGAAGAGGGTCTCATTGTCGTGACTGGATGCATAGTTGATAGTTTCCTGGGGGTCTCGGGTATAGCCACTACCGTTGAGGGATTTACCATCAATCAGATTATTATTCTGGTCCACAATCTTGTAGTTCTGCAAACTCCCTGCTAGGGCAATACGCAGTTTGTCACTGGTATGACGCAGATCGTTGCCAAGTCGTCTACCATAGAAATGGCCATTCCAGTCATAGGACTGACCGTTGATAAATCCTTGTCGGCGAATTTCCGTCGCGTCGTCGGCAGATCCACCGTGAATGGCATCCCGAATCTGATCATTAAAAGTACCTATGCCAGTGCCTGCCATATTGTACTGGTTCCCATGGTAGAATCCCTTGTCCCTAGCCGAACCAAAGTCCCAGCCCTCACCGTACAGATAAATTTCAGCCCCATTCACGCCATCCTTAGCAGGGGTTAAGCTTCTGATTCTATTGCGCAAAGTTATCATTGCGTCTGCGGGGATTAGGTTCATCAGGTCAAACCGGAACCCATCCACCTTGTAGGCTTTAACCCAGAGGATCACTGTGTCGATCATCAGCTTCTGCATCATGTCAAATTCCGTCGCTGTATCGGAGCAGCAACTAGAATTCATTTGAAAACCGTCATTGGTGTAGCGGTGGTAATAACCGGGTACCACCTTATCCAGCACCGCCTGGGTGTACAGACCATTGGCAGCGGTATGGTTAAAAACCATGTCCATCACCACTCGCAGACCATTTTGGCTTAGGGTTTTCACCATTTCACGGAATTCTAGAATGCGTTGTGGTCCATCTTGCACAGTGGCATAGCTGCCCTCAGGGACCGCAAAGTGGTAGGGATCATACCCCCAGTTAAAGCTGTCATTGCCTCGGGTGGAGCCAATAATCCCCTGTTGCTCCACAAAGTTTGGTCCAAAACTGGCAAGAATGCGCGGATTGGGGTCAATACGGGCAGTAGGATTTTCTTCCACCGAAGCAAAATCGAAGGCAGGCATGAGATGGATGTGGGTTAATCCTGCTTGGGCTAGATTGAGCAGATGGTGCATCCCGTCCGAGAGGCGTTTGTCGGCATGACCATCATAGGTAAAGGCTTTGAAAGTACCGCGATGTGCCTGATCAACCGTCGCATCGTCGCGGCTAAAGTCCCGGACATGAACTTCGTAGATGGCGATATCTTCTGGTGCGGCTAGAGTCGGTTTGGTGACGGTATCCCAGCATTCTGGTTTCAGAGAGGGATCGTCAAGATTCACAATCTGACTCAGACGACTATTTTCAGAGAGACTAATGGAGTAGGGGTCTGTTACCAGGTTGTTCTCTATTTTACCTGTTGTGGGTACATAGACCTGGAGTTGATAGCGATAGTACTGTCGATCCCAACTGGGTTCCCCAGTGATGGTCCAGACCCCAGTGTTGGCATCGAACTGCATGGGATTAAGAATGGGCTTCGTGTTGGGGTCGGCATCCTGAAACCGCTGTAGGGTGACTTTTTGAGCGGTGGGTGCCCAGAGTTTTAAAGTGGGGATTCCCTCGCTGTAAATTACCCCCAGTTCACCAGAGTAACTATAGAGATCGTCCAGCACTCCTTGCATCTGGATGCGTGTGGTTGCCACTAGTTTACCAGATGCATTATAAGCGGTGATTGCAGCTTCACTGCGCAGGATTTCGGGGATCTGGCTTAAATATTCCCTTGGAATTCGCCAAGCGTCATACCCCCCAAGATTGGGAAACTTGGGGTAGTTTTTCCAGTTCAAAACCCGATCCAGATATAGAGGAATGCCAAGCCCTGAACGTACTGGCACCATCAAATCGCCGTTGGGTGCAAAGTGGATCTCGTAGGTAGCCCCCTCAGAATAATTCCAAGCAATGATGGATTCTTCCACCCAGATGGCTCGCCTATCAGTGGCACTACTGATAAGAGGTGATACCGTTAACTGACCGTTACCGTTTGCACTGCTCCAGAGTACTACCCCTGTATCGTGGGAACTACAGCGGGTCGTAAACTCATATAATCCGATACCGGGGCGAATACTGGCTCTATACTCGTCATTATTGCCCACATTCCCGTTGTAGGTCATTGGAGTTTCAGTCGCCGGCTGCCATTCACCACCAAAACGCTCCACTTCGCTCCAGTAGAGGGTGCAATCAATGGCATTTTCCTGTCCGGGCAATTCTGCACCACGGTGGACCTGGGTGTACACATTGAAGACTTCTCCTTCGGGCAAAATACTGGTGGAATGCCCGGAGGGAAACATGTTACCCACCCAGTCCAAATCTCCATTGGCAAAGGCGTACTCGGTACCTGTCATGATGAACAAGACACTCATTATCAGACAGAGTGCGGCTCTAAACATCAGCTGCATTGTTTATGATTCCTTAGATGTCCTATATTTTAGTACCAGCTATCAGGCGACCAATCAATGGGATTCTCAGCGGGTTCAATTGCCTCGCGCTCTTCGATTGGTTCCAATTTATTTTGCTGCACCAAACTAACAACCCCATAAGATCCTAGGTAAAACTCCAGACTTTGATTCTGGACTTCTGTGTCAAGAAGATTGCGATCATGACCCCCGTAAATAGAGCGATCGCTATCCAGAGCAAACTTGAAGGTAGCCTCAGTCGGAGAAACGGGAATGCGATAGTGTTCAATAATTTTATCCCCCAGATTGACCACGGCATATACCCTGCGACCTGTACTGAAGTCGATTTTCTCAAATACCACCACTTTGTTGACATCGTCAATCCAGTGAACCATGTGGCGATGAATATTGTAAGAAGCGAAGGCAGTTTCATGGGTAAAGAACCGCTTCATGTCCGCTTGGAACTGTGCCATCTGCTTCACATAGGGATCTTCAAATCTAGCCCAGTCAACAGCAGGATTTTGATTTAGGTTGCCTGGTTGCAGCGTCCACAATTGGGGCATGTCCAAATAGTAGGAACTAGCAAACATCGCCAAAGCCGACCAGGATTGAATCTTGCGGTTATGGACACCACCCTTAATAGCCTCTGCCAGGTAGCGCCCTCTCGTCTGAAAAGGATTACCCGGATTGGCAAATTCGTCATGGTTGCCTGGGTAATATAGCAAATTCCGGGGCCAGTCTAGGATGAGCATATGCTCTAAGTACCACATATTGATTTCATCACGGTACTTCATGATGTCTTCGGTGAACCACAGGTAGAAGCGATCGCTGTAGGTAGTCAACACTCCTGCACCGCCAGCTTCTACAGATTTGTTGAGAACGGGATCTCCGAAGTATCCTTCTGCAATGATTACAGCCCTAGGCTCATAAGCTGCTACCGCCTGGGTCATTTCTTTTAGAAACTCTCGACCATAGGGTTGGCGGTCAATGCCGTTGACGTTATCGACCCGCAACCCATCAAAGCCATAGCGCAGAATGTTGTTCAAAGCAGCATCGATCATATTCTGGCGAATTTCAGGGCTGTAGGTAAATCGACGAGTACCCCACTTCGTCCAGGGACCGCCATAGAGTTCCCATCCATTGTCTCGATGGTATTGAGAAAACCCGAGTTCCCAGAACGTCCGAGGCGGATTATTACCGCGATCGCTGTAGTGACTATAAACCACATCCAGAATAACAGCCACCTTTGCTTTGTGGAAAGCATTAATCATGGCTGTGAGTTCATCTGGACTACCAAAGTCTGCATGTTTGCTGTACAGACTGAGTGTAATGTAGCTGTATCGCCAATCTGGAAAATAGTTAGCTCCGGGTTCCCAGAAGTCCACATGGGTATCGAGGGGCATAAACTCGATAGCGTTGTATCCCAACTCTGCCATTTTTTCCGGCAGACCACATTCGCTGACAAAGTTGTACAGTTCGATGATATTGTCGGCTCCCATTTGCCCAGCAAAGCGGGATGCGGGATTGACACAGGTCCACTTCAGTGCAAGGGAAACTATGTCTGTCTCTGCAATGACTAAAGGTTGACCTCGGAGATCTATGCGTTCGTCACGTTCTTTTTCAGGAAGGGGAGTGGGCTTCCAGAAGACGGCATTCAGGGGTTCTTTGTCCCGGTTCTCATAGAAGCGAGTATTGAAAGCCGGTGTGGAAAAGATGTCCGCCCCCAAGTCAAGCCGTTCATGACCCTTTTGATCCAGCAGACGATACTGGGTTTTGTGATAGTCCCCTGGTGGCAGGGTAACACTGTGAATCAGGGGATTTTTTGGGAGTGGCTGCAATTCATAGGCTTTCAGGTTGTCCACCTTTCCCCAGTTATTGAAATCTCCAATCAAGGTGAGACGTTCTGACGGATTCCCTACCAGCACCCGCAGTGTCAGAGAGCGATCGTCATTGAAACGGGTACCCGCTGCTGGCTGAAAACTCTTGGGATCGAGTTTGGCTTCTTTGTCTAAAATCTCTACAGATGCTAGATGCAAGGCTTTGGCATCGGGACTCACCACACGGTGAGATGACACTACAGGGGAGTCATCCTTTGATATCTGTAAGTAGGAGGGGACTGGTAACGGCGGCAGACTAGTCTTAGCTTGGGGCGGTTTGACGGGAACTAATTCAGGGATTGGTGCGGTTTGCGCTTCCGCCTTTTCAGAGATAGGTTGCTCCGGTGCGATCGCTTTTTTAGATGGAGGGGCAATTGCATCTGCTTGCTCTGACGCTTCAACTAGACTTGCCCTTGCTTCATCATCAGGGGACACTGCCGTCGATATTTTATTGTTAACTAATAACTTGTTCTGGTAATTAAGAGTAGCTTGGCTCGGTGTTTTTCTTTGTCGATAGAACAACGCTTTCACGATGTTCTGGATATTTTGCATTAAAGTTTCCCAGAATCCCTTCACGAGGACAGTTGTCGAAGCACCTTCATCAGGGCTGCTACCTTTACTTGGAGATCCCATGGGGAGTTGGGGCAAAGGTGAGGTGGTGATGTGGGTTTCTGGGATCTCAACTCCTGCTTCCTTGAAGCGATCAGCAGATTCTTGCAGGATTTCAACCCGTGAATTTACTGATAGAGCCAGTATAGTTGAATTATTTTGTGGATTATGGCTGGGAAGCCATGCAGTCAACTGATGCACCAGAAAAATTGCGAAAAAATCCATCATAGAAATAATCCAGTATGCGGGAAACTCAAAGTCTTTAGACCTGAGAGGAAAGCGACATGAGTGATTTTAAGACGCTCGTTCGCACTACTTGTCTCCCCTTGGTAGAAGACGACGCTCGAGTACTCGCTAACGCTGCGCTATCGCGCTTCGCTGACGCGGGAGTACCCGCTACCGCTGCGCTATCACCGTGGTCTTTCTCTCAGTTTTATTAATAGCCGTACCCTGCCTCAGTTTTCAGAAGTCAGAAGTAAAATTAAGAAACACGGGCATTGGGCATTGGGCATTGGGAGTGAGTAGGGGCTCTCTTCTCCCCGTCCTGGAGTGTCCAGGTGTTTCTTCCATTCATAACGGGTGATGCGCCGCCCGTGGAGCGCTCTCAAGAAGTATAATACTGTATTTAAGGTACATTCGGGCAGGGAGGCATCTCTGCCCAGGATCTCTGCAATTGCGTAAGTCCTGAAGAAGTTAACTGTGGAAGACCAGTACTTTTGCTTCCTGTGGTTCCAAATTGATGGGAATCAATCCATCGACAGCCTTGATGATTTCTCCGGTTTCGATCACGTCGTAGGCTTGTACCCCTTCTTTGACCATGGACAGAAGAAACTTTCCGCCCTTTGTAGAATAGGCATACAAAATCCGGGTATGATCCTCGCCTGAGACGTCTGAAGATTTGGGTTCCCTGATCATAAAGATGTCCTTATCAGCTTGGGACGATTTAGGAAACAAAAAACGGGTGGTACCGTAACGCAGTACAGGGTACTGTTGTCGCAGGTGGGCCATTTGCTTGAGAGTTGTGTGCAAGTTCTCTTTCCACCCAGGAGAGTCCGGCCAGATCATCATGGGACGATTAAAGGGATCTCCACCTACGCCAAACAAGCCATTGTGGTTGGGGTGATAGGGAATTCCCAGCGCCGTCTCAGTGCCATACAGCACCAAGGGTACCCCCCGTGCCGTAAACTGAAACTTAATCAGACTGTCATAGGCTCTATCGGACATGTTAGGGTAAAATGTTTTTAGTCGGGGATCATCCTGGACTTCAACGAAGGTCACCCATCCCTTAGCATGCTCATCCGGGATGGCATCGAGGGAAGCCTTGGGAATTTCCAAGGTTTCGGCAGGGTTAAGGAGATGATGCACCCAGTGAGTCACCGGAACACTGTAGTAGGGACTTTGTCGCCCCAGGCAATTTTCCCGAATTATATAGGTACGCCCATCCCAACCGCGATCGCCAGCGAAGAAGCGTCTCATCGCCTCACTCAAATTAAAGTCATATTGTGTGGTGTGCTGGGTTTTTTTCAGAAATTCTATACTCCCTGGCGTGCGATACCCTCCACCAAAATACTCTCCCAGTAGCACAGCATTGGGATTGATGGAGAGGACATAGTCCTCAAAAGTGCGCCAGAAGCTAGCATTCACATGCTTTACCGCATCCAGACGAAACCCGGCAATCTGATGACCGCCTTTGTTAAAGGTCAGCCAGAAGCGTGCCATATCCAAAAAAAACTTTTCTACAGTAGGCACTTCCTGAGCAATATCTGGCATTCCACCACTAATTTGACCATTTTCGATGAGTTCTTGAGAGGCTGTATCAAAATCCCAGATAATCATCGGAGGATGGAACCATCCTTGGGGGTCCAGTTCTCCCGTTTTTGGATCCCAGTGGGTGGCTACTAACTCACCATGTCGATAGACATTGCCATTGTCAGCAAACCAAGATTCCCCAAACAAAAAGCCCCCAGACCCTAGCCTAGGAACTGACCTCGAGATATGCCCAGGGGAAGTCTGGTTCATGGTCACATCCAGAATTACCCCCAACCCCCGGTCACCTGCTTCATCTAAAAGTTTCCGAAAGAGGCGATAACGATCCTGGTGTTCATCAGAAGCAGCGCGAAAATGTTCATCGATCTCAAACCAGTCCTTGGTCCAGTAGCCATGGTAGGCGGTTGAGATGTGGCTATAAAAGTCATCTGGGTCAGTATCTTCCTTATGCAAACGCAGATAGTTGTCAATATTGGGATGGTAGAAAAAGCCATTGGCGTTATCCTGAATGGGGGACAACACAATTTTAGTCACCCCCAGATCCTTAAGATAATCGAGTTGATCAATTACACCCTGCAAATCTCCTCCCCAGTACATACTCATGTGACGACGTGTGGGATCATAGATATGCTCTAACAACAGATGGTTCATTTGTTTATAGAGACGTTCCTCAGATGTATCCGTTGCCTCAGACTCAAAGGCGAATTTCGGTACATTGTTGCCAGGATCTGCATCGACAAACCGATCTATGACAATATAATACAGCACGTCATTCCCCAAGTTGCCTTCAGAATGCTCAGAAGACAAAGACTGTGCCAGCGTTGACGGCATCCACAAACTCCAGCAACAAAATAAACTCACTCCCCATAAACACCAAGTCAGTAACGCACTGTAAAGGCTTTGCCGACAAGTCATCTTTGTAATCATGTCCGTTCCTGCTAAAAAAAGTCCAAATATAGGAATCATATTTGATTTTTGAAATGTATATAGGTAGGGCTAAAGCCCACCAGAGACGGGTTTTGTGCGGCATAGCCCTATCTACTACTTAAAATTTTTCATGAATAGACATCTCCAGCAATTAGGTATCAGCCCAAGCTACACAATGGTTGTAGATTCATTTTCACGACTATGTCTAATGATTGAGAATTCGATTCATATATAGCCATCGTGGAGGAACGACAAATACCTCGCCCTTGTCCTCCTTGTTCGGATCTTAAACTAGAATTGCTATAGTATTTACTTGTTTACCTCTTCTTTCACCAAAGATTTGAGAGCAATATTCTGCGTCCCCGTATCCCCATGATAAAGTGCCTGCCACACCTCAGGGAAGCGGGCAATCAGAATCTCTGAAGGGGGTAAATTTAACTTATTCGATTCACTGGCGGGGTGCTGTACTTGAGCTAACTGCACCTCACTCATTTGCTCATGTTTAAAGAACCAGAAGCGCCCCAACCAACCGTCCAGCGGCATCATAGCGCGAGACCAGCTGGGAGACACCAGCAACACACAAAGAACACCACTAGCTGCGGCTAGGAACCAGCGCCGTGTGATGCCATAGCGATTTAACTGAAACTGTACCCGCCACAAAAAGGCGTATTTTAAGTCCTGCCAGGAATCACCAAGCTGCTTTAGTACACCGTAAAGGGGAGACACATACTCCTGCTTACCTATGGCTACCATCTCAGCCTGCTGCCGCTGCCACGCTGAGAGTTTTTCTTCCAGGAACGATAAAACAACATCAATCCCTTCACCTACGTTATATCCGAGAATATAACCGTATGTGTTTACCAGATAAAAGATAAACATTGAGAGAAAGGTAAAATGTGTTACTGGTGCCAGATTGACCTCTCGCGACTGGATAAAAAAGATACCCACCGTATACATGGACCAACTCAAGACCAGACCGACATAGTCAACCAGAGGCTTTAAGAGTACCTGCCTGAGGGGAATATTCCAGCTAGTGACATTGAGGTCTTCATGGAAGAACTTAGAAAACCACCTCTTCCATTGGGGTGGTCGTTCCGGACTCAGAGGTTGTGCCGATAAGGGTTGAAAAGGATGCAGCCGCCCTTCAATCAACATTCTGCGACCAATCCAGTAGTAAATAAAATACTGAATGATTGTATAGGGAATCAGTCCAGACCAGGTAAACGCCCGTGACCAAGACCCCTGACCCGTGACAATCAGGAAAAACCCGAAGTCACACCCGATTTTCCAACTCGTCATCCCCAAAATTTGTTCAAAAATCACAGGCAAGTTGGTTTTGAACTGAGTCCAGAAAGCAGTATCGGGCATCAGCTTCAGCAGTTTTTCCAGAACAGGCTTGCGTAACAGCAAACCATTTATCAATACGTCCCGAATCAGGACATAAGCCGATAAGGGCATCAGAATCTGAAATAGTTTGCTGGAACCATATCGAATCCCCATGGGATCAATTGAAATCAACGGCAAATCCATAATCGTCCTTATTGAATACGTCTGCTCGGAGACAGAAAAATTTTCACTCTGGTTTTTTTATTATCTCCATACCAGGGCACACAGTGCTGATTTAGGAGTGAACGATAGTTCGATTTATCAGCAACTTTCACTTGTCCTAAAACAAGACGATGCTGGCTCGACCATGCACTGACTTTCCGGCAAAGCGGTTTTTCCTAGCGCTCGATCATCTCTAGCCTTTCAGGGTTTTACCATCAATGGGGATTACCTGCGCTCCCACCGTCTCAAAAGAGTGATTCCACCCAACGTCTGAAATATTGCTCAAATACTTGCGGGTTAATCCGCTCAAAAACTCGGGTAAAGCTGCTTTTCTTGCACTTTCTACGTTTCTGCCTCATTTAGTCCTGTCTTTATTATTACTGGATATTGAATGCCTTCGACCTTTGGCACTTAGTCATGGAATTGACATTACAGCCCTTCGGGCAAGGCAGAAGGCAGAGGGCAGAAGGTTGATGTGACGGTTTATACGAGAATGGAATGCCTTCTGCCCTGCCTTGCCCATAACGGGTCAAAGCCCACGGATTTATTCGTAACAAAAAATATGCGGAGGAGTGCGAGACGCGCAGTGAAGCAGCGCTGCAGGAGGGTCAGCCCGACCTAGGCGACTGGTGTTAGCGATAGCGTTAGCGTTAGCGAGTACTCGAGCGTCAGCGGTAGCGGGTACTCCCGCGTCAGCGTTAGCGATAGCGATAGCGAAGCGTTAGCGAGTACTCGAGCGTCACCCGTTCGCGCAGCGTCTCCGACAGGAGAAGGGCGCGAGAAATAGGGCGTCCTTGTTTGAATCCCACGTTTTTAAGCGTGGGAACATAGCTGCCTTCTGCCCTCAGCATAGCTGCCTTCTCAATATTTCCAGGTGCAAGATATGAGCCTCCGACTAGCGCCGTTTTGGCGCTAGCAACATTCTTAAGATGCACATTTTTCTTCACTTTCTGAAAGCCTTGCTGTATAAGGGTTAGAGAATGTGCATCTTAGAAGGTATTCCCAGATGTGGTCAATTTGCGATCGCCATTCTTGGGCGCAATATTTCTTAACATTACCAAAAAATGCAACCCAGGTGAACAAAAGCATATCAAGATAGTTTTGCAATCTTTAAATATATCATTAAATAAATCCGTAATATCTCTATAGGACTTACGGATTGACAAGGTGGTAGAATAGTGCGTTAAGAAAAGGTCTGGAGGGTGTAGTCGATTAGCAGAAATCTTGGAAGATGTTTCACAAGAAGCGCGTGAACAGATTTTTGCTGAGGGAAAGATACGAACCAAAAGATTTATTTGACATAGTAAGAGAAATAATCAATTGTTTTTAATTGGTGCCAGCGCATGAATTTTCAACGCTCTATTTCACCTGTAATCATTTCTGATTCTAATGGTGTCAAAGCTGAAATATCTTATGCTCAGGGGATAGAGCATTTAATTGAAGCTGTTCAAGCATTGTCACTAGCACGGACGCTAGAGCAAATCATGGAGATTGTGCGAAAGTCTGCGCGTGAGTTGACTGGGGCAGATGGAGCTAGTTTTGTGCTACGAGATGGAGATCAATGTTATTACGCGGATGAAGATGCGATCGCTCCCTTATGGAAAGGGCAACGCTTCCCGATGAGTATTTGCATTAGTGGGCATACGATGCAAAACCGTCAGCCCGTTGTGATTAGCGATATTTATGAAGATGAACGGATTCCATTTGTCGCTTACCAACCAACTTTTGTCAAAAGCATGGCAATGGTGCCGATCCGAATGTGTAACCCCATCGGTGCAATTGGAACATATTGGGCAACGTTACATCAGCCAACGGAAGAAGAAGTCAAGCTATTACAGGCATTGGCAGACACAACGGCTGTCGCAATGGAAAACGTACAGATTTATAATGAATTAGAACAAAGAGTCCGCAATCGAACTGCTGCACTAGAAAAAAAAATAGAGGAGCATCAAAAGGTTGAGGCAAACGTTAGGCACTTATCTCTAACAGATCAATTAACTGGACTTTACAATCGACGAGGCTTTTTTCTATTTGCAGATCAGCAATTGAAACTAGACCATCAGCTACAAAAGTCCTGTTGTCTCTTATTTGTAGATATAGATGGATTGAAGCCAATCAATGATACGTTTGGACATGAAGTTGGAGATCGTCTAATAGTTGACGTAGCAGAGCTACTAAGCCAAACCTATCGAGATTGTGACATCATTTCCCGATGGGGGGGTGATGAGTTTGTCGTATTTATTTCTAAATGTTCAAATGATACGAATGCAATTACTGCTCGCCTGCAAACTAACGTTGATTTCTTTAATCAGAATCGAGGTAGAAGTTATCATCTGTCAATGAGTATCGGAGTTCAAAAGTCCGTTATAAATGAAGATGTTTCATTGGAAAAACTCGTATTGCAGGCAGATGAGTTGATGTACCGACAAAAACATGCCAAGCGAAGTTCTAGCATCTATTAGGTATTGAGCCGAGATACGTGTAAGTGCCTCACATCTTGCACCTGACAAAAAGAATCCGTATTAATCGAAAATAAGAGAATAAAAGTAACATCGAAAAATTGAGCTTCTAATTTAGATGATTGTATATAAAGCTATACTTGATGACAGGATATCTACACATGACATATACGAAAAGAGAAATATTGTCATTTTAAGCGTTACGCTCCTACCAACTCTACTGCGATGGCATGTGTTTCTTAGAAGCAGGCGCACAGGCGGCACACCACCCGCTATGAATGAAAGAAACACCTCCTTAATTCTTCCCTGCTCCCCTGCTCCTCTGCTCCCCCACACCCCACACCCCACACCCGTGTTTCTTAGGAGCGACCCACGGGCGGCGCACCACCCGTTATGAATAGACCTCTTGCAAAAGTTTTTTGTGATATAATATTTGGTTTGAGTTTCTAAGTATAATTACTGAGTTAAAAATGAAATACTCTCAAAGCAAACAATTGTCTT
>Ga0209611_10009482_pt1 | contig 14728 bp, 10 predicted proteins | sample S1TSphgellanicum_3_FD_187693 | JGI IMG/M metagenome (GOLD analysis project Ga0209611, IMG submission 187693) | Host-associated microbial communities from peat moss isolated from Minnesota, USA - S1T2_Fc - Sphagnum magellanicum MG (SPAdes) (version 2) | ecosystem: Host-associated > Plants > Peat... | reverse complement strand
TGCTAGAAGTAGAATGTAAGGATCACAAATTGTTTATTTTACCATGCCACTCCCCCCTTGCCTCACCCAAGTTTAAAGAAACCACTTATATGATCTTGTGACATAAACATGCTTAAAGACAACACTATCGCATAGTGACCTAAACAAAGGGACAACACCAAAGCATATGCAAATTTTCTTACTCATCATAAACCCATTTAAATTATAAACTCTTCAAACTTGTTAGGTTTTTAACCTTTCTCCTTCAAGATTTTTGTGACATGAAGCATGCATATTGCACACATTTTCCTAAACATCATCTAAACTTATTTATTACACACTACAAGTTAAACATCAATGTGCATATGTTTGTTAAATTGCATTCAAACTTTCAAAACCCCAAATAAAAGTTTGTGGGTGGAACTTCCAACTATGAAAATTTAAAACCCTACAATGAGAAAACAAATATTGATTTATGTGGCAACATGTGTGCATTGAAAAGTCTTCTTATTTTGACACAAAATCAAGTAAGGTAATTGCAATTTGCACCAAAAATCCTCTCTTTGGGATTATAACGCCTAAAACTTGATAGTAGGAATTATAGTTGTAAAAAACACATATTGATGCATTTTTTTACATAATGATCATCCTTGTGATAAAATTGGCACAAGAAGAAACAATGGCAAGATATGATGGTTGTTGCAATCATCAATTGTTGCATGCTAAAAAAAACCCAAAAAATCATTCTCCACAAAATCAAACTTTCCCAATCCAATAGGAAATTGCAAGAAAGAAGAAAATGCAATAAGATTCTTTAAATCAATCTTATATTTCATTCAAGAAAAATCATTTTTTCTACAAATTATGTTAGGGGGCAACAATAGGGGGCAACAATGCAATGAAGGGATGAAAAAGGGTGGAGGGATGTGAAAGTAGGTTAGTAAGCAAGTTCATAGGTAATCACAAATATATAGACATACATAAAACACTTTTTTATTGTTATAGATTCAAATTTTGTGGATATGTAGCTTCAAGTTTGAATTTATTCAAATTGGATATTTCAAGTGCTTAGTTTGTTTTCAAATTGAATATATGAGATCACAAGCATTAGTCAAAGTGTTAAGGACAAAACAAAAATATAAGGAAAAAAATATGAACTTGACAATGTAGAGGATTCTACAATGAACAAAAATTAAGAGTCTTTACAATTGGTCGAACAAATTATGATGCAAGTTAAACTTAAAATAGAAATGGAATCATAGACCAAACTTGTGTCAACCACATTAACATGTGGTGCTTTTGAAACCTCTATTTATATTGTCCCATGAAACCTTCTAAAAGTTTATCAATCTTTTTTAAAATTACACCAACTGAGTCTTCTAAAAACTTTTATTGATTAACTTTCTTTCCCAACCAAATCTTTTAAAAACTTTTATCAACTAACTTTCTAGAAGCTTTTGCAACTAAGCCTTTTAAAAACTTTTGTCAACTTAAAACCTTTTAGAACCTTCTACCAACTAGGCTTTGTAAAAAGTTCTATTGATTAAGTTGTTTAGAAGCTTTCATCGACTAAATGTTCTAAAAATTTCAAAGCATATTTTTTGAATCTTTTTAGCAACTTTATTTCATACTTAATGTTGATAGCATTACCCTTTCCTTTAGTGACAAGTTTTACGAAGAATGATGAAAATCAATCATAGTTATAAAAAATCAAATGTGTCACATAATTTTTACAATGTTGGATCAATATATATAGGCTGACACTTGATATTCAACATTGGTATCCATGACCCCATTAGGTTGGATAACTTGAAGCCTTATATTAATGCCAACCCAAGAGAGACTTGATGTAATACCAAGTATATATATGCCATATACAAATTTCAATCCCATGTTAATACATACTTCACACCAAGAAAAAATCAAATTTTGACCCAATAACAAAACCAAGCTGGCAAGTATGAAAGCTTTTACAAAGACCCAATATCACAACCATGCTTGTATAAAAACTTTAGAAATAACCAGTCTCTGATGTTTTTTTAACAATTTTGTGATGTAGCTAAGGTGGTGATCATCCACAGAAAGGTTCAGCCAAATTTGGCTATAAATCAATTATCAAAGTAAAAAGATCTAAGCATCCTTTTTATATTTTTGGCTATGTACCAGAATGTGATATAAAAATCTGGCAACTGTTCTGATTTTTTTCTTCAAAATATGGTGATAGAAAACACCAAATTTTTTTTTTTCACATTATCCAAAAAAGGTCATCAACTGACAAATACCAGTCCAACACTGGTTTCAAGTTTCAACCTTGGGCACCATATAATTTGGAAAATCCCCTAAACTATAAACACATGGGACTTAATTGCTAGTTCAGGAATAACTAAAAGTGAAGCATGCAAAATGCAGTAATTTCTACAAAAATATGACAATTAGTTAAATGTAGAAATAAAAAAAGCTAGATACATTTAAGAGGCAAAAGGATGTACACCACATTGTTGTTTTCTTGCAACCCTCCAAGTTGAATGAAATGGGATGAACTTTGTTTCAATGGAGGAGCTTTCGGAAATAAGGTTAGTGGAGCTGTTTAAGGGGCAATTATATGCCTACGAAGAATGAAGCCTTTTACAAGTGCACTAATCGTGTGAAGAATACAACCGTGTTAACAATTGGCCAATGAAGGTGATTTTGGGCATCCATGATTTGGGCCATATCTCCAGTTTCCATTTGTTGCATTTCTTCAAGAGCACCATAACAATTGAAACGATCTCTTGAAGCTTATTGTGCTATCTATGCAGCAGTTGCAGAAGTAGTAAGCAAGGAAAAAGGTTCACAACTGGAATTGGTCTCAAGACGTTCAAGGCCACAGTAACTTACATTAACACTATCTGATCACTTGGTATTATGCTGCTTAAACTGGTTTTTATGAGTCGATTTCTTTGAGTTTTACAAACCTTGCATGGAATTCTTTGCAATTGATCCAATAGATGTGACTATGTTTATGTTACAGTGCAAGACAGGTTTGGCAAAAATTCAGGCTTTTGTGCTAACATGTTGGCTTTTCACAGTTTTTGTCATGTAAAACAGGTCTCACATGGATGCAGAGGAATGAGTACTGAGGGGGGCAAGGTGCATAATGGATATAGAATTCCTCTGCCCAGTGTTTCTATCTTCATGCATTTGCATGTCTCTCCCACAATAAGCACCAATTTTATGGTGCAAGGAGAGATAGTTTTGCAAAACTCCCCAACAAAGGGAGACTGATGGGAGAAATGAAATGGTTTTGATGACAACAAAAATTATGTGAGCGAGGGGGCATGAAACAACACACCAATTCGTGGAGGCTGAATGATGCAATGGCAAATTCTACCTGACAACAATGTCTCTAGCCTTTGTAAAAAGGGGTAGCATCTAACCTAGGTTCGAAAGAAAAGCCATCGAGTTCATGCTGGAAGACTGACCAGTTCCTTGGGCGAGGAACATTCAATGAGATGTCACGGAGCAGTGGGAATGGAGGAACCCAGTCCCATTGGTTCTTTGAGACACTGAAGGTCAGGCCAAGAGGTGAGAAGAAACGTGTGAAGAAGATGGTGTCCCCATGACCAGCACAGTACATGCTGTCACAAGGCCACTTTTTGTACAATCGGTCATACATGTCTGGTGGCATTCGTCCTTGCTCCACCCACTTCATAGTCTTCAACTCCAGCAGCCACACACACAGCCCCAGGGTTTGATTCCTTGATGCTTTTCCCACTATTCCAATACGCCCCTTGCACTCAAAGAGCTGTCGTGACTTCACATTCCCAGGCATGCGTTGTGTCTTCACTCGTGACCAAACTTCATCCCTGATATTAAACACCAATAACCCACTATTTGGCCCACATGTCAAACAATACAGTGAACCCCTGCAGGCAGCCACCACAATTTACCCGACACTGCCACTCAGATCAATGGTAGTAGAAGGATGTAGTGGTGACCAGGAATTGCATCTAACTTCACAAATCTCTTTACCAGGGCCACAGATCCAACACCATAGTGAATTCAGGCATTTGAAAAGTGGAGGACCAGAATGCACAGACCTCAAAAACCAGTCACTCAAAACAAACAGTCTACTGCTTTGACATTCTGCAGAAGCTACTAACAAATCCAAGTCACCATGCAATTGCAGGACTGGCAGAGATGGTCTGGTTTGTTTAGATAATACCTGCAAGAGCCTACTGGTAATCACCTACTAAAACCCCTAGTGCATGACAGGGGCATTGAATCTGATTGAGGGTCCCTCTATCTGCCACAAGCATCCAGGCACAGGGACAGCAACCAATAGAAAGAGAGAAACCTGCAACAGATAGGCCGTTTAGTGAGTTCGTCCTGCAGGAGGCTGCCGGAGACTCTCCAGCAACTGGTGACAGAGTCAAAAACTTCAGTAGTCCAGCGATCATCATCGGTGCGATAGCCCCCAGCCGCAATAATCTTGTAAGCCTTGTTCAACCTATCCACAACCATGCACACAATCCTTGGCCTTCGTTTGCAAATCCGGGGAGGAAGCTGCCTTGCCAGTTTGGTAATGGGGTTACACACAAAGAGTGCAAAGGGCTGGTAATCGGCCACCAAACATACCAATCCACCAGCTGAGGCAGCTGGTTGGATCTGCATTGGTAGAAAATCAAATGCAATTCGGTGCCATTTGGCCAGTGTTGTGCTGTAGCCTAACAGCACTCTATCTGCACGCCGGTCAGCCTTGATAAAATAGTGCCCTACACTGCTTGAAACCTGCACTTTACATGGTTGCCAATGCAGAAAATTCAGGTCTCTACAGTGTCTCAGAGCCTATGCTCCTCCAGAACACATGCTGACAGTAACTCCATTCAAGCAGTAAGCTAAAACAAACTCGAGGCACTGTCTGACAGACATGTAGCTTAAACCTTCCAAGGCTTTAGGATTTAACTTTACTCTGTGTACAGAAATGGAAACGGATGCTGATGCAGGTGTACATAAAAAATGTCATGGTTGCAAAAGCAAAAAGGCAGTGTCAGATAACATAGCTGATGGTTTTGCATTCCTATGTATTATCTTAATATGTATACTCACTAAGATATTAAGTAGGAATGCAATTGTAGATATAAGGTACACAGAGAGATTAACAAGAACTCTGATTACAAGTTGAAGAACAGATGAGGCAATTTGCAGGTAAGTCAGGGGAGGGATCATAGGATTACTGAAAAAATAGGCCATTTCTTGAGGTTGCAGCAGACAAAAAGAAGAAAGAAAGAAGAGCACGGACCTGTGAGCAATCTGCAAGAAAGCCAGGGGAGAACATTATTGCATTCCATCTTTTGCAGACCACACGTAATCGGAAGAAGCTGTCCACAGGCAGGCGGGCCAGGACTCTGTCTACAAGCTCCTCTCGCAAATCACACCATAGCCTCTCATCCATGGCCACACTGTCCGCTCTGTTTTGTCACACCCTCCTCCTCAGTACCTGTGCTGCCTGCTTCCTGACCCTCATTTGATCTTTCCCACTTCCTCATCCCCATTGCTGCCTTCTCAATCCATGCCAAACCCCAAGACTAATAATATCAGGTGTTTAATAATCCAATTAAGATTTGAGGAAAAAGACAGAGAAACCTCACATTCAAAGTAAACATGTTTTCATAGCAGCACCTTGATGGATTGCTGCATCCAATCAACAGCAAGAACTGCATGTGAGTAAGAGCAAGACATAGGGTCTGTCTCCCTAGGTATCTCACGGTCATGCCTCTAGCATGCCAAAATACATTCACAAGTCAAAGATGGAAAATTCAAAACGTACAGTCCTGGATATCAATCCCCCACAATTGCACTTCCAAAGTATAAGAGTAACAAAGAGAGAAATTCCACATTCCACAAGAAAGTATCCACACTCAGTAACACTCAATCCACTCTCAATCCACCTCAGTGCAAGAAGTGAAGGGACACATCGACAGATGTTCAGAGAGAGAGAGAGAAATAAGAAGATGCAAGGGAGAGAAAGAGAAGACGATGTACAACACCTCTCATCATTTGTCTTTTGAAACCTGATGTAAAACAGCCTTTTGGCAAGGACGACAATCTCGAGAGCTAGGATTCAACGGTACATTGCAATGAAGAATCGATAAACCCTGAGTAATGAACTGAATTGCTCTCAAGCGTATGAAACAGCAGACAGAGAGACAGAGACGGAGAGAACACAGACAGACAGGAGACTATATACGCGTCCGTCTCCATGTCCTTAAAACCTCATAAAAGATCCTCACGCAGATATTATTAAGATCCACAGGCGAAGATTCAACGCCGCATTTTTACAATCCGTAGGATTCGCTGAACACTTTGAATTCAGAATTGCAAGGTCACGATTCTCAAAAGCAGAGAGACGTAGAGAGAGAGAGAGGAAAAAAAAAGGTCTCCGCAAAGAAAAAAAAATCCGGAAGCGCGCCAAATCCAGAAACCGGAGTTGATTTCCACCGGGAAAACATCGACGGAATCTCACAGGAACAAGATTTGCTAATTTCAAACACAAAGAAAAACAGATATCAAGAAGCAGAGGTGCAGTAAAAGCGCACTAGGAACGTCCGCAGGAAAAATCCAAGACCGCATTAGTTCCATCTACATACGACTAGAATCCAAGCCACATGAGCAAATTGCAGAGACTGACACACACATAGCCACACAGAGAGACCCGGGGGGAGGATAATAAAGAGAGACAGAGAAGAAGAAGAAGAGGGAGAAAAGGGAAGAAAAGCTGGAGAAAGGGAAAAGCAGAAAAAGAATGAGCAAAGAGAAGGGGAGAAAGAGAATTGACGCACCAGCAGACGGAGTTTTGAGGCATGCAGCGGATCGAATGCAAGAGAAAGAATAGTACCATGTGGTGAGCATGTTATCCGGGTGTGAGGAGAAGCTCAGGCCAAGGGAAAGATGAACCAAACAGCAACAATCGGCATGGCGACAACAGCGATGGCACACAAGAAGAGCGCCCCCTCCTCCTCCTCGCCACAACAATGTGCGCAAAATACACATAAAAAGACATTCGCCCTTTCTCTCTTTCTCTCTCTCACACGCCCCTTGGCCCACATCCTCAAATATATTGGCATCTGGGTCAGGACCTCGATTCTGAGTCCAGCTCGGCCTTGGACCCACCATTTTTCCACGTGTCGTAATATGAACAAGGGAATGGGGTCGGTAAACAGGCGGGGACTTGGATTAAACCATAGGGGCGCGTGGTAGGAACAGCATGTCACGTGGATTTTGGGGACGTGGGGGTTTTTTTTGTGTTTGACCGTCGTTTGGGGGTTCCAGGGTCGCCAAAAAGAAAACGTTTGGGTATAGTTTTTTGGATGGATGAATAAGGAGGATTTTATTATTATTGTTATTTTCCCCAAAAAGGTTTAAAACGCTTGGGCATAGTATTGGATGGAATGGATGAATAAGGAATTTCTTCTTTTTTTTCCGCCCAAAAAGTTTTAAAGCGTTTGGATGTAGTTTTCGATGGATGAATAAAGAATTTCATTTTTCTTCCAAAAGTTACGCTCGTAGTGAGGGGTGCCTGATGAAGTTGACTTACTTACAACGAGTACCAACGACCAACGCTTTCTTTAATTAATTTTTAAGTCTAAATTTTGTGATGTAGCTGAAGTGGTGATTATCCATAAGACAATTTAGCCACATTTGGCTATCAAATTTTATGATTGTAAAAAAAAAATTTAAGTATCCTTCTATTTTTTGGCTACCTGTTGAAACTTAATAATATAAAATCTAGTGATTTAAAAAATATTATTATCAAGATTTGGCAATTTTAAAACCCAATTTTTTGGGTCATTTTGAGGAAAAAAATCACTATCTAGCAAATTTTTTGGGATTGTTAAAACCAAAAAGAAACCTCACTAACAACTAACTTAATATTCTAAAGAGCAAACTAACTTCCACTCTCAACAAACCCCACATGTGACCAAAAAAGAGTTTTCCCGTCTCTTGTGCACGAGTGCACATACACACACACACCTACCTTGCAAACTCTTTCCATTCAACTAAAAAGTCATGGTCCCATGGTTTGCAAGGGTTCACCTTTAATTGACATTTGACCAAAATTGTCACACTTCAAAAAAAAATGGACTAACCTCACAAACATGCCTAGATTTCAAATAAAATGTCAATTTTTGGAAAATTCAACTTGGTGAAGCTGCTGAAAAGGGCTTCAAGTTGGACATTTTGAGGAAAAAAAAAAAAAAAAAAAAACATTTGGATAAGAAATGAAAAATTGCCACCATTGAAATTTTGAAGTTTTGAGTTTTGAACAGCCTTCAAAATTGCAAGTGTTTGCAGACTTAGACCAAGATGTCATCTTGCTCCATTTTCTGGGAATTTTTTGTGAGTTTATTATAGCATGTATATGAGTCATGTGAGAAAAAAATTATCCCCAAAAAAAGTTGAAATGAATGAATAATGGATGGTCAAATTTGACCATCCAAAGTGTTTCTAGAATTTTTTTTAAAAAAAACTTTCTTTTTCATCCTCTTGGGGTAAACAAGAGGGAAAAACAGTTTGGCCCTTTATTCCCAAGTATAAAAGATCGTATTTATTACATTTGTTTGTTGTTATCCTTTTTTTTATAGGGGAGTAAAGGGAAGACTGATAGTTTTTTAAAAAAATATTTAAATAATTTTTATAATTTTTTATAACTTTAAATTTCTTGGTATGTTATGGGGCCATTTTCTACAATAGAAGGGGAGGGCCATTTATTAATTTATTTTTGTTGGTGCGGGGTGGTGATATAATGAGAGGAAAGGAACACGTTGGAAAACCCTTATATGATCATATGGCTGTTTAGTTTTTCTATATATGTTAGAATGCTTTGAAATTTTGGCTCCTAGTAGCTATCTACATGCATAGACTCCTACAATTTAAAATTTTGAGAAAAAAGAAGAAGGAAATTGATACAACTCTGAAAAAAAGGGATAAAATGTCACAAACATATTAAAAAGACCCATAGATGAGCACATGGCCCTATTATTTTTTTATTTTCTATAATGCTCTAAGACTTTGGCCCCTGATAGCTACCTACATGTCTCAATTCCTCTAACTTAAAAACTTGAGCTTTGCATTGTTGCGCATTACCAATGACAATCGACCATTTTATGCGACTATTTGGGGAATGGAAATATATTTTACGGTTTATGTTGTTATGTAAATGCAATTGCATTTGTGGCATATTGTAAAATTCATTGTTTTGGGTTGATTCCAAATGTTATATCAACCACATATGCTATTGTGAAAAGTTTGCAAGATGAATTGTCTAGTTGTTGCATGATATTTGCATTGAATATACTAAATGTTTTACATTTATGATGCTAATTAGTAATTGGATGGTGTTGTTTGGTAATTTTTTTGTTGTTGGTCTATTTGAATCATATATTGTGTAGTGGAGGTCTAGTGTGGATGCGTGTATTTGGACTAAAATTCAATGATTATTATTTATGAAAGCATGTTGAAAATAATTAGTTAAGTATCTATGTATACTAGTTGTTATGATTGCATATGTGTGTTGTTGATATTTTAATGATTGTAATTCTTGAACATACAATATTTGCATTATGGTCAACAAATGTTGGTCACTCAACCATCCATTTGGATCGAGAAAAATGTTTTCATCATTTTTAGTTCATTGGAATTCTTGATGCCAATAATCGATGACATTGTTCTCAATATTGTCATCATCTGAATCATCGATCAAAATTAAATGTTTGTTTTGTTTTTATACAATTTCAATGGATAATTATTTTGGATGTTTTTGGTTATATTATGCTTTGGAATAGGTTCCAACATTTCCAATGATCCTTTTTAAAAGTTAGCATTGCATGTCTTGGATAATAATATTCCATAAGATTATGAATCCATATATGGATTGTAGACATGATAAGGTTACATATATGTTGTGCATATTTAAACGCATGTTGTGAAGTGGTTGTCGAAGGTTTATAATTAAATTGTCAAATGTTTGTCTATGTGCTTCAAAATTTGTGAGACAAAAATTTGGGGCAAGAAACAATTGATATCTATTGATTATGAACGTCGTCGTGATGTATGGTGTCATAAGGGTGAAAATCCATAGTAAACTCTATTAAACAAAATGACTAAAACCAATCAAAGGTAGAAACTAATCAACCAAAAAGAAATGCATGCACATTTATATATAATGCACAAGAAGAGGTTGAGATGAAATTCTCATGTATTCCCTTAGACCTGAGTCAAGAAAAGTGTGGCATGGTTTGAGTAGAAATCAAGGCGTTATAGGAGAACATGATGAATAGTACCAAATGTGGACGAGAACTTGAGTGAGCTCCGCCTTGAGGCAGAATAGATGGTATCCACCATTACAATTATCGCAAAACAACATCTGATTAGCATTGTTTATCTTTTGACATACCTGACATGGATATTCAAGTGGAGGAATCCAAGTCGACGTGATGATGGTAGGATTTAAGTTTGGTAGATGGTAAGGTGCACAATTTTTAAAATGATTTCAAATTGTGCATCCGTCGGCTCCTTGCAACTCCAACACACTTAAAGGCCTGATTGCCTTAATCCTCAAGATAATGTGACTAGAAGAAGTGCTTAGAGTATCATTAAGTTGCCGCTGGAGATACATAAAATCACCAACATCAAATTGTTTCACCTTAAGTTTGTAACTGCCACTTCGTATGTGTGCATATCGTAAGGTGTCTCGATGCTGTGCAATGACAAGTTCTCCATGGCCATGGGCATAACCCTCTTGAATAGAGTAACCCTCTCTGCAACGACCCTAGCCCAAGTGGCTAGGGAGTCCAAATCCACAACCTGGTCCATTTGAGCAACAATGGAAGAAGGTGGAATGGGATGTCTCCCAAAAAATAGAAAGTAAAAAGAGGATTGAAACAAAGAGGTGTGTTTGGACATCCTGTAGCCCATGGCGATGTAAGGTAGGGCCAAGTCCCAATCCTCTTTGTTCCTAGTGAGGCAAATCTTCCGAAGTCCCTTTTTGCATGTTTGAACCATCCTCTCTACAAGGCCATCAGCTTGGGGATGATCCCTTGAAATTTGGCAATGGTCAATGAAAGCATGGTCAAGTAGGTTTTGGAATTCTCCTCTGAATTCTAATCCTTGATCAGTAAGGCACTCAACACAAACCCCAAACCTACTTAGGACCTATTGTAACAAAACCTGGCTGGTGCTATGTGATGACTTGTTCGGTAACGCAACAAGTTCGACCCACTTTGAAAAATGTTCAATCATAATCATGATGTAGACATTACCCTTAGAGGTTTGTGGTAACTTTTTAATTAAATCAAATGACCAACGATAGAACATGCCTTGAATAGGGAGTGGAAAAAACATGAGTTGTTGAGGGGAGAAGGAAATTTTCACTCTATCACATTATTCACACCTAGTAATGACATCTCGGACTTGAGCATACATACCTTTCCAATGGTAATGAAGAGCGAAAAGGCTATAAATATGCTTAACTCCAAAGTGTCCAAGCTCCAAGTGTACCTTCTAAATAAAACCAAGCCGTTCATGTGGTGAAAGAACCATTTTGTCACTTTGTGGTAAGCATCAAACAAGGTGATTATCCCTCCATGAGTAGCATTTAGATTGTTGTTGTATGCGATCCCGATGACTTGAAGTAATTTGGGAAGAATATTCCCCATGCTGAAAAAACCTCAGAATGTCCAAATCCTCCCATATATCCACAATGGGATGTTCAACCAAATTACATTATAGTAATGCAAGATAACTATATGCATAAGATACATGTACTGTTGGAATCTAGTTGAAGTCTTGCGTGGCTTCTAATAAATCTTTAGAGGTAGTCAGGGGTTTTCGCGACATGGTATCCGCATTTTGATGTGTAATACTAGGTCGATGAATAACCTTGAACTCATACTCTTGAAGTATAAGCGCCCAACGAGCTAACTTACCAATAAGCTTGTCATTGGTCATCAACCACTTGATAGGCTGATGGTTGGTATACAAAGTGAATTCGGTGCCATAAAGATAGGGCCTGAAATGTACGATAGCCCATATAATAGCAAGACACTCCCCTTCGTATAAAAAGTAGTTGTTCTCAACCTTGTTGCTTCAGGATGCATAGGCCATAACATATTCCTTGCCTTCCTCATCAAGTTGGCTAAGAATAACACCAATACCAAGAGCACTCTAATAAATGTGTAGAATGAAGACCTTGCTAAAATCAGGTCTTTTCATAATGGGGAATTCTAAAAGCTTTTCCTTAAGTGTGTTGAAAAGCTTCCTAAGCCTCTTCACTCCATGTCCAAGCAACATCCTTTTTTAACAATGCATAGAAAGGATGAGCAATAGTACTAAAGTCTTGGACATAAATCCTATAGTAATTACATAGTCCGATGAAGCTCCTCAAAATGTGAACATCAGTAGGATTGGGCATTTCTAAAATGGTTACTACTTTGGCCCAATGAGCTATAATACCATTTGGCAAAATTCTATGTCCAAGGTAGACTACTGAGGTGATAATAAATTCACACTTTTTAGGATGGATTTTCATATTGACTTCGTGGAGCTTCTTGAATAACTCCTCAAGATGAGCCAAGTGCTATAGGAATCCCTTGCTATGCACTAAGATGTCATCTATGTAGCATTTTAGAAAATTTGCCCCTTCAAAAACCTGGTCCATGTCTCACTAAAAAAATACATGTGCATTCTTCAATCTAAAAAACATCAGAAGCCATTCCCATAACTTTTTACTTCCATGGAATGTCGTTTTCTTGCGATCCTTCGTAGCGAGCACAATCTAGTTAAAGCCTTGCCTCGGATCCATAATTGTGAATACGTTTGAATCTCCAATGTTATCAAACAGATCTTCAGGGATGGGCATGGGGTATTTGTCGTAAGGTGTAACCAAGTTCAAAGGCCTATAATCCCCACACATCCTTTTCTCAGTCCCTAATCCAACTGAATCCTTCTTTATTGACATTACTATAACGGTTGTGAAATCAAAACTTGATGGCTGAATGAAACCAATTTCATGGAGCTCTTTTCATCTTTCATCTACCAGTTCCCACTCATGCTTGCCCAACCTATGCTTCCTCCGATAGATGGATGTCTCATTTGTAAGGTCTATAGAAAACTACATGGTCTTACACCTACCTAAGTCTTTCATTGCGAATGCGAACACATTCTCATACTTAATTAGCAAGTCTGTGACCTGATGTCTCTCTTTCTTGGTGAGCTGGTTCCCTATAACGAAAGGGTAGTTGGAAACACATGGAATGGAGTTGGAAAGTGTGTTTGAAGAACTTGGTGTATTGGGTTTTCCACTATCCAACTACATAGATTTGTAAAAGGTTGTAATTGTTTATCTAAAAGCTAATGTACCTCTAGGTGTATCAGAAACAACTTGAATCAAATTACATGGTACCTTTTCCCCCCTAACACTAAGAATGAAGTGTACAATGTTGAAAATAGGCAAATGTACTTGGTCGATGTGCCATGTGGTCGCATCGCCAAAATTGTAAGCTTATAGAATCAGTGTTGATGTTGTGTACATTTGAAAGAATACACATAGGTTACCAACAACCATGTAAAGGAGTTCAGGTCCATGTCTCTTTTAAGTAGAGTGTTAGTATGCTCCAATTTAGTCACCTTGGTGTGATTAGTAGTGCTAGTTTGGAACCCCATAGCCCTTTTTCTTTCTTCTAGGCTTGGTTCATCCTAAGTGGCTTAAGCATGACCATACACCAAGCCTAGTCCATCTCCTTGAAAGGCATGTGCTCTTGGGAAGGAGACAAAGGTGGGCCAAACACATCTTGGTTTTCCTATTGTGTTTGCAAGAAACCAAGGAGGTTTCTTTTGCCTTGTAATTGGTTGGTAGGAGCTCTGATCATCCAATATGTGAGAAACTTACAGGTTGGGGTCTCTGATGATGTACCTCAGAGCTAACTATAGAATGAGAGTGGTGCAAGGTTAGTCCACTAATTGCGTAATCGGTGCGCATAAGAATCGCATTGTGCTGCATTGAGTAGGAGTGGCTCTCCAAGGTAATGCTTGACTAATGTGTAGTGCTCTTAAACTTTCTTCCTTTAGTCAAGTTGAAAAGGGGCATTTTCAACTACATAACCAAGTGTAGGAAAAATGGATTAAGCCCAAGTGATTAATCATACCATGTCCGTGAAGAAACCAGATTTTGTGTCACTCAAGCCTTCTCCAAATCCAGCCGTTGAAAATCCTTAACACTCCCAACCTGAAATGATGAGGTCCATGGGGCCAAGTAATTCCATATGTTTTTTCTGAATTAGTTGTATGTTAGACGGCAAGAAAATGAAACTAGCTTTCCATGCAGTGGTTGAAAATTATTGTGGAAATTTGACTATAAGTTCCATCATTCTCGATGCCACCATTTGCCTTGCAATAAGATCAATGTCTATGTAAAAATACCTCTAAACCACCATCCTTGACTGTAGTATGGTTTCAAGACCTATACCAATACCACCAAAAAACTCTAATAATGTAATCCCTTCCTTAGGCGGTGTCCAGGTGATTAGTTGACGAAATATGGGTTTAATTGGTTCACCATGGCTTTCCATGTTCTCAAAACTAAAAGCTTGAGGGTGGTTCTTATTAACATTCAACATGGACCAAAAGTTTTACAAAAGTTCAAAGCAACCCACAAGTCTTTGGTCAATTGTGAAACATGGTGGAAAACAGGGCCTCTTGCCCAATGAACACA
>Ga0209611_10009481_pt1 | contig 14728 bp, 9 predicted proteins | sample S1TSphgellanicum_3_FD_187693 | JGI IMG/M metagenome (GOLD analysis project Ga0209611, IMG submission 187693) | Host-associated microbial communities from peat moss isolated from Minnesota, USA - S1T2_Fc - Sphagnum magellanicum MG (SPAdes) (version 2) | ecosystem: Host-associated > Plants > Peat... | reverse complement strand
GTCACTCTGAATAATAAAATTAAATTTCTAAGTTTAGCTGTTTTTTTTTTTTCTGCAACCCTACCAATAAAACTGTAACTGGAATGGCACTTACGGGAGGACTACTAATAGCAAACCACCTGGACCAAATCATTATAATCGACCAATCAGAAATACTGAGCCGCAGTCAGGTCCAATTTATTACACTCTTTGTGGGAGGTGCACAACTGTGTTCCTCCCTTTACCAGCCACGGCAAGCTGCATAAATTTGGTGCAGACAAACCCATTTCCTGAGCTAAACCGGCACATTTTAACTTTTTTGCAATAAATTTTACTGTCGGGAGTCACATACTGAGCACCGTTGGAGATGCTCTAATATGGTCATTAAGAGGCCTTACTCAAAAAGGTCAAGGTACGACACCACAAGTGAGAGCTCAGAGATATATATATATATATAATATAGCCCATTCTGAGACCTTAAGAAATCCAAAAATGTCTCAAGTTCAAACCCAATGGTGTGTCAGGTGAAATCCACCCTTGTCAATGAGCGCAACCCTCTTATGGCCAAATGCACCCTTTTCATGTTTTCAATGCATTTTCTCTTTCTTTATAAAAAGGTTGGATTGGTCGCCATACTTATGGCTAAGAATTGGACATAGCTCTTGTTAAAATATTTCATTATTGTTGAAATAGCTCTTGAGGTTCAACAATTCCAATTTTCATATTTTAGGAGTATATAAAAAAGTGCACCTTATGGTTTGCATTTGTAATGGTATCCCAATGGTTGGGATCAATGTTGGATGGGTATCAAAAAAAATGGGTGAAAATTAGTCATAGTTTGGGATTATCTGAAACAATTATAGAATTAATCCTTAGGTCTGTCTGGTTCTCAAACTAATAGTGGTTTAAAATTTTAATAGTAGGCAGACATTAGTAAATAGAATTGAACCTAGGTTAAAACCACTTCATTTGAAAACCATTGATTCATTTTTGGGTTTTTTGGAAATTAATTTGGTTCTTTAAATTTGAAAAAAAATCAAATTAAATCAAAGAGTCAAGGTGGGTCTTAAAACTTACTTTTAAAATTGGAATATGTGGTTCTAAAATAAAAGTGAAATTTTCCCAACATGAAATGGACACAAAATGGGATAGTGAATAGCTTATGAGAAGACTCAATTCTCATGGATTTCCATGAAAAAGTGGTAAATTATTTTTTCCATCCAACCAAGTTTTCATGAATCATTATGTGCCAAACATTAGTCATAGATATGGTTTTTAACATGTGATTTGGCACAATAATATTGGTACCTTGGTTTTCTCATATGAAATGCAAGTGAAAATCTTTTAAATTGTATCACTCAAACGAAAAGAACCTAGTTTCCATGTTCAACATTTGAACTAAAAGATATACAACATAAAATCATATCAAATTTCATAAAATTACAACATGTGGTTTATGTCACCAACCCTATGTTAAAGAATGACTTGTTACCAATAATTTTGGAGGTACAAGGTAGAATGCAAGAAACAATGCATAATCCTACAAAAGAAATTATCCTTATACAATAAAACCCTTTTATAATCACACCCTTGGTGATCATTTTTTTCATGACACTAATAAATTATGATTTAAACATGTATAGTCACATTCCATATAAACTTTTACAAGATTGTGACTAATAAGAAAAATAAAATTACAAAACAATCTTTTTATGCTAGAATATAAATGTGCCAATTGTTTAAATTTTTTATTTGGGTTATTCTAAGCTCTACTATGCATTATTAGACTCGAAGAAGGTTGTGATTTTTGCATTTTAATGTGACAATCTACATTGAACTTGAACTTTTTAATTATTAGCTTATGTATCTTGTCAACAAGATTTTTTTTAATTAAGATTTTTTGCTTTCTTAACAAGTTCACATATTTTTTGCTTGTTTGCATTAGAAAGTTATTTTTTCCTTTCTCTTCAATTGGACTCATTGTTGTTAGTTTGCACAACTTGAAAACAAAGCAACACTAACATTGCCAAAGGGAATTACAATTTACAAAACTCTTATATTTATCTTAGATTTCCCCATTATAATCACATTTACAAAAAATGCTTTGCAAATATTTTGTGCTACTAACGAATGTGATAGTGATTCAAAAATTTTAAATCAAGAATGTTTCATCATTATCTTTATTATTGTACACCAAGCTCAAGAAATAAATTTTCATATTTTCCTCACAACCATATTTTTAAATTTTGAATATTAAACCAACAAGTGCAATGGGGGCCTAAGAGTTTATGTACGTATTCATTTTATTCTTTACATCTGTTTGCTTGGGGATTCGTATGGTTTACAATATTACTACATTAGGAGTTTATCAATTTGCTTGGAAATGCATCTATTTAGGCTAGTAGGTTAGCTTAAATGATAATAAAACCTACATCCAAAATATTATATTATGAAGTCATATCTTTTATATATGTGGGTGAATTGGTGGCAAGTTGCCCGTGGGAAATAGAAGGTTTAATGTGGTCGTTAAAGGACCTTCCGTCCACCCATGGACAATATCCCAAAGCTTAATCCTCGTTTTGAAAAATAAATTGGAATTATTTTAATTCTTGTTCCACACATAAACAAATTGAAACATTACAATAAATCATAGTTTTTTTTATTGGGAATTTCAATCAAAAAAGCTCCCCATATGGTTTTTTCGCCCCCATGTCCAACTTGACCAAAGTCCCATTTTGGACAAATTACTTTGGATTCAACCGTTTTGACTAGGTTTTTTTTATTGGTTTTTTTACTAAATGATTGTGATAATAATATAATTTGGGCAGTGAAAAAAAAATATGTTATTTGAATTATTTTTTTTAAAATTAATACGCAAGTATTAATTAATTAATTATCTTACCTACTTAATAAACCTAATAATTAATGTCACAAAATAATTTATTATTTAGCTACCAACCTTATGTCATAAGTTAAGCCACCTAGCTTAACCACCTAGGCTGAATCAAACCATTTAAGGTAGGTCAAACTCCTTAAGCTAAGTCAAGTAACCTAGGCTAGGTGGTTTAATAACTTTTGCAACTTTAGCTACATAATTAAGTCACCTAAATAACCAAGGTAACCTAGGTTGCAAGTGTGGGGACTTGAATTCCTCACCTTCACATTGAGAAATCAAATGCTTAACCATTGCACCACCATCTCATAAGGTGATTTTTTAGGACAACATATTTGTAATGAACATGATTTTGAACCAACATATTGTAATCAGCCTCCATGAATTTTTTTCCAGCATGCATATTGTATTATATGAACTTGAATGTTTTTACACTACTTACATAAATAGATAAGTTATAGGTAGGGTAGCCTAAGTAGGTAGGAAGTACCTAGTAATAAATACATGTATTTAAGTAACATGTAGGTTATAGTGTATTAGGCCTTATAAGTACCTCCTAGGTTTATGTTTATACCTACCTAGTAGGCCTAAATGGCCTAGGTTAGGCTACCTACCTAGTAGCTAGGCATAGGTGGCTTAAGGTACTAACCTAGTTAGTAGGATAGACTATTTGTCATGTGCAAGCCAATATAATCTTTCAAGCAAATTGTTTTTTATTCATTATGGCCACATAAAATAATAAACAAAAAAAATGACAACACAATATTTGCTAGTTTGTGGCAATTATCATTATTGTTTATTAGAAACAAATAATTGGAATTATTACTTTGCACAATTTTTAAAGTTAGTGATTTAATTAGCTCAACATTTATGATACTTGTCTTTTCCCTAACACAACATTAATTATTTGCCACCACTATGACAAGTAATTCATTTTTTTCATATGCATAATCTTTTCATGTTTAAACATTATATACATCAACTTCCTTCGGGTCCTCATCATCTACACATTCACTACCAACGGTTCCAAGCCATCCCAATACATTGGACTTATAATAGTTTCCCCTTAAACTTCTTTGTCAACATATTTGCAAGAATTCAATTTGTTCACATTTACAATTGTTGTTTTGGATGTGGAATTGCATGTTCCAATATAGTTTCCACCACCACACCAAACACTTACTTTCATGATTATGACATTCTACAACTATTTTATAAATCTAGTCATAAAATTATATAAACTAAGGTGTCTTATGTGGTTATTTATGATTACGACTAGGATGGAGTACAATATGACCAACTACTTGTAGTTATATAAATTGTGATTACATGACTAAAGGTGCAACATGAAAAAAAGTATAATATGACTACAAGATATAAAATCCCCCTTTCTTCCCAATTAAATTTTGATCATCTACATCAACTATATAATTAGTTGGATAGATTAGGTTATGTAAGTAAATGTTAGGCTAGATTAAGTAGCTTACCTAACTTAACTTAACATAACTACGTAAACTAATAGACCTATGTAACTTAATGTACCTATCGTGCCTAACATACATGTACTTAAGTTAGGTTACATTTGGTGGGTAGGTAAGCTAAAATAAACTATGTAAATAGTTAAATTAACTTTATAGGGTAATAGGTTAGCCTAAGTTAAGGTAGTTAGGTAAGTAGTTAAGTTAAGTTAAATAGGTAGATTAAGTGGCTAGGCTTGGACATAGAGGCCACATGTCACTTTTGTAATCATATGTTTAATCATATATGTAATCATTTGTTCAACAATATCATAATTGTAAAAATCATGGGATGACATTTACAATTACAATCACCTCTCTGACTAAATAATAAAAGTCATGATTTATATAATCATTTAATTACACATTGTTACTAATGCCACATATGATTATAATTGGAATCATATATGTAGTCGTAAAATAAAAGTTTTGGTATAGGGCATGAACATGATTTCTCTTCATGTTTGGAGGATTTTAAAGATGACAAAAATAAACCTAAAACAAAAGATAGGGTATAATCACCCACTCAAACAAGGCAAGATTCAAAAGATAAGTTTATTACATACAATCGTTCAAATGCTTCTACCTACCTAGTAACCACAAAGTGCCTTGAATTTTTCTACAAACTTAAATACTAACCACTTACATTCTTTACCTATTTGCTTATAGTACTTACCCAATTACATAGGTAGGTAGTAAATACCTTAAGTAATGTTAAGGTGAAATAAAAAAGGAATATAAAACATTAACAAGGTGGACTTCTAGTAAAGAATTGTAGAATGGTATCTCAATTGTGATTCATAATTAGAAACAAGTTTCCAATGGATGGTGCATTGATAATTAAATGTTGTGTCACATACCTTACCCTAGGGTCAATTTTTTCATTAAATAATTGTTTAGCCATTGAAATGAATCTTTGTAAAAGAAAATTGTATTGTATCATTTGAATAATTTCACTATGTTCCATATTTTGCATTTTTTGGTGGTAATGTTTTGTCATTTTGTGACCCAAAAGGGGGTATGAATTTTGCAAAGGATTTTATGGGAAAAAATTCCTCATATTCACTAGATTTTAAAGAAAAAGGTTGACTCTGACATATTTTGAAAATAATTTCTTGCATGTTGCCAATACATAGCAAGTTTTTAGAAAAATTATATTCTTCTCTTTGACTTGTAGCCAAATTTGGCTAAACACCTCTTGTGGAGGATAGCTACTTCACCAACCCCACAAAGTTGGGGGGGAAAAAATTGTTCATTTGACAATACCATAGTAGTTCATGAAAGAATAATGTGAAAATATAAAAAATGAACTTTGTTTTGGAAAAGAACTAATTTTGTTTATTGCCCATGAAACTCCAATATCTAATGTATTTTTATATGGTGTTATTTTTAAGACAAAGTTTTCTACTTCTTTTTGGAGTATATGCTTGGGGGAGGATTAGAATTGACATTTTAAAAAAAAATTGTTGGTTTTGATTGTCACATTCCCAAAAGAGAAATCATAAAAATTGCTAGATTTCTATGTCATGTCCTATAGATAGCTAGAAATATAAAGGGACAATTGAATTGTTTTCTTTTCACATCTCCTTGACATCCATATTCGGCTAAACCTTCTCAAGGATAATGGGCACTTTGGCTACCGTCATAAAATTGACAAAACCGGTCATTGTTTCTTTCAAATTATATTTTCTCTCAAATTGGGAGGAAGCAAAGGCTCAATTTAATTTTTGGCATTTGAACCATGCAACAAGTCTTGTCTTTAGTGTCTATCCCACAAACCTAACCAAATATGCAACCACACCTAGTGTTAAGTGATTCATAACTCAATATTAAGAGAGACAAGTTTTTTTACTACATGTTCAACCAAGAAAGTTACTTATCACAAAATTCAAAGTGTAAACCTTACATGACACACAGTGTTAAGCTCATGATAAATAAGTTGTTGCTTAACATGAAATCGATTTTAAAAGTAGATTTTTTTGAATTAAAAGGACAATGTTATATTGCAGTCCAAAAAAGGGCACTTTGAACTAATATGATGTAGCCAAGCTTTCATGTATATCATGAATTGGCTTAGGTACATGTTCTCTTGGGTACATGTTTTGCAATGTATAGAAACCATTGGACTATACCAAGGGTGTGTCCAATTTGAGTTGATATATGAACAAGTGTGCCCTCCTGCAAAAGAATTTTTTAAAAAAAAATTCCTTGCACTAATTTTCTTCTTCTTGAGGAGTAGAGTTATCCTTCACCCTTGGATATTACAATAGTTAATGTGTGATGTGTTTATTACCGTATTATTTATTGGGATAAATTCCCTCCTTTCTTTTGGGTTAATATATATTTTTCACAAAGTGGAAAAGAATACTCACTGAATTTAATGTTTAAAAATTGGGACAATTTTCTCTTTTTTTTGACAGGAATAGTTTTGAGATTATTATCTCTTTAAAATATAAAATCTATTTTTTTTTTCCCCCAGTGCCGTCAAATCTAAAATTTAATGGTTGAAGACCAAAACAACACACAGAGACCTCTCAATTCAGTGAAATTTTTTCTAGTAAAATTTGTCATTTTTTGACAAAAGCATTGGGAAATTTTGTTTTGTAAATTCAATAAATTTTATAATTTTTTGAAAAAAGAATCAAAATTTTGAAAAAGAACCTAGTCAGTAGAAAGATGCTTAGATTTTTTTAATATCCATGAATTGTTTACAACCAAATTTGGCTAAACGTTATTATGGATGACCGTCATTGCAGCTACATCACAAATTTTGAAAAGAATCAAACCTGTCAAGCAAGTTTTCGGGTTTAGGATGTCAAGCAAGGCCACAGCAGAAATTGTTGGGTCACTTTTTTGAGTCATAATTTAGCATGTTAAACCCCAGTTTTGTGTTATGAAGCTGACAATTATGGTTCAAACAAACCCCTTTGAGAATTGTTTGATATTGAAGATTGGCAAGACGTGCAATAGTCATCAGCAACCATATGAAACACAAGTTGAAAGGTTATTCCAATCCCAAAGACTTATCTTCAAAAAGATTCAAACCAAGCACTCATCCTAAATCAACTATTGGGGTGACGTTGGTTTAGGGTTCCAAAACCCTAAACCCTAACTTCCACTTGTTGCACACATTCTCATATTGTAATTGCCTAGCAGGATTTAATTTTGTGTTGGGGAAGAACACAGTATTTGTTATAATATTGCTCTACAAAAATGAAGGACATTTCATAAAATCCAAATGCTTGGTTGATCAAGCGTTTTGCTTTTTAAGATGCCCTATCTTCTTTTTTCATACTTTGTGGGTATCATGAGAAAAAGGTTACTATGTGAGGATTACAACCTTAGATTGAGGGGCCCATCCTTTGGGAATGCCCCCATCCTAAGGCATTATCCTACACCAAATCATCACTTGGTGTTATTAATTGAGCCACAACTTAATTCTCTTACTTTTTCCTTCCCTTATTGTATTATTCTAGTCCAATTAAATTTGGCAACTTTTATCAACTAAAGAGCATCCCCAGGGGTGCTCAGTATGTGACCTTTTTAACATCCAAGTTCAGTTGTTTACTTTTTCGCAACCCCACAAGTAAAACTGAAACTGGGACTGCAAATAGGCGGGTGGGGGACTACTAATAGCAAACCAGCTGGACGAATCATTATCATTATGATGAGCCAATCAGAGACACTTATCAGAAGTCAGATCATTAAACTCTTTTCTGCATTTCACTAGCTACCATACGATAAACTGTGAAATGATGCTCAGCCAAAACCATTTTCCTGGTCGAAACTGGCATGTTTTGACTTTTCTTCATCTAATTTTATTGTGCAAAGCTCACATACTGAGCACCATTGGAGATGGTCTAAACAAGACAAAAAGGAGTTTGACCACCTTTTTTGCAAGGTGATACCCATCCCTATATGCTCTGTTGGTGGCCCATACCAACTTTAGCTTCTACCGATTTTCCAGGGTTCTTTTGAATGGCACAGTTATTCGCACATCATGCCACTAGTGGTTAGTTCCTACATATGTTCAACAACATTGGTAGTGCTATCGGTGAAGAATAGGCCATCATGTTGAAGCCTATCTACCTAGTGAAAAATAACTTGGTGTGTGTGTGTGTGTGTATCTTTTCTTGGAAGCAAACAAATGGCAACATAAACTAATATAAGATGTTCCCAAGAGGAACAAATGGCAACATAAACTATAATAATATAAGATTTTCCAAAGAGGAAGTGGTGTCGACATTTTGTGATATTACAAGGCATCAACCCTCATAACACGACACATGTGAATACAAATCACTTTTACGAGGATGTCGACATTCTCCTTTAGTTAAAAGAACTCTGATGTGGTGGGGTTTTACAGTTTATACCTGACCTTATTAAGCCCTACACTGGAAAGGACTTAAGAATCAATTCTTGTCAATTGACAATTTCTTTGGCTCAAATGAGGAGAAATCTGGTGTCATGATCTTCCGAAATCTCCAGGCCTTCACTTATCCCGTTATAATAGAACCATGCCCAAACCACAAAGGTCCTAAGGAGTAACATGCGCTTGCTTATACCCCGGAAGCCTTCTTCAATCAAAATTCACTCCAAAATCGAGTGTGACAATCCAGATTCACAAGGAGTTGTTATGCCATAAGAGCACCTTTCAAAATTGCTAGGCATTCCTTTTGGGGTGAACACTGATATTAAAGATGTGGAGTAATTTCTTGTTGAGAGGCTTCGGAAAAGAACTCAAATACTCATGATCATAAGGAATAGAGCTGACCTTTGGGACCTTTGGCAAGGAGTTTGTTGGATGGGAAACAACAAGAAATAGATTTGGTTTCAGTGACAATGAAGATTGCATTTGGCAAAGAATGATAGATAATAGAGTTTTCCCATTAAATCACCCTGTCTTGGTCACCCACAAACCCCTCTTTCAGTGGGGTCCGCAAAGTAAGGAAATTTTATTAAATCTGGGTATAAAACTCAGCATTTAATGCACAAGGTTCGAGAGTAATTAGAACAGCAGATAGGAGCAGTGAAAATATATGCCACAGCAGTGGAGGCGTTCAGGGAAAAGGGGTCAAAACAGGATGAAACTCAGTTTACCGCCCAAAAAAAAAGATGTTTTTATGAGTTGGCCACACCCCCTCCCCACACACTATTTTTTGTCTAGACCAAGACTATATACTTGAGAAATGGGAGCCAGTTCTTCCCACAGATTTCGAACGTAGATGGGACAATGTATGGTTGAAGATGAGCAGAGAAGGACATCAGATTCACTTGGTCTCTATGTAGCACAAAGCAATTGTAGTTAATATGTGGAGAGCAAGAGTGAACATAGAGATTGAAGCTACATGCTACTCATGCAATCTCAATACTCTATAACCCATCTTGCATATATTTTGGGATTGTGAAAGGGCTTTGCTAAGCAAGGACTTGGGCGCTTACCTTTTTGCACCCAATTACGGTTCCCTCGCAACATGGATTGAGAGGCAATGGAAACTTGGCCTCCAAATGAAGCGCACTAGCTTTTTTTTTTAATAAGAGGCTACCCAAGAAAATCAGAGCATTCAGCTCAATATGGACCCTACTTCATGGGGTTAGGAATTTGCATCAATGGATGATTTGTTTTATTGTCTCTTTGGCCTATGTAGTAGCATTAATGCCATGGTTGGCTTAGGTCCTTTGCAACAACTGCTCGGATCCACAAAATATTTTTAACAAATATTTTATTAATCCACGACTCAATGCCCATTCAATAACACATTACCTAAAATATAGAGTTGTAAGGGATGAAAAAATTTATGGAAAAAATTTAGGCCAACACAATTGAAGTTGAAAATTTAATAACCTTTTTTTTCAGTAACGCACATGGATGTAATAAGTCCAAGCATCTCCAAACTTGTATTGCTTTTAATATTTTTTATTTTTTAAAAAAATCTTGCTATAGAAACTTTTGTTGATGCTCATGATTCTAATATTGTCTAGTGGCAATGCTTAACATATGTTCATATTGGTCAAATATCATAGTACACAAATGAATTTGGCATTGAGGCAATGAATAATTTATTTATTAGAATGCATTTTAACATATAGTATATTGTTTTCTCCAAAGATTGGCTTATTATATTGTGTATCTTTCTTGCAATTCTCTTTGGAAAAACCACTCCCACCTTGAAAAGTAAGCCAATGTGCTTGCATCCTTTGTTATGTTCCTTAGTCACCATTTCCAACAAACCCACAACCCTCTCCCCTTGCACTATGGATGTGCAACATAGGAACATAATCCTTGATATCAAAGTGCTAGAAGAAAATATTTATGTTGTCTTTTTGAAAGCAACATCACTAGCCATGCCACTTGCTTTTGTTCAAAGCTTATGAGTGGCATATATCAAAAGGCATTACAAGCATTTCATTTTAAAGTCTCCACAACTTTTGATGATGAGAGTTCAAATTTTCATATTTTCGACAAATTTCAAGCAACACACATTTCCAAAATATATAATGTTGACAAATGACCCCGCAATTAGGGTTACATAATGGTTCACTTGAAACTTATATAAATGACTCGAGACAACAATCATAAGAGTGATACAATAATAAGTTTTTAATCTCTTTTTACGTGTCTCCTCTTTTTATTTAACATTCTCTACATGGTATCAAAGCCATGAAATTTTTCATAAATTGTGATTTATTTATTTCTTCGAAATGTTGTGTCTAACAATGAAGCATTCAAAAGTTGCATGTAGTAGACATTTGGAAATCAGAAGTCATTCATGGATTAACTTTTAATAATTTCATGCTAGGATAATTTGAAATAAATACATAATCATTCTTGAGCAAATTATCGATCCAACTAATTTCAATAACATTATGTCATCTTTAATTACAAGTCAAGAGATGAAAGTTTGTTCCATTGAAAGGTTCAAGAATTCAAATTATTTAACATAGAGCACTAGAATTGAAATTTTCCTAAAAAAGAATGACTTAAATTTCAATGGTGGGTGAAAGCATGATAAAATCAACTGCTCATAAATTCCAAATGTAATATAAATGAAAAATAATCATCAAATAAACCTTGATATATTGAATTCATAAATGTTATTTAATTTAATATTTAATATGAATATGTTCTTTGACTTGTTACAAATATATATAAAAATCAAATATTTAAAATAGGTTTAAGTAAAGTCATCAAAACTCAAGCAACATCACAACTATCTAAAATAGATTGCACAAAAATGAAATATTTGATTTTCTCTATTTTCAAGTTCATATGTGCTTAAAATGTACTTGTGAACTTTCAACTTTTTCATATTTTAAGCAAAATATATTTGACTTGTGATGTAAAATTTCAGAAACAAATATTTAAAGTTTTAACCAATTATTTTTTTTTAAAATTGTTACTTATTTTTATTATACTAAATTTCTTCAAATTTTGTATTCAAGTTACCATGAACTCAACAAAGGCCTTATTATTTTCATAATGAGACTTTGAATTTTTTTTAATCTATTTTCTTGTGTTTATGTTGAAAACTGCCATATTTAAAAATTTGGAGTTTAATGTCACTACTTTTATGGATTACTTTACCATGCTTGGACACAAGTGGATGGGACAAATCCAAAAAAATCCAAACCATGGAATCACAAAAATCAAAAGCACTTTGTGCATGGATGTTGCATGATGACAATGCATGGCTAGACATCTTCTTTCATTGTGAAGATGTTCAATTTCATTTGGGTTTAACATAGACAACCCCAAGCAAAGTATGGGCAAAATTGAAACACATTTTATGAACAAATAGATTGTGCTTCCCAACTTTTTATTTAGACAAAGTTGGTGACCATCAAACTTTTGGAGTCCATCTATCACAAATTTTCTAGAGGATTTTGAAGGGGCTTTTTATGAAGAAACTTCATTTAGCTTAACTATAATTGATGAATAATTGATCACTTTATCATTAGCCATTTTGCCACCATCATTCCCATTATTTATCTTAATGCATGGACATGATCTAACTTTAACCTTTGTGGTCATTATAGGAAAACTTTTGTAAGAAAAAACATTAAATATGCAAATAATCAATCACTTTATCACTAGCAAGTTTGCCATCATCATTCTCGTAATTTATCTCAATGCATGGACATGGTCATTATAGGAAAAAATTTATAAGAAAAAACATTAAATATGCAAAATGACCAACAAAATTCAATTGCATTTTTATACAAATAAAAAATGTTTTTTAAAAAGAAACAAATGTTTTCAAATCATATGAATGATGAGGTTGCAAGTATATCTTTCAATCTTAACAAATTTGTGCAAAACAATGCCAACATTGAATGTAATTATTGTCATAAGAAAAGTCATTTTGCTAATGGACGAGCTCAAGATTGAACATGTGGGATTCACAAACACCTTGTACAAGCCAATGTGGTCCAAGAAACTTCATTAAACAACATTCAATTTTTTATGTTTCATTTTGATCAAACCCTAGTTTCAAGGATACACAACAATCAATTCAAAAGAAAGCTCTCACATGACATTGAAAAGCGCATGGTTTAAAATTACCAATTATTTCAAAATACACAATTTGCATAAGTTTTCGGTGATAATAAAATCCAAATAGCTATTGATTTTGACATTTTTTAAAAGCAAATCCATCATGAGAAAGTTGTGGACATAAATTGTATTGCATGTGCTTCAATTGGCAAAGAATTTTTTTTTGTGTGTCAATCAATTCAAAAATGAAAGCTCCATTGAATTCTATCACATTTTGGTCTTTTAAATTTTTTACACCAGAAGGTGAACAAGTTCACTTATAATGTCTTCAAATGATTTCCTTATGCCCAATTGGAATTGGATTTGATGCCATTGCTTTAGATACAAGTGAGATAAGTCTTGCTTATTTCATTATTGGAATTGATAAAAACACATATGAAATTATGTAATGGCACTATTGGCTAGCCCATTTCAATATTGTTTCTATGAAAAATATTTTTAAAAAATCAATTATGCCAACCATACTAAATTTTATGAATTTTCCACTTTTTGAAAGTTGTATAATGGACAAACATCACAAGGATATTTTTTCACCCAATTCCAATGAGATTGTATCTCATGTTACAATTTTAAATTTGGTGCATTTCGACATATGCAACTTATACAAAAAAACATTCTTGGGGTGAAAAACATTTTATTTCCTTCATTGATGACTATTTGAGATATGCCTATGTATATCATTTCAAACATTAATATACGTGAAGCCTTTACTATATTTCAAGCATACAAGGCCTTGGTGTAAAAAAAAGGATAAAATCATCAAATTGTTATGCACATATAATGGGGACAGTCAAGGATATTTTCCCCTTGTTTTTAAGTCATTTTGTATTGCTTAAGGTACTTGCACTAATTTATTATACCATATACACCCCCAAAAAAATGGTATTGCTAAAAGGGAAAAAAATCATATGTCTAAGTTGCACAAAACATGCTTCATATTGTTCAATTACTAAACTATGTTTTCGGCAAAGGTTATTTATATTGCCTACTACATTCAGAATTGGATTCCAACATCCATTATAAAGAATACAACCCCTTGTGAAGTTTGAAAACATCATAATCAACATTTGCACATTTACATGTATTTAGATGTCCTTGTTATGTTCAAATTGTTATGCACTAATGAATTGAATGCCTATTATTGTAACATCACATGACAATTATGATTGATTTGACTATCAATCAACAACACAATAAAATGAAAATGTTTGTGTGCAAGCTGAAGTGAACTTGTGTATGTTCTCTTTGTATCTTCATGTGTGTGAATAACCATTACCCAATGGGGCTAACTTGGTTCAATATTAAACATGTTGTAGTCTTATAACATTTCAAAACAAGTGTTTGGGAAACAATTTTAAAAACCAAATTACAAAAGATAAGATTAGTTCAACAATAAGAGAAGGGGGTTTACCCTACAAATGAGGTTTTGATTTGAAGTATTAAATTAAAAATAAGCTTGAGTTCAAGCTTATATATAGTAAACTTATGGGTCTATTTCACCTAATAATTTTTTTTTACCATATAATCAAAACCTATTAGTTTCACCCATGGTAATTTGTGTAAAAAAATTCTTTAAAAAACTAGAGTACATAAAATTTGTTGATTGTTACACATTAACTAAATGGTTTTAAACAATCACCTCCTATGTGATATAAATGTTTCAACTACTTATTACATGTTGGATTCCTTAAAATCAAAGTTGATTTCAATGTGTACATTAAACATTTCACATCCACCATGTTTGTTATATTGGGTCTATATGTTGATGACTCAATCTTATTTATG
>Ga0209611_10009480_pt1 | contig 14728 bp, 3 predicted proteins | sample S1TSphgellanicum_3_FD_187693 | JGI IMG/M metagenome (GOLD analysis project Ga0209611, IMG submission 187693) | Host-associated microbial communities from peat moss isolated from Minnesota, USA - S1T2_Fc - Sphagnum magellanicum MG (SPAdes) (version 2) | ecosystem: Host-associated > Plants > Peat... | reverse complement strand
GTGAATACAAGGATCATTACAACATGGACAAGCGAATTGTTTTAACAACAAAAATATAAATGAGCCAATCTGGTGGTCACCAGATAACAATATTTTTTAGCCCCACGCATGTTCTACAAGTCTTTCATAAAGGAGAAATGATCTGGCAACCACTAGATCGTTTTTTCCACAAGAATTAGAATGGTGGCCACTAGATCGTTACAAGGGTTAGTCCTTAGGGATGTAATGATCTGGTGGCAACCAGATTGTTATAAGGGCTAATCTTCAAGGACTTTACGATCTAGTGGCCACCAAATCATTATTTCCCCTTAGGACTAGCATTGATAATGATCTCTTGGCCAAATGATCGTTGGGCATTAGAATATTCACCTTGCAACGATCTAACAACTACCAAGTCATTCCATGGTCTTTGAAAAACGATGGTATTTACTTGGTGGTCACTAGATAATTAGGTCTTCGAATACTAACCCTTCAATGATCTAGTGGCCATTAAATATTGTGCGTCCCTGAGGACCAAGGTTTGTTAGGTTTTTAAATACTAACCCTGAACAAATCTAGTGGCCACCAAATAGTTAAGTCTTCAAATACTAACCTTTCAACAATCCCGTGGCCACTAGATTATTACCAACACGAGGACTTGTTTTGTTAGCAATCTAGTGGCCACTAGATCGGTAATGACGTGAGGACCTATGATGTTAGCGATTTGGTGGCCACCAGATCACCAACAACATAAGGAGTTGCGTTGCTAACAATTTGGTGGCCACCAGATCATTACCAATTTGAAAACTTAGGTTATTGGCGATCTGGTGGCCACACCATCGTTACCAACATGAGGAGTTGTGTTGCTAATGATCTAGTTGCCACTAAATTGTTACCAATGCGAAGACTAAATTGGTAACAATCTAGTGGCCATTAGATTTTCACTAGTGTGAAAGATGGAGATAGAGATCTGGTGACTACCATGTTTCATCCCAATTTGTGTGGATATCCTCGGAAACAATCACGCTTAATGAAAAACACTATTCCATCAACTTTTAAAATTGCTATACATAATGCATTCACTTAATCGTTTATTCATGAATCTACAATGAAATATATAAACCTAGACCGAAATGCATAAACTTCAAGTCCAGTTCAATGTTCTAGTCGTGAAGATTATGTCTTATTGATATTTAAACAAGATTTTACTTCTACATTGTGTAGAGATTTTTATTGAATGAAAATTTTCGCATTCTATACGAAATGAAGGAGTGTCTTAGTAAAGCATGTTCATTATCCATTGTACTCATGCACTATTACTTTATCTCCTATCTTATGAGATAGAATTGAATTGCATGAAACCAAGGAATCGAGGACAAACCTTGTTTCTACCTTTGGAAGAAAGGTGTCTTGTCCCCGATTCAATTGTTGTGCAATAGTTCTATAGGCAACAACAAAGATCTATAGCATAATGTTAATTGAATGCTATTTCTTCAAGGATACAAATTAAAAAGATGTTGAAGAAATTAAAAAGGTTGGGTGATTGACTGTCATATGATCTATGCTTCAAGGACTTAGGGTTTTCAATAGTCTCAACTATCCTAATTGGAGTACTCGCTACAAGGTCCAACCTTAAACCACTAAACCTTTATCTAGAAGCAAATTGATAAAGTCGAGCTCCAACTGGTATTAGGGCAAAAATTGCCTCGCTTCTATGGGTTTTTTCAAAATGATATAAGCACATGCAATGATCCGGAAATGAGAAGCAAGGCCACTAAAATAATGGTAGAAGAAAAATTTTAATTACAATTTGTTCGAGGTGTAAAATTTATGGATTCTCTACATTTGTAAAAACATTGAAATCAACTTTCCAAATTGCAGAACCTAATGAAAGTTCTCTGGCAAGGATATTACAACTCGCAAGAAAACTCTATGCGAATCAAATAACATGTTGTAAGAAAACTATGTAGGAAGGATATTCAACTACAACGAGAACTCTATTAACCAAAGATATTGCAAGTTTCCAAGAGGTTCATAGACCTAGGAAGTTGCAAGTTTGAAAAAGATGAAAAAAATTCAAACCTATAGGTTTTTTCGCACCACTTCCGCGTCTACAAGAATTTCTTTGTTTTGAGCACCTTGCCGTGTTTCACTACTTCCTTTAACACTCCTTTTCCTAGCATCGATCCTCTCCCTATTTTTTATCTTCACAACAAGAAGAAAAAGAAGAATCAATAACTAGAAAAATCGAATGTAGTTAAAAAATGGAAAGAAAAAAATGAGACGAGACTTGAAAAGTGATAACATAAAAGCCTAATTTGAAAAGCTGAAAAGGTTTGGAGATGAGATAAGAGGTATGAAGAGAGAAGTTATGAAATAGATTAAAAGAATGCTAGTGAAGGGGAGGATGGGGAAAAAGTGGAAGGAATTCAAAGGGGGGCATTACCATACACCACCACCTTTTCATCTCCACCCCTAGCAATTATAAATTTGCAAACAATGGTAGGGTTACACTATTTTCATTTTTGTAATAATATGTTACTGACAATTTTCCATATCTAGGTTCAGACAAAAATCTCCTACTACAATTCTAATTCAACAACCTACTAAAACTTGTAAGAATTTTTTTGCCATATTTGAAGTTTTTTTTTCTCGAAATGTGCCCATGAAATGTTTTTCTTTTTAAGTCCAAATTATTATTGTCATGTCAAATGTTGACGAAATTTCAACTGACAATTCTTCTTTAAGTGTCGCCATATTCTAGCTATTTTTTCATAAACTAAATGTTTTTAAAAAATAATTTGGAAAGAATATTCCAAGATAAATGTAGAAGGAATATTTTGGAGTAATTCAAAAAGGATGTCCTGGAATAATTTTAAAAGAATATTCTAAAATAATTCAAAAGGAATATTGCATAATAATTTGGAAGAAATCTTCCAAAGTTATTTAACATGAATTATATTCCAGAATAATTGAGAAAGAATATTTCAAAATAACTTAGAAATTTAAAAAATTCAGGAATATTTCAAAAAAAATTGAAATGACAGATTTAATAAATATAGCTACTTTATATTAATCTACAATGTGGATAATATCCTATTGATTTCGAGGTTTTCAAGATGTTGTTTCTAGAAGTCTTCTAAGACTTATGTCACTCCAAAGTCTTGAAATTTTGAGGGATGAGAGTTGGAAGGTTTAGTGGCTATAGTCTACAAAGTATTGTGTAGAACACAAGGTTAAATATTGGTCGCTTATAATAGAGTTGGTGTTTAATGATTATTGACAACAAAGTCAATGGAGATTGATGCTATAAATAACCAAACTAATTATAGGGTTGACAGTTGGTAAATCCTAATATTCTACCACTGGTTCAATTGTAGTTTTTGTTCTTGTGCATGTTTATTTCCATTTATGCAAAATCTATAATAGAAATGCATACTTCATCCATAATATTTCAACAACCATAATATTTCCCATAGCCCAAGTATATTCATAGTTATGAATCTATCATAATTATGCCACAATTTTACTTATCATAATGATATGTAGGAAAGAACAATAAATACTGGAAAAAATACAAAAAATAAAAATAAAAGATCATGGTTCCATCTTCTACTATTCTACTCTCTTGTCTTTGCACTCCCACATTGGTACCCACTATTGGAGGAAAAAAAAACTCCCACATAAATTTTAATTCCAACTCAACAAGGTAATATATGCTACCATGTAACTATTGATTCACTTGCTCTGTCCAACCTGTTTTAAAATAAACATTACAATTTTACCTACTCTTCATGCTTATATGGCTTGATTACTACAATACAATCTTGCCCTTAACAATGGGGTGAATGCATTTCATGGCATTAGAATAGGTATGGGGGATAAATTGAAAGAAGAAAACATTACACCTTGAATCATGATTGGTGTGTATTGTATGAACCATTACACCAATCTCAAAGTCCAAAATATTTTTAAAATCTTTGCACAAATATTGAATCTGTGTTACAATGTTTGTATGCATACTACCATTACTTTAAACCCAATGTCTAAAGTTTTTTCATGTATATATAACTTAATTCCGGAAGCCTTTTGAAAAGTCTAGAATTAACAATTATTGGCCATTTGAAAGTTAGCAAATTTGAAAAAGCACTAAATTCACTAGGGGGCCAACAGATGTTATAACAAGAAATATTCCCACCAAATATATATCATCAATTTCTTGAATTTCCCAAAGCGGTGATTTTTTTGAGATAAACATGTAGTTTTTATTTTATTTTATTTTATGAAATTAAAAATTCACCGTAATTTCTTTTTAAAAAGCACAGTGTGTGGCCATACATCATTAGTTTATTTGACATTGATGGTGAAAACAAAAAAATGAAAATGGCAAAAATTACATTCATATTTTTTTTCTTTGCATCCAACATACAAAAATAAATTTTAATATTTCAATTTCATTAATAAGGTTTATTATTTCGTAAATGTCTTCATTTACCAATTATTCTTTCATGATAATCCATTTTATATTGAAAATTGGGGAGTTCAAAATTCATTGCATTCATAGATATTGAAAATTGTGATTTATCTTATAATACTCAAAATCTAGCATTGTGATAAATATTTGGTTACATTAAACATTTAATATCAAAAGACTACATTTTTTTGTTACAAATATGAATGTAATGCCCTTGGCCCCAAGGGTAAGGTTTTTTTATGTTGCAATATAGTTCAACTAAATTTTCATCATGATTTGTCCCATATTTCAAAATTATTCTTTTTCCTATCCATGTAGGTGGAGAATGTCATGGAAATAATGTAGGTATTTACACTTGAAAAGGGTAGATTTTAAAATTATTTTAATATATAAAAACATGGGCATGAAAGCTACGTGCTAATTTGCCTTTTCATATTCATGTAGGTGAGAAGGACAAAGGAGTGAGGTAGATAAGCTTGGAAGAAGTAGGTTTGGAGAACCCTAATCAACATATATGGACACCATTTTCAAAAAAAAAGGCTTGGAAACGAAGTTACTATTTGACAAAACATAGATCCCACAAAGAAATAAAATAAGTTCATTTGATATCTAAACTAATTATTCATAAATGATTCTTGCTCACATGGATGATTGTGTTTCTACCACAGCAAATGTTGATGTTATATTTGCCTAATATTATGTGAGAAATTAAGATGTTGTCAAGATTTTGTTCCAATCACTTGTCATGAAAAAATAATGCAAGTTTCAATTATTCTACACATTGCTTTTAGTTTTTGACTCAACATTTTTAATTATAAAATTTGAGATATATTTGCTTGCAATATTGCAAGGTTTTTAATCCTTGCCATTTGTTCCAAATATTCTTCAATATTAGGTTTTCAAACTTCCACTATATTGTTTGTAGAAATAATCTTGACAACACATATAAAAAAATTTGAATTAAGAAGAGCAAGCAATTAATATTGATTTTTATGTACTATTTATTGACATGGACAATATAAATTATTATATTTTTAGTAAATATGTTTGAGTTATGATCTATTTATTAATATTATATATGATGGTTATTTAATTACATATTATACATGTAAATTAAATTTTATCAGTAAAATTACAACTTATTATAATCATATTCAAATATGATTTTTTTAATCAAAAAGAGGTTTAAGATGTCTAAGAAAAATATCATTTATTTGATCATAAGAAGTCTTTTACCATTTGGAAGTTGGAAAATGAAAGAAAAACTTTCATTTGGGGGCCACCAAATGATGCAACAATAAATAATATAAATAAATTTATTTATCTTGTTTATCAAGAACATGGGTTCATGGAGTAGGTTTTTTACTAGCTTGTGCATAGTGAAATTATTGTCTTGCTTGAATTTACAACAATGATAATATGGTTCATGGAGACTAATTGAATGAAACTATTGATGTTTGCATGTCTTTGGTGTGCTTAATTTTCTGGTGTCTCTCTCCTTTTGCTCTTCTAGTGTTTCAATGCTTGGAAGAGGATGAACAGCACGGAGGGCCACACCAATTCGACACCATGGTGTTTAGTAAATCCAATATGACCAAGGTTTCAAGTCAAGTACATGCACAAGCAAGCTAAAAAAACTGACTATCAAGTTATAATACGTCTAAGCACTCAAGACGAAAACAACACCCTAAAATATCACTATGTTGTCAAATTTACCAGTTAATACAAAGATATTGTGGCTCAAATAACCTCATATGCCACTAAAATTTATTGGTGACATGAATAGGCTATGACCCTGAGCTATCAGAAAGTTGGAAGGGTGTCATGTTTTAGCATTAATTATGCTACTATGTTACCAAGGTGCCTTTATGAATGGAACATGTAATGCGAAATCCTGCAGCTATTTTTCAACATATTAGGTGACAAAATAGTGACCCCAAACCGAACTCCAACTTTGTGTTTCTTCCATTGTAAATAAAAGAGAATTATGGTGAAGAAGAGTTATTAGATGACAACATTATCAATGCAATACTAATTTTACAAAGTTCTCTTCTTGATCATCAAAGTACTTTGGGCAATGAAGGCACTATTATTGCCAAGCTTTTGCCTAACTTCTCTTTCTCTACCCCCACTAGCACCTACACTTGTTTCAATGCATGTAATTATGACCTCCTTCCACACTCCATACTCCTATTGGGCACCAAGTGGTGTAACTATTAATGAAAATCATTATAATTTTCATGTGAATGGAAATCAAACTACCTACTCCAAGTTTTTCAATTGTTGCACACATGTAGCAAAATTATTTATGATGATTTCTTAACTCAAAAACCCATAAATTATAACGAATTTTCCTTAATGATGTGTTGCCATCCCATTTGTATGTTGTCATGCATGTTTGTTCTAATTTTTATACCAAACATAAATAATATAAAACAATACAATATTACCATTAAGAATCTATAATTTTGACGATAATAACAACTTGATAAATTAATTTGAAATCTCCAAAATCTCAATCATAAACCTCAATGACAATAAAATATAACTAAGTTCAAAGATGAACGTTATTGTATATGCAATGAGTTAAAAATATTCACGTGTTGTCAATTTTATATGTATATTATATATGTACTCACACATGTATATTTTTACATTCAAGTTCAAATTATTATATTGGTTTTAAATCGATGAAGCATAGAGTGACAAATAAAATCCATGAATTTTGAAATTAATATGTTTTGTGTTTAGACTTATAATTGCATACATCAATGATGTCAAGTTTAAATACAAAAACATCATGCAACAATTGTATTAGAAAAACAATTCAAATCATGTCTAGTATAATATCATTTTGAAACAAATCTTCAAGTTTGGTAAAAGATTTCTTCCCACCACATTGTGATTGGTGAAATAATATTCAAGGGCGAACTTGGCAATGTGGAACCCAATGTACTTAATAACAAAACATAAAGTACATCAATCAAGTGAATTACATTAATGTACAATTAAAATGGAAAAAAAAATATAATTGCTTTACATATAATTTAATTGAACATTGTTATAATCCATAAATGTTGTGATTATCCCAATGAATACAAGACATTGATCATTGTAGAATATTAATATTATTCTTGTAACATTGAGATTTGATTTATTTTTTCTTATTTCCACGTAGTGGTAAATTGGGAAATTATACTAATAAATTAATTGTGAATCATTTATAAGAACAATGTTCAACTTTGTCAAATTCAACATTTTTACCCATTTCCAAAATATATATATAAATATTAAAATTTTAAATTAACTTCATAATTATATAATTATGGAAATAAATAAGGACCATGGAAAAGAAGTTGAACCTTGATATATTAATTCCAATTTAATATGTGTTTTCATATATTAAACTCCATTTGTATGTAACGTTGTAACAATTCATCAATGTGTTGATTTGCATGATGATTTATTCAAATAATTTTGATAAATTTCAAAAGATTATGGCCATCCAAATTTTCATTTCAGTACCTTTTTTACTTAAGAAAAAATTCACAATTTATAAAGCAATATTATTAATTAACCTTACATTGCACAAGAAATTTTATTTTTAAAGTATTTTTTTCAATTGATGGTTAAATGTTGTCCATTAGAAAATAATATTCTAAAATTTCTACCCAAATTTGCAAATAGGAATACTAACAGCTTTTTATTAATTATAGAGGTCCATGTCTATATAAGTGATTATTAATATTAGCACTAGAAGAAAAACACTTTTAGTTGCCTAAGACAAGTCAAAATATGGAGTTTTTCTTCTAGTGTAGGGAAATTATTGTAGAAAAAAAACTTATTCTAGTGAATAAAATTAATATGCACCTAAATAATACATCAAACTAATTAACAACCAATATTGAAATGATGCTATGAAATGTTTATTGAAGTTGATAATTAATAACAATGTTGGCTAGTTATTGCATTTAGATCCTGTAAACGGCCAAGCCTTGAATTTAAATGTCTGAAATTTAAATGGATGAAACAAGGTAAACCTTTTCATCCATATAACATCATCCTGGTAGCCCAATCTGGAAAAAAGGTGGGAAGGAACATTTCAAGTTGTGAAAGCTATGATTTAGGGTTCTCAAGCATCTTTCTCTTAAAGGGAAGTCCTTGTTTAGTCTGTTTAAGTAATTCCTCCCCAACCATAGTTTTGTTTGTGTCCCTATTATCTATTCTCGAGTTACTCCTCTTCATTCATGACACCAAGCTTTTTCATTTCATCTTTTTATTTGTATCATTGTTGTTGTCTTTTTCTTTCTTCCAATTTCGAAAACTCCAAATGTGGCCTTCCACAAATTGGAGCATCCAAAAGGTGCAAAATCTCACAATGTTATGTGGCGTCCAAAAGTTACACAAACAAACAACGATATACAACATCCGAAGGCTGCAAAATCAAACAATGCTACTATGAGTGTTTTGTGCACATTTCTTTTCCTTCAATTTTCTTGTTGTCAATCCTTCAAAACACAATAATCAATGTGTTTTTCATTTGGATTTCACCTCTACACTAAAGATAGGACCCTGCAGCTTCCCATCTTTCTTGTGAGACAAGGTCATGTATGAATTTCCAACCTCTCAATGCTTCTCCTCCTTTGCCATCTTTCTTTTTATATCTATTTTGATTTTTGCCCACCTTATAGAAAGAAATCAGGTAAACACCACATCTTTCGAGTCATCCTTCAATGAACATAATGACATGTTATTCATTATATGATTCTTCATTTTGATTTCTTCAATACATTATTTGCATTTAAAACCCTTAGTCACTCATCCAATTGAGTAACAAAGAGCATAATTTTAATACCCAGTTACTAAAAATCATTAGACAACAAGAAAACCGGATGTCTCAATTTCACCCCATGGACTTTCTTCCATTTCAAATACTTTCCATGAAACATGTTTTCTTCATACCTCGTTTGTATTTTATCATTACTTTAGTTAATTAGTTTCCCTACTATCATTTCAAGTGTTGTAGTTGATTCGATAGCATGACATGGGAATCCACATATTGAAATCGTCAGCACCTAACCATTACATGGCTGATGGACAACCCTAGGATGTTGCGAAATCAAATAGTCTGGCATCTACCAACTTGACATTTAAGTAGAAAGCAACCTTCCAATTCCATCCCAGGAAACGATCTAGGGATCGCCATATCATCCATTTCACCATATCACAAAATTAAAAACTTCATGAGAAATCAATTTGGCAGTTGTCAGACCATCATTTCAAAATAACTCGTGGACACAATCTGGCAATTGATAAATCATTTTCCCACAAAGGTTTCGTCTTGGTGATCTGGCGACCACTAAATCAAAAAAACAACCTCGTGGTCATTAGGTTGTTGTTTTGTTGCTTTCAAGAGAAAATGACCCAACAACCACCAAGTTGTTATTTAGTTATTTTTGTGAAAGGACAACTTGGCGATTGCTAGATTGTTCTTTATTTACTTTTGCAAGAGGATGATTTGGTGGTCACCAAGTCATCCTTTCGCTACCCTCACGAAACCAAGGCCTAATGGTGGTCAAGTCTTCCTTTTGTTAGCCTCACGAGAAAACGACTTGGTAACCACCGGGTCGTTCTCTTGCTACCCTCATGAAAGCACAATATGGCGACAACCGAATCATCCTTTCGCTAGCCTCATGAGAAAAAAACATGGTGATCATTGGGTTGTCCTCTTACTTGCCTAGCGAAAAAATGTCTAACGATGGTTGGGTCGTCCTTTCGCTAGCCTAGTGAGAAAACAACCTAATGGTTACCAAGTTGTCCTTTCGTTAACATGGCTAAAAAATGACCTAGTAGTCGTGGAGTTGTCCTCGCACTAGCCCCATGAGAAAACAAGTTGGTGATCACTCAGTCATACTTTTGTTAGCCTAGTGAGAAAACAACCTAACGGCCGCCCAGTTGTTTCCTCACTAGCCCCGAAAGAAAATGATGTGGTGGCTATTTAGTCATACTTTCGTTAGCATTGCAAAAGAACAACTTGACAATTACAAGGTCCTCCTCTTGCTACTTTCACAAGTAGATTTTTTTAGTATATTAAATATTTTAAAGAATGATAAATGTAATTAAAGAAAAATATTGTAATTTATTTTTTTCATCAATCGAAATAACTATTACCTTGTAGCTTTCTGGAATACTATTGAATGATAAATGATAACATTTGAATTGACTTCATTATTAAAAAAAAATTGGTTGATTCCTATATCTTAGGCTCTCGACTTAATAGAAGCATTCTATTCAGGTTTGATGGAAACCATGGAAACATTGAATTCCAAAAATTTAGTTGATTTGTGGGAGCCAAAGGACAATCCTGGAAAACTTCACATTGGCTATGTTATTTTTTTAGACCCGTCTACTTTTTCTATCTATGGGGCCCAAGGTGATGCACCCCTAAGCTCCTTGATAGATTCAATTGTGAGTCGAAGGTGAAAACAACGAAAGGATATGGAGTTGAGCATGTTCCCTAGCTTATAGCACTTTGGGGGTAGAAGGGTGTGCTGGACCTCTGGGATGGGGATTAGGACGAGTGGAAAGTGGGTCAATTATTCACAAATACCTACACAAACCAAACAACAAGTTAGTTGGTGCATAGTTGGAGCACTTTTGGTGCACAAACGAACCATGGGTAAACACAAATTCACAAGACTCACCACGGCCTGGACTTGGGGGAAGCCTCCACCTCCCCCCTTATAGTATTCTCTATGCGTGGCCACGGGGCCTGCACCTAAATGTCATTTTGTACTAGGACTCCCAAGTTGGGAGTCCCAAAATTCCCGAAATTGGGACTCCCACAACTTTGGAAGCCCATAATTTCTTGTGCATACCTTCAACTGAAATAATTTTTAAAACATAGATGTAGCTCTCATTGAAAGCTTTCCAACGATATGTGGCATGCCACCTGCACACAAGTAAATCAAGGTGATTCTTGATTTTTAATGGTCAGGAATGAAATTAGTAGTTTAGATCCCGGCTTTTCTTTTGGCCATAACTTATGTTTTAAGTACCCAAATGGGTCATGCAAGCCCATTTTAGACATCTACGTTCCAAGAACTTTCCAATGATAAAAGAAAATCTTGAATCTAATGAATTTTGATCCTTGTAATTACGTTCTGAAAATTCAAAAGTCCATCGGGACTCCAACTCCCAAAGTGCGAGTTCACTTGGGAATGTGAGGATTCCTTCACATTCTCCTACACTCCTAAGAGCATGAAATGTGATTCCCAGGTTTCATTCTTGGCTCGCACCTTTGTAAACCCTTGCCTTGGTCACAAGCCCAAGGTTAGGGTTGCGACATAAGGTCTAGAGGAATTCATCATTGTCTCATTAGAGACTATATTCCTTTTGTACCAAGAATAGGCGTTCTTTAACCCGACTCCAACATTACAAAATTGTAGATTAGATGAAAAAAAATGCTGCTTCTGGTTCATAAGCCAAGTGACTGTTAGATTAGAGCATATTAGAGATGAAACTATCAATAATCTTACTACAAAGAAGGTGGTTTGTCTGAGTGCAGTTTGAAATGTTAACACATCTGGAAAGCACTAAAATGACCACGTTTTTACTAAAGGGCTCCTTGTGTTTTTAGGGGGTGAGTCCAATGAGAACTGTAACTTACTATTAATGAAGATGATGTGGCAAGCTTGCGTAATTTAGAAGGCATGCGCCAAAGAGAATCCCTACCATCCAAGCGTAATAGTTGGTGCAAAAATGAATGTGATATTTTAGATCCTAAAGGTGAATTTCCTCACAAAAGGTTGTGTGACGACATCTAATATGAAAGAAGCAATTTTGGACGACATTCTTGGTCATGATCATGTCAGCTTGACCATTCTCTACTATCTTGGAAACATCTTAGCAGTAATGACTATTTGGAAATGGATGTTAGCTTAAACAACTATGGAGGGATTTTTGTTGAAGGAGCTTTTGCGTTCATATAATGAAAGCTATGTATTTGAAGTGGATGTGGAAGGAATGACTGGTGTGAAGAAAAAAAATATAGCTTCAATAATAGAAAATGGAAGAAGATCGTGTTCATAAATTCCATCTTGAGGATAAAAAAGGTGTTGAACAAGGAATCTTGTTGTGGAGTAGGGGTGGTGATGTGTTGTTCCTTAAACTATTGTCAACATTTCCCTCACCAAATGAAAGGAATTCTTGAACACGAATTCGAAAACAAGTCATTTGAAGAGAGATCCGCCCACATGTTGGATATTCCAAGAAGGCTGCATCGAAGAAGAAATTGCAATTGTGCAAAATTTTTGATGCTTCAAGAGAGGGATGTTTGTGAAACTGCTTATTACAAAATCATGTGAATTTCTAGGTCAATTTACATGAGTTACAAGTAGGAAAGCAAAAGAAGGTGTAAGATTCTACCACATCAAATAATGGGAATCAAAAGCAACGAACCCTAGTGATACAAGCCAAATCAAACATTCAGTCCTTGATTGAATAATGTGTTGATGTAATGCCGCATCAAATGAGGGGAATCGGAAATGGAAGAGAAGAAGTTTGTCTCCTTCTTCCAGATACCTGGAAGGCAATGCGAAAGCATAGTGACCAAGTAAGCATGGAATGATTCATTTTTGTTGTGTTGTATGAAGATTGTTAACTTTTCAATTAAAGTTTCATTCAATGGCCACTAGATCAAGTAATGAAATGCTTAATATTGTCTTATTCAAGCATTGTTTACAAGTTGATTTTTCACGAAATCTTATAATCTTGCAATTCTTGACTTTTTTCGACCTAGTGGCCACAAGGCCTATAGAATAACATGGCTTTAATTGAAGTTGCAATAGATATTTAATGTTCTTATTTGTCATTTTGAGATTTTGTTTCCCCTCACACTTGCATATTAACAAGGAGTTGCAAGTTGGAAATATCTTATAGTCTGCTATGAGCCAGTTGAGAAAGAAAAAAATCTGAACATGGATGTGCAAAAGAGAGGATTTGTTTTTGCCAAGTGTACCGTTTGTGAATCCTTGAAGGATTTGATATCAAAAGCTAGAAAAAAAAAACCCTTGTGTGAAAGAACATGAAATTAAATTAAGGAAACATATCATTCACCAAAAATTTTGTCGACATTTATATCACACTTAAAAAGCTGAATATGTGCAATCTAAAAAAGATTTTTTATGGGTAGTTCATGATAAGATGGATCATTCTAAAACAATTCTACCCCAACTTCAAGTGAACAAAATGGTGTCCAAGTTGGGGTAGTTGTTTAATGACATTGATTAGAATGATTGCTCATGGACATGGGGACAAAGCCTACACTCAATATTGAGCTTTGGTCCAATGATCCTAATTTCACAATTGGGTTGCTTCTGCACTTGTTTCATAGTCTTGAAAAGGAGCTAGTTAGGAAGTCATAAGTTTTGTTTGAATTTGAACCCCATAACACATTCTTACAACAAAATCTGCAAGGAAGTTTCGATTATTTGAATGCATTGAAGCATGTAAATGAAATTGTGGTGTGAAGCCATTGCAAAGGAAACTGCTTCTTTAGGTGGACAATTGTGTGAAAAATAACAATAACTGTCACCTGTTGGTGTTTCTTTCCTTGTTAATTGGCCATGAAGTTTTTGAAGAAGTTTAATTGGGGTTTTTTGTAGTTGGGCACACACATGAAGATATTGATGGAAGTTTTGGATATTTGTTGATGAAATTGAGAGAGCAAAATAATTATGGCATGGTAGATTTAATGAAAGTTTTCATGTTTTCCCAAGATCGTCCATTCATTCCATAATTCATTTAGGAAATCCCTGATTTCAAATCTTGGGTCAAAGGATATTTGAATGATGGTTCGAACATCATTGTTAGTCATATGGAGATGCATTTGTTTCGGTTTTTTGTGGAGGAGGTAAGGTGGCTGGTGATACAATACAGAACATTTCCTATTGATTTTCTTAAGAGCTTTAAAGGGGCTTGGTTGTACGATTGTGGAAGGAGCATGGCATTGGATGGCCAAAATTGTTAGTGGGGGTTTCGAATCCTATTCCATTTCGCTCGATATGGGGAAATGATGAATTGAAGGTAGGCGAGAAATAAAGGTTCATTAGTAGTAGGATTTCAAAGTATATTGAGTTCTGGAAGCTGGGGATGTTGAACGATGATTCGTATTCTAGAGTTATGGGTCTTTATGTGAAATACTTGGAGAACACTTTGGAGGTATTATCAAAACCTATCTCGTAATAAAGTTATGTTATGTTGGAAAGCTTTTGG
>Ga0209611_10009479_pt1 | contig 14729 bp, 10 predicted proteins | sample S1TSphgellanicum_3_FD_187693 | JGI IMG/M metagenome (GOLD analysis project Ga0209611, IMG submission 187693) | Host-associated microbial communities from peat moss isolated from Minnesota, USA - S1T2_Fc - Sphagnum magellanicum MG (SPAdes) (version 2) | ecosystem: Host-associated > Plants > Peat... | reverse complement strand
CCACCATGACATGAGCTTGCAATGTCGTCGTGACGCGAACTTGCAACGTCGCGAATTGTAATGCCGCGATTTACAACGTTGTGAGCTGTAGCTTTTGCAGCATCGTGAGTTATAACGCTACAACACCACGTTGCCCACTTCGTGCCACCTACCATCGTTGCAATGTAACAAGTTGCAAAGGCACAATAATAGTTGTGCTGCCATTGTTGTAGTGGAGCTCGACCTTTGCTTGTCTGACTTTTGTCGGACGTCCGTTTTGTGTCCTGTGTCCTGGTCTTACTGTCCTATGTTTTATCGTCCTACGTCCTGGGTCCTACATTCTACCGTCTTGCCATTTCGTCGGAGGTCCGTTTGTCACCATTCATTCCCATTGACACATCATATTTTTCAAACCATATGTTGTGTTAGAACTTTGTAGCTAGTTCTCTATATTGTTACAAAATTTTAGGGCATGGGACAACACCATGTCCTCAGATGATGAGAGCACTATTGCTCAGCTAGAACCCAAGTATTAGCTACGAAGTAACATACAATCCTTTGAGTCGTTTTTTTAAGCTCACGATCTTCATAACGGTACCATCAAGCATTTACAACACCACCGTCATCCAATACAACTCCTATCAGGAATTCAGGTTCAGGTTACACTACATCAACAGTACATCAGAGTCCATTTGGAGGGGTTAATTAGTGGGGTACACCTGCTGTTGTACCTACTTTCACACCAGCACTGTATATTCCGCTCCAAGCCGTAGCCTCTACACCCATATACACCATGGAGGTCAATAATTCCTCTGGGAGAATTGAGAAGTTTAGGAGAAGGCCATGTACCATTTCTTCGAAGGAGTTCATGGCAACTTTCTCAACTGTGGTTTGTGAATTGGAGCTCAAGTATGGCGCTAATTACATTGAAGTGTTTGCATTCAAACGATTGTCCCATTATGTGCATTATGAGGCATTGGATGTTTACGATCAACATTCTGCAAGGATTTTGGGCGTCACCCAGATTCCCAATCCAGCTTATGCCATAGCCATCGCCACCGCCTCTCAAGCTGCATTACAAGCTACAATTACACATCATGGGACTGTGCCCAATAATCCAGACCTAGTACCGACCTTAGTAAACCTTTCTCCTCAACAACTCATTGTTGCTACCGTAAACATTCCTCCCACCATTGATGCGCCAACATTTGCTAATCCAGTGGGGGAATTTTTTCGAATTCTTGAGCTGGAATTTCCATTCAAGAGTTTTGAAAAAAATTTGTAGCTCGCCACCTTCTCTCGATAGAAGGATGAAACCCTCCTCAAGATGCTCTTCAGGAGGCTCTTCAAACTCAAAGAGGATACCTAGAGCATCACAAACCTGGAAGCTGCCCACCGGTATCTTCATTCGTTGGAAGGTATTCCAACACTCCATGTGTAGGTTTTGCAACGGGTTTTTGCAAAATTTGGAGACTCGTACACTTTGATGGATGTGTACAACATTTCCAAAAAGCTGGAACTAGTTCATGCACACTATGAAACCAATATTATGAGGTCTCCATCACGTTCATTGGCCTTAACTTACACCAGCTGCGTTAACCAGATCATCACATTCTTCTTCAAGGGCTAAAGCGGTGCACTTGGCTGCACCCATCCAACTTTCTTGCAACTACTGTGGCAATCCTACCCACAAAGCTAGTGAGTGTAACATTATTTTCAAGGATCTCTTTTGTGATTATTGTGAGAAAGAGGGACATCATGAAGCTATTTGTTTTGCCAAGTTCCCGAAACGGAAGTAACTCCAATTACCATGGCAAAATCTACTAACATCTTCCATTGTCCTTCAACTAAAAACCAAGGCACCTCAGCCTTCCACTAAAGTTTTGCCCACCAAGGGTAATTCCAGTAAGAATGCTAAGAAGAAATAGCACAATTCTTACAAAAGGGAGGTGCTTCAAGCCCATGCAATTCAAGTTCAGACTCTACAAAATGAACTCGAATCATTGAAGGCCCAACTTGCTAATTTAAAAAGCAAGTCCTCCTAACCAGCTAGTCATGCCCAACTTGTATAAGGTTCAAGATCATAGGAGGGACTTCCTAGGTCATTTATGGCCTCCCACACGATGCCATGGTTGGGGAGTATGTTTTTTCTAGTGCACACAATTGTAGTCTCACACCAAAATTTGCTACTTCATTTTGCCCATTTTATGTCATGGCACAAGAGGCTAATGTGGCACCCAAAGTTTTTGCCACTAGACATGTAATTCAGACTGATGGATTCGCATCTAGTTCAAGTCCTATTACCAGGGCTAGAGGAGCTCGAGCAATCATGCCACAATCTTTTCGTCCTCTCAACATGGAAGAAGAATGCACCTTGTTAGCAAAGAGGGAGGAGACTACTACACCACAAGCTATTAGGGCATCAAATTCCCGTGTCCCAGGAGTACATGTACATCAAGAAAACACACAATTTTCCACTTATTAGCTTATGGAAGAAGAATAATAGGTTTTACAACAACATGTGGGCAAGGACAATGAAAAAGAATTTCTTCAAAAACTTTTTGAAGAAGAACCTATTTGTAGTGTTATTCTTCAATGCCCAAGATCAAAAACCAAAGCTATGATGAAACAAAAAAGCAAAGCACATGTAGAAAAACAGGTTGAAAAACATGTTAAGAAGAAGGCAACGTCTAAGGTGAAGGAAAACCAAAAAATGTTGCAATGGATGAAGATGGACTCCAATGAACTCAAATGGGTTAAACAAGTTGGTTTAGAGAGCTGGTTCAACCTATAGTGGACTACGCCATGAGAGGACTTGTTACGAAATTTTTTACGAACTTAGGAAGCAACAAAAGATGGAAGAATCCAAGAGAGTGTGTGGTCAAAAAAATTTAATTAATTAGGTACTTATTCATGAACAACTTGGGATTTCCAAGGAGTAATAGATGCTACAAATGCAACTTTTGATGAAGCCAAAATTGCCTTGGAAAAGATTGCAGGTCCACATGCCTTTGTTGAAAATGAACAATGGAGTGTAGTATAGATGAAGGAGGAATTTCATGTTAAATTTGTAGCTATTTTGTAAATTCTTTACCAAAGAGAACGGTTAACATATTTTTGCAACAAGATTGCTATTATTTTTCACCTAGCCAACATGGGGCAACCTATTAATTGGTGTTCCATAATGTTGATCTAGTTATTGATTGAATTAATTCATTGGACAAAATGTTAAAAGAAAATAACAACTAACTTAATCTCTAGCAAAACCAAGGTAAATAATTGTTACTTAAGGCCTATTTTAGATATTTTACTTAGGAAGTGGTTCCCTTTGTCTGAGGTGCCTTTACCAATAACAACAACCCCAAAAGAACCTGTGTCACTAGCCAGCCAAGAACAATAGGTTTTGTAGCAATGATAGGTTTCACTTAAACCTATTACAAAAGAGCAGTTCTTAAAAGAGAGAAGACTAACATTGTGAGGTGACTTTCTGTCCCTTTACTCCCGATTCTATGAAGTGATCATACTTGAAAGTACATGCATTATCGGTGAATAAAAAAATAGAAGTGTATTTCTAGATGTTATATTGCGTTTGTAGTTGAAACCAGATAGCTTGCTTCTTATGCATGATTTACGATTCAGAATTGATAAATTTATCTTCCAAGCTCGAACACTGCAAATCCTAGGATTTTATGTTAAATTGTCACCCATTCAAACCAACTCTTAAGGATTCAACACTAAGTTCAACTTGGTTACAGACCACCAATCACTTAAAATATCACTCCTATCGCATATGTATCAAAATCAAGCTTGCCTTAGCTCATTAGAAAATTAATTACAAGGCGCATGCAAGTTTTATAGCCTAGTAAGAAGTTATGCTACCAAACCCGAGAGGGTTTTACGAAAGTAAAAGGTTCAACTTGGCTACAAACCACTAGTCACTTAAAATATCACTCTTATCGCATATGTTGTCAAAATCAAGCTTGCTTTAGCTCAATAGAAAGATAACTACGAGGCACATTTCCTTACCAAATTGTAGGTTCTTCAGCCAAACTAGTAAGAAGTTATGCTACCAAACCTGAGAGGGTTTGTGAAATTCCTTTAAAATTTCAAGCTCCCAACATTATCCTACTCACTTTTATTCTTTCGAAGTACTACCAACCTCCAATCCACTTTCCCTCTTTCCACCATCTTCCAAGACTCATCCTCCTTCTCCTCCTCTTCCTAAGAAAAATCACACAAGAAGAAGACCTCTCAAACTCTTCTTTTCCCAAGCTTTTCATGACCCTTCTTTGAACTTGTTTTTTTTGTCCAATGGAAGTTGAGGAAATCCTTCCCTCTAATCCATGGCCTCCTCATCCTTGAAGAACTAATGAGAATTGAGAGTGATTTGCCCTCCAATGGATTTTAGGATGAGAATTTTTGTGCCCAATGAAACTCTAAGAGGGTTCCATCTTCCAATCAAATAGGATGATAATCCTCATGACCAATGGAATTGGAGTATTCATCCCTTTCCTTATATTGGATATCTTGATGAGGTTCTTAGGCTCAATCTTAATCCATTTCATCCATTTGACTTTCACATCCTATTTCTTCATCCTAATTATTTCAAGTAACTAATTACTAGGATAATTTATTGGTAGTAACAAGTAAACATCCTTGAGTTCCTACTTGACTAAATCAACTCAATGGTAGTAGTAACATTTGCACGTACCATTTACTTTTTTGATATCCCCTAGTTATTTTTTACCATGTACTAATTAACTTTGTAATACATAGTACATTAGAATTAAAATTTCCATCGTGAGAACCCCCACATACTTCTAGATCCACCGTCGAAATTAAGGCTTGATGAATCCATTAAAACTAGGATGTCCAGGTTTCCATGAGGTTCTGCCACCATTGCCACATGTTACACCTACCCTAATTTGTTAAATAAAAAGTATCGACCCCCTTTGAATGCAAGTACCAAATTGTTCCAACTACTTCTTTGGTTTTTGTTGATGCAGGTGAAGATTCAGTCATGGCGAATAATGTTATTACATCTTCAAATCCTCCAATTGCACTAGTAGAAGAGGAAGAACTTGAAGAACCACCGCTTGATGTAAATGTCTCCCAATAGCCATGTGATGAAGAACTGTTCCAAAGAGTGGTGCGCACTCGAGTCAATCGTTCGATGTGGGATCATCGATCGTCTCTTAACCCACATCCTTTAGCAATCTATTTAGAGTTTGTTCCCGCTTGTGGAACTATGCCAAAAAGGTTTGAAGAATGTTAATGTGAAGATGACGATGTTCATCTTCATTGTCAAACTTGAGTTCCCGGTGATAGCTATTACCATTGGCTACAAGGTCTAATCAATCCCCTTTTCATGGAGCATCAAGCCGATACCTCGCTCACACCATCCATCACATTTTGGATTTTTTGCAGTTGTGATTTATCCGTTCTAAGTCGTTTACTAAATTGTAATTCACTTGAAGCTATTCAAATGGAAATGTTAGGATCTAAATTTGATTTCAATTCTATTTAGGGCCTAATAGAAGTGAAGATTAAATAAGGGTGAATTAGGATTACATCATAAAAATCTTATAAGCACATCATTAGTGCCTGAAGATTATTCTAGAAAATTAATTCAATATTATCATGGTGAAATGTTAGTGTTAACCATGGGCTTGAAGATTGTTCTATCTTTATTGGACTTTCCATTGACACCTCTTCAACTACTTCATGAATCTCAACATCCTCGCTATTCACTGAATACTAGAAAAACACCAATGTTTTACTAAGCACCATGAATTTGGTGTCTACTTCCACCCCTAACCCTCTAAAAATCTCTCACCCCCAATTATGCAACGAAGGTCCTAAAATTGTGATTATCAACTTTTTTTAATTAAAGAAAGGAACTAACCCAACACCTTATTCACCAACATTGTAACTCGGAAAAGAAAAAAACCCTCCCACACTACCATGTGCATTCGTCATTCCTTATTCTATGAAGTTGCTAAAAACGTCTAATAACCTTACCACACTTGAATATCTTTGATGCAACTCTTAAAATTTGAAAGTACCGCACATGGTTGTGTCGATATGGCTCCCAAACACGTTCAACCATTGCATCACCTTTACCAACATGTTAGTCTCATCAATTGAAGATGCACACAGAACCACCTACACCAAAGGACATGTTAAGTCCTAAACCAATTACTTCACCACCAAAAAAATAAATTTAGAATTACTTTTGAGTCGCAAGTTATTGACTTAGAGGAGGATGAAAAGAGAACCTATTCAGATGAAATTGGGGGATGGAGGAGTAAAAGAATTTAATGTAACAACTACATATGGTAGCACCAAGGAAAAACCTAAACCCAATTTGGATTAAGTAATTAACAACATCCAAGTTGAACTTGTCGAATCTGTTGAACTTGTAGTACCCATTGCAGGACCCATAAAACTTGTAGTTGTAGCTACATAATCATCCCAACCTATTCAACATATAGTTGAACCTATTTAAAGAGAAAACCCACAATTTTCTAGATTCCAATCTATCTTAGTTTATGGTCATTCTACATAAAACCTAAGACATATTAGTATTTTTTAGAGCAAGTTGTTCAAAATGCCACAATTTGGTTAAGGACATTGCAAGGACTTTCAAACCTTAGAATTGAATTTGAACAAGTTAAGGGAACACTATTTGAGACCCACAATCGCTTGCAAACCTGTAGCCTAGAACTAAAGACACTACAAAAAACTTTGAAAAACCATGATAAAGAATTAATTACAATCAAAGGGCAATTGAGTAAGGTCCAACATGAGAATAAAAAACTATCCAATAAGTTGATTGAAGCATAATAGGTTGTTACGAAAACTAAGAACCTACAATAAGAATATGCCAAGCTCAACCAACTCAACTAAAAAACCCATAATGGTTTCAAGTGTCTTCAAGCTAATTTCAAGTGAATGATGCAAGACTATGCCAACATGGAGGAGTCTAATATGCAACAATAAAATATCATGACCAGTTTGGAACAAACCTATCAAAATTTCAAAAAGCAATAGGTGGGTGCCTACATAGAGTTTTAAAGGGAAAAAAAAAATCTAAGTGCCCAAATTCAGGATTAGAAAGGTTAGCATGAGACAACCAAGGTACAATTGAATAAACCTAACCCCATTTTACTTCTTAGGATGAACAACAGGTTGAAGGATTTTGAAAAGTTATTGTTGGACAATACACTATTCAAAGTACAAAATTAAACCTTTCAAAACAAAAACCCTAAATGGAAGGAATGGTGGCAAATTGTTCAAGAGTTCACCAAGGAACAAATTCAAGAAAGTATGGAACTAGCCCACTTTGACGAACAAAGTTACCAACTAGAGCTATAAGCATATTGAACCGCTTTCCCTAATTTCAGGTATGAACCACCTAGTTTTGTATCTAATAGCAAAACTTTAGCAAGGCCATTTGTGGTACAACCTGTTGCTGTTACCAAACCAGTTAGCCCATAAGAGGTGGAACATGTTTAGAGATCATACCCTTACTTGTTCAGACTTTAACCATATTTGTTGAGGTTGCAACTATTGTTAATGAACCTATAAGAAATAATGAAAGATCTGTTAATGAACAAACTGAACCTATTGATCCTTCATTCATTGTATTAGACTATAAAATAGAATCTTTAAAGTTTTTACCTACTAGTTTACCTCTGACCCCACACCAAATAGGTATAGGTCAAGAAATTACTTCAATTTCAAGTACCTTGCATGCTTCAGAGGTATTCATGACACCCATAACAACCTTTGAAAAAACACTTGATCAACAAAAGACTATTGTGCTAAAATGTCTTCAAATTTTGAACCAAGTTGAACATGTGGAGGAAGGAGGTGTTGAACTTGTTGAAAGAGCCAACAACCAACCGATTGTAGAAGACTAAACTAACTTAAAACTTTGAGCTAGCATTTTGAAGACGAAATGTAGTTTTCAAATGCAGATAATGTTACCTAGATTTAACAACATGTGATTTAATAGGTTAAAAATGTAAGTAGGTTGTTAAACTTAACATGTGATTTAACCTATTATTTAATCTACCTATAACATTAACATGACTAGTTATTGAACATGGTAGGTAATATTATATTAAGTTAAGAAAACATGTTGACAGGTTAATCAACCTGTAGTTTGCAGAACATGTGGCTGAACAAGTAGTTAAAGAAGTAGTTAAACATGGTGTAACTTTTTAAAATTTTGGACTATTAGTCTAGGTACTAGCTAACGACTATTGATTATGGTCATTTATGATTGTTATATTTTGAAATAGCTAGTATAAAACTAGGAAAACAAACCTATTTAAGGACTTTTTGGATTTTATCTTGAGTTTGTGTTTCATTTTTCACTCATGGAACATGAATCATTTTCTTTCAACCAAATTTCTTCAAGTTTTTAGTAATTTGTGTACATGTTAGTTTGGAATTTGTAGTTAAATTTAGTTTTATTAGTTGTTTGCATATACATGTTGTAAAAAGAATTTGTTGATGAAAAATCTAGGAGTTGAATAACCTTAATGGGAATAAAAAAACTTGTTAACAACTAATTATAACTATAATTCTCCTTCATGATAATGAATGCTACTAACATTGCACTATTGTAGCTAATTTCATTATATTTGTAACAAAAAGTGATGATGTTGAAAAAATGATTTTATTTTGAGTCTTGTATGCTTGGAGGGTGAATATATGATTTCCATGAAACTCATGTTAGGATATTAATACATATGGAACCATTGGGCCAAGGGTTGGTAATTCCCTCCCAATATTGATTCTATCCATTTTTCAGTATTTCAGACACAACAAGGACATCATGTTTAGAGTTTATTAATAATTTGTGGCTGAGTCAAAAGACTTTTCTTATGGTAGTATATTAATTTAATTTAAGCTTTTGGCTACACATAACATTTGTCACCAATCATGCATACCAAATTTTAAAGGATTTCTTCAATTATCAACAAATAAAGCCCATATGCTCTTCCCTTTTGTGTCACAAATTACAATGGGCAAATCTATTGTGTTGTGCATAGACTCTAATCTACACTATGAGAAAAAGGGGTGTTTTACAACTAGCCTTGTAACTCAATTTTTGAGTTGTAAGAAAAAACTAAATTCATTGTATTTATACACTATGAGTGCTAACGAACAAGTTGCATGAATTATAGAGTTGCAATTCACCATATATATGGTGCAATTCATTGCAACTCAATTGCAATTTAGTCAAAACAACTTGTTTTCAACTACTATGCAATTCTATTATAATTCCACACATGATGTCATGCTAACGCCACTAATTGTCATTAATTTATTATAATCTAACACGTGGCATTATGAAGATTTTTGGACATAATTTTTTTTTGAAATATTGATCACCATCATCCATTATGGTTATTAATGATGGTCCAAGATTGTGGCACGTGGCACAATAATTTTTTTTCCACATGGCATATTGATTTTATTTTGGAAAAATATATATTTATATATAGTCGCTAGGTAGGTTGTACATAACCATAGGTGGGTAAGTTGGTAGGTCTTAAAACCTTCATACCTACATATTTACCTAGGACCTACCTATGTACCTACATAAGTAGTAGGACCTATTTACTTACCTAGGTAGGTAACTAGGTAGGAAAGCACAAGACTAAGTGCATTAAAGAATAGCTATGAGATTTTATTTTTTATTTTATGTTTTACCTTTAGGTTTAGCTTTAAATGAATTTGGTTTTTTTTTTCTGTGTACAATTGAAAGGATGGCAAATTTCATGGCAACCACAAAGGTCATGGAGAATGGTGTGGTTCATGACACAATAATTGTGATGTATTTTGGTCTCATGGGTGGTTATGTGAACCTAAAACTTTAAAAGTAGGTTTGCAACTCATATGGCCCTTCTATTAGGAGCCATTTTGGTATGTATGGGTGGTTATGGGAACATGAAACTTGATTGTAGGTTTACAATTCATTTGGGCCTCCATTTGTTATCCATTATAGTTGTTTGAACCCAAAACTTGAAGGCAAATCTACAACCCATTTAGGCATTATGTTTTGACCCAATTTAGTCCATACGATTAGTTTATTGAACTTGAAACTCGATTCCAAGTCTACAATTCATATGGCAACCCTCAATAGCTTTGTTTGTGTGTGTATGGGTGGAAATCCAAAAACATTTGGCCAAATCTAATGATAAAAATTATGAAATCCAAAAAGTGGGTTTGGAGATCTAATGACCAAACTATCCAATCATATATTTTTTGAAAATCCCAAAGATTGAACATGTGATTAGATATGAGTGTGTGTGTTTGTTTTGGTTTGTTGGCATGATTGAAGGAATGTCAAAATCCATGGACAACATTGAGGTCATGGATAATGATGATTGGCTTGGGACACAACAATATGAATTGGTGGCTTGCCCAACACAAAAGCACCCCCAAAAAAAACTTGGACAAATAATGGAATCTCTCCACCTTGGCACCACAACCACATCCTATGCTACACATTTTGCCACACTCAACTAATTCCTAATGTGGTTTGGAGATCAGTGTATTTTGATTATCAAATTAAATACCCAAATTTAATATCACCTATGTGACACCTTGAAAAAATTGAATATATGAAATTCCAATGAAGAGGGGAGTGAAAGGGCAATGTTTCAATGTGATGGAATGTTATATTGTCTAAAAGCCACAAATTGGCATGCTTCAAGAAATGTCTTGAACAGACACCAAAGTATGATGAATGGTGTGCCCACACACAACTCCATGATGCCTATTCCTACATCTTCCACCCATGAGCCTAAAGCTTCCACATTTAATCTTTTGGGCTCCTTGGACCTTAGACCATCCATAGACAATGGTGAATGGATGGTCACCAAGGTGAAAATGCTACATATAACTGATTTAAAAACATGGCAATGGTGGCATCTCATTTTGCTTCCACATTTGAAATTCATAATGTTTTCTTGGTAAGCAAAGTGGAAATCAACAATGAGCGAAAGAAAAAAAATCAAGAAAAAAAATTTAAAAGCATCTAGAGATTTAAGTGTCAAATTAGAGGAGGGGTTAAATAAAAGGTTAAAGTGATTATGGAATTTTAATGAGAAGTCCCCTTATTATCCGTGTGTAATGAAATTAAATTTTGGTCCCTAACCACTTCAAATGTGAGGTCCATATGCCTCATGTGTAGGAAACTTGTCGCAACCCTACTTGGGAGAGTGTGAGGATGAAATTCACACTCCCGAAATGCGGATTCGAGAGTCCTCTGGAACTCCCGAAACTTTAGAGTTTGATTGCAGGGGTCAAAACACCTTGCATTGAAGTGTTATTTATATCATTGGAAAGCTATTGAAGTGTAGATGTCGAAAATGGCCTCGCATGGGCCATTTGGACATCTGCAGCACAAGTTATGGCAAAAAGAAGGGTCGAGAGTCAAATTGGCAGTTTAACTCCTGATCCCTAAAAGTCGGGAACCGACTCAACCCTGCTGCGTGCAAGTGGAGTGCAACACAATGTTGGAAAGCTCTCAAGGAGAGATACAACTTTTCTTTAGACTTCATCCCAATTGGAAGTTTGAGCAAAAAGTTATGATCGTGCAAAGTCCCGAGAGTCCAAATCGGGATAATTTCGAGACTCCTCCTTGGGAGTCCCGGGACAAAAAACCATTTGGATGTGGGTGCCGCGGAGAGGCACAGAATATACTATATGGGGGAAGGTGGTGGCTTCCCCCGAGTATAGGCCGTGGTGAGTCAAATGAATCTAGAGTTGCCCGTGGCTTGTCCTAGCACCAAGGGTGTTCCAGAATGTGAACTAACCAACTTGTTAGTTAGTTTGATGCAAGTTTGAGCAAGTGAATAGCTTGTCACTTTTCCTAGTCCCATCCCGAAGCTTCAACACGGCCCTCTACCCCTTTTAATGCTGAAAGTTGGGAATGTGCCCCCAGTCCCTCACAATTCCGCAACTTGAGTAACTTAGGCCCAACTTGGGGCTAACTAGGGACTTGGGAGTGCGTCAAAACTAGTGAGGATGATTGTAACTTGGAAAATATGTGTATACTATGGTATTGTTGAATCAAACCACTTCATGAGGTCATGTTTCCATTTTCTTTTTAATCCGCCAATGCCCCATTCCACATAAACCTTGAAACCTACATGCATCTTGTTGAATGTTTGCACTACATGGTTTGCATTTGGGCAAGCTTTCATCACCTTATCCTACAAACATTTCTTCACCAATATTGTGCCTTGGATATCCCAAGAGATATTCAAAGTAGTCATGTTCATGAATGAAATATTGACACTAGTTTTAATAAACACTCAAGTGTTACAAAATGCTCGCATCATGATAAGGCCTAGGGTAGTAAGTGTCTATGTACATGAACAATCCATGATGGTCAATAATGATTGTGTTGTTCATTTCATAAATCTTATTTCAAATGTTGAATTAGGTCTTGTGCACCTTGTTATTCCACAATTTTCATATCTCAACCAAATTGCCATTGATGAAGCCAATATTACTTGACAATTCCTAGAATTATGTACCCAAGGCAACTCTCTCCTTGAGCATCAACCATCAAATTTCATATGCAAGTACATCATTAATGCATAATGCAATGAATAATGCATTGTCACACAAAACATATATTGACCAATTCCATATGAAGGTGTCATACTTCATAATGTTTTTATGCTTCATGTATGGAATGAAATTCAAAAAATGTTGCTCCAATCTTAAGTTTGATAGCCTACCCAAAACAATTGGAGCCTCCCTTATTTTCATGGAAAACAAAAAATCAAACCATAGCCCGACAAATTTGAACCTACAAACTTTAACCTTACCATCAAAACAATAAGCCTTAACTTTAAACCCCAAAATCAAACTTAAAAGCCTACAAAACTCAAACTAAACCCCAAAATTTAATAATAAATCTTCAAAATTAGGCATAAAAGCCTTAAGCTTAATTTTTCAAAATTAAACCTCAACCCTAAACAATAATGATCAAGTTTGAGAACCTTTAAAACTAGACTAAACTTTAAACCCTAGGTTGAAGCCATCAAAATCAGACCTAAAAACCTTAACCCTAACTTTTAAATGTTAAACCTTAATTTTCAACTTCAATGATTAGATCTTAAAACCCTTAACCCTAACTCTAATCCTTACAATTGAAACCTAAAAACTTCAAAATTAGACCTAAACCTTAAACCCTAAGTTAAAACCTTCAAAATCAATGTCAAAACCCTAACTCTAAACACCAAACCCTAATTATAACCCAATTAAATTAAATTGAAACATGACAACTTAATTTGAAACCTAAAAATTATGATTGAAAAACTTTAACTTTTCAAATTTTAACCTTAACCCCTAAATTGTCGACCTTAAATCTAACCTTAGAAATCATACTTGAAAACCTTAAATTTATATATATATATATATATCATGAATTGAATTCATTAATGTGAAGATGTTTGGATCAAATGTTATTGGCCAAAATGTAAACTTAATTGCGATTGGTCTAAGTGTTGACAACTGGATGTGAAAAGGCATACAAAAGTGCCAATATGATGAAGAATAATTGGTTGAAAAATACATTTATGTAATTTGAAATTAGTTTCCAATGATGAAAATCATTTAAAATTCTCCATTGGTTTGAAATTTCTAAAATGACTAACATGCACACTACCTTGTCAAAGGCTTTTTAATACACTATAATAAATCATGGTTTATCAAAAGGTTCAACTTGATTAAAATGTGCACATTGATTAAAAGGATGTTCACTTTGACTAAAGGCATGGGTCATGAAAGACACATGGTTATTTTGGTTAGTGTTTTTGTGTGAAGTGATCATTTTGACCAAGTGTTAATTCGTGCATCTAATCAAGAAGGACAAAATTTTTAAATGGTCCATTAAGATGCCCATGGTTTAATAAAATTGACCATACTAAATGGCCATGTTTAGTCAAATTGGCCATATTAATTTGGTTAGCTAACCTACTTGCTATGCCTATTAAGGTACCTACTTACCTATCTACTTAACTAAATATGTCCTACCTAATTACCTACTTACCTACCATCTACCTACCTATGTCCTACCTACCTACCTACCTACCTACCTACCTACTTACTTACTTACCTACCCTCTACCTACCTATGTTTTACTTACCTACCTACTTGCTTACCATCTAGCTACCTATGTCCTACCTACCTACTTACCTACCATCTAGCTACCTATGTCTTACCTACCTATTATCATCTACCTATTTATCTACCTACTTATCTATATTTTATTTATCTATTTACCTACCTACCTACCTATAGTTTACATAAGTAGGTATGAACATTTAAAAACATAAATAGGTAGGCATGTGTACCTACCTATTTACCTAGTTAAGTACCTACTAACTTATTTATGAAAAAAATTGAAGTTCAAATGTTGCTATACACATTAACAAAAAAATTCATGGATACATGTTAAATTCAGTTAATGTCATATTGTTTTACAAAATGGTGGGGTGGTTTGATGGCTAAGACATTGGTGTGGAACTAACAAGACTAAGGTTCAATCCTCTTTACCAACATATATTATGTGGAATATGTATATTTGTATATATACCTTGTACGTGTGTGTAAATGTATAGTGCTTAGGTGGGTTGTGGATAGGTAGGTAGGTATTTTATTATTTATTTATTATTTACATTTTTTATATTCACAAGTTGAGTTTTTTTTTT
>Ga0209611_10009477_pt1 | contig 14731 bp, 8 predicted proteins | sample S1TSphgellanicum_3_FD_187693 | JGI IMG/M metagenome (GOLD analysis project Ga0209611, IMG submission 187693) | Host-associated microbial communities from peat moss isolated from Minnesota, USA - S1T2_Fc - Sphagnum magellanicum MG (SPAdes) (version 2) | ecosystem: Host-associated > Plants > Peat... | reverse complement strand
AGTGAGAGAAGCAAGCATGACTTGAAGCAAAGCTATTTCTTGTCTTAGACATGGGAATCAATTAAGATTTCAATTCACTTGAAACCAGCTTGAAGGGCATGGTTTTGAATCATTTGTGGCAATGTGTTAAAAATGGTTTTCAATGAAATGCAAAATTGATTTGAAACTTGAATGAGTTTGGAGCAATTACAAACAATTGATAGAGAGTGAGAGAAGCAAGCATGACTTGAAGCAAAGCTATTTCTTGTCTTAGACATGGGAATCAATTAAGATTTCAATTCACTTGAAACCAGCTTGAAGGGCATGGTTTTGAATCATTTGTGGCAATGTGTCAAAAAATGGTTTTCAATGGAATGCAAAATTGATTTGAAGTTTGAATGAGTTTGGAGCAATTATAAACAATTGATAGAGAGTGAGAGAAGCAAAGCATGACTTGAAGTAAAGCTATTTCTTGTCTTAGACATGGGAATCAGTTAAGATTTCGATTCACTTGAAACCATCTTGAAGGGCGTGGTTTTGAATCATTTGTGGCAATGCGTTAAAATGGTTTTCAATTAAACATAGAATTGATTTGAAGCTTGAATGGGTTTGGAGCAATTATAAACAATCTCAAAGGTAACACACAAAAGTTAATAGTGATGGTTGCCATTTGCCAACTTTGGATGGAGGCTTGCAACTATCAATTTGAAAAGACAATCTTATCATCCACAATAAGCCTTGCCAAATAAGCAGTAGTTCATGAAATATTATTATGATAGGTTTGGACATTTGAACCTTGCTTCTTGAACCACATCTAACCAAGATGGGTTATTTCCATTTGTATGTTAGTTCTTCACAAGGTGCAACATCTAGGTGTGTTTCTTATTTCATTCTATGGCCATCCATGATTCAGTCATAACATGTGTTCTTATGAAAAAAATGTACAATAGTAATGTGAAATAAAAAAAAAGCTTTGCAAAGACATTCATTTAAAGGAATTGTGTGAACATATTGTTTTCATCATAATCACTTGATTGTAGAATGTAGCCACATGAATTCATGTAACATTCATACATGCAAGGTAAAGCCTTAGGATGAGGGAATTACCAATAATGTGGGAGTTAAAAGGTGTCTTGAATTTTGGTAATTTTTTCATTTGATGGATTTATTTGATGCAAAAACCTCAACATTTTATTTTCTTTTTCATCAAGGAATGAAGGGTAGTACAACCAATAACATGATGATGGGGGACATGAGCAAACACAAGATGAAAATTAGATTGAAACAAAATAAATGACTCAAAATATAATGAGAAAGCACTTGCAAGGATGAGATTAGAGGCATGAAGATAAGAATCCAAAATATGTTATTGAAAAACTGGAACCTCTTGATCAAATGCATAAGAACCCAATCAAAGGTGTAATTTTCCTCCATAGATTAAAAGAGAAATTATGTTTAATAAAACCTGCCATTTTCAATGTTTAAAAAATTGACCAACCATGTCTTTAGGAGTGGTAAGGTGTATGCATTACATGGTGATTCAATTTACATAGATACAACATTCCCTATAACTCCCATATTAGTTCATAAAACCTTACATAATGTGCTTGATTTTTCCATTGTTTCAAATTGTAAATTGAATTGACGTTAATTTTTTTGAATATCCTTCACATTATAATATAATGTAATTTTTTTGGGCCATGTTATAAAAAAATATGTTGACATTTAATTTATTATTCTCCTTTAAATGGCCAGTCATATTTAAGCATGTCATTTTGATTAAATTACTCATTTTTATAAAGACTTGATCAAATGTGCACTTGTGGCTCCTTTTACCATACACACTTATAACTTTTTTTGATTATTAAATGTTCACACACCCATGAATTGTCCCAAACCTAAGTCAAAACTTAGATCAAAAGATGTTAATGACAATTGTTATGGGGGATGAAATTTGAAAAGTTCTAAAAATATACCCCATAAAATTCATATGAACAAAAGCCCAACTAAAAACAAAAATTTCAGAAAGAAAACAAATTTCCATTTGAAAATGGGCTCCAATCCTAACCTTTCCAAAGTCCATATTTAACATGGTTAAGGTTTTTTTTAAAAAAAATAATCTAACTTTATTACTAGATGTCACAAATTGCTTATCTAATGAAAAAGTTTTAATGAAAAGATAATTTATGTTTTTGAATCAACCAATCATAGTGAAAAAGAGATGTGATACCCCCTCTTTGAAAATAAATGGTTTATGTTGAACTTTTGGTAGTTCAAAGTAATCAATTGGTTTAAAAAATTAAAATTTATGTGACATAGGGACTCCTTTCACTTAAAGAATAAAAAAAACCTAGTCATGTGCAAGAGAATGGAATCACTAGTGTTTGACAATGTGATTGGTTGGTTACACCCCAACTTTATGAGGAAAATAACTAGTGATTCAATCACGAGTTCTTTGTAATTATTTTGAAACTATGACATTCACTATTATTTCATTCTTCAACACATACTTAAGCATTATAAATAGTTTGGATTGAAATTCAATGTGAAATTCTCAAACTGTTACCAATCCAACCAATCAACCAATCCATATTTTTGAACTTCAAAAGTTCACTATTAACAATGAGTGTGTTATTTTCAAAAAATAAGTATACACATATTTCATAATCAAGTTGTTAGTTTAGAACAAATTGTCAATTGACAAATTTAAGATTACATTATTCACCATAAACATCTAAACACAATACACATTACACAAATTATTGCAAAATAGGGTGAATCACTTTAGCTTGCATCCACTCACCATCAGGTGTGCTAATTTATACACCATTTTATTGTAAAATGAAAGGTTAACTAGGTAGCTTTCATGCAAAAAGACTAAGAAAATCAACAAAGAACACATATATGCACGGAACTAATAATCCTTTAATTTTGAAATAATTTAAAGTTTGACTTTGATTTGCTATTTCATGGCAACTTTTCAAGCGGTTGCAAGTTCAATTCCTCATCTAGAAGGTTGTCAACTTTTGGTTTCATTCGCCCATTTTCCTATCCTCACTCACTTGCACATCAGTTCAAAATCCACAACCTTGCATCAACAAATCTTCAAGAAACACAATTGAGATGAGCGCCATAACATTTGGGGATTGAGGTGATAATGTACAAGATCTTTATGCATTTCTTGATTGTTGAAAAGAAATTATTATAAAATGTTTCGAATTTTTGCTAAAATATACAAGAACAATTGTCGTGGGTCATCCCTCTTTCAAGCTTTTCAAATGCTTTAATTGTTGCCTAATGTTTTTTTATTATATCATATGTTTCTTCTCATTTGTTGTTAGTTTTGACCATAGGGAAAAGATTATGCATTGATGTAAAATTTGGGAATAAAATTTTGGCTTGAACTTGACCCAATGTCTAAGTGGTGACATTTGGAATATTATGTGTGCATTTGATGGATGGGCATGTTCCATCAAAATGCATGCATCTAGATGAGAAGTTCTATGTCCAATTAAGGGAAGTTTGGAGTTTGAACCTTGCCACGAAAGGTAGCACAATGAGATACTTGTTTTGTTTGCTTTTTGACAATGAATTTTTAAATTTTTCTATAAATAATTCATAAAAAAGGTTATCATTAACAAATAAATGTTCTAGAATTTGTGAATTTCACCAATTGAGTAACTGAAAATAATCAAAATTTACTTCATGATTAGAAATTAAAAAAAAGAAAAACTTAAGTACAAACCAATGTTGGGAGAATAAGGGATGCTTGGTGGACATTTGGAATCCACAAACAATCCATACCATCATTTGGAATCTTGATATGCATGTCTAAAAGATGCAATTTTTGCCATTATCTTTTCACCCATATCTTAATGTAGTGGATATTGTAGGTGATTCAAGATATCTTTGTAAGATATAAGTTTTTATATCTTATATATAATTTTTTATGTATATGTAAATTGATCTTAATTAATCTTAAATTCAATTACATTGTAAGTGGGAATAGTTAAAATCTCACATTTAAATTACATTTGGTCCTACAATATAATTAGTAAGACTAATTTAAAATTAATATAAATAAAAAAATGAAAAATGTACATATTAATATATTAAAAATAATATTGAATAAAGAAAATTTTATTTATATTTTTATATAATTAAAAAAAAATCAGTAGCTTTATCTACAAATGACCCATGTTAATGTGATTACACCTGATTTTTTGAATGGAACAAATGGGCCCATGAGTAATGACTCATGTGTACATAATCTTATTACTATCTTTCCTTTAAAGGATAACCTGGGCCATAGCTAATTGAACACATGTTCTTTACCGGACATTTGTCGGGCCATGCCATTAGGTGAAGACTATGCTTTCACTTGGGTCTCCAACACTTTAATGTTAAAACTAGTGTGGACTTTAGAGTAGCTCCATTGGTACTCAAATGTCACCCTGCAAATTATAATTAGATGAAAAAAGGTCAAAACATGCCAGTTTGGCTCAGCAAAATGGTTTTGGCCCAGCATATTTGTACAGATTGCTGAGACTAGTAAAGGGCACAACAAAAGCTAACATTCCGGTTTGTCTCAGCAAAATGGTTTTGGCCCAGCATTTTTGTACAAATTGCTGAGACTATTAAAGGGCACAAGAAAAAAAGCTAACATGCCGGTTTGGCTCAGCAAAATGGTTTTGGCCCAGCACAAAATGGTTTTGGCCCAGCATTTTTAGACAGATTGCTGAGGCAAGTAAAGGGCACAACAAAAACTAAAATACCGATTTGGCTCACCAAAATGGTTTTGGCCCAGCATTTTTGTACAGATTGCTGAGACAAGTACAGGGTACAACAAAAGCTAACATACTGATTTGGCTCAGCAAAATGGTTTTGGCCCAGCATTTTTGTATAGATTGAAAGGGCACAACAGAAGCTAACATGCCGGTTTGGCTCAGCAAAATAGTTTTGGCCCAGCATTTGGGTACAGATTGCTGAGGCTAGTAAAGGGCACGACAAAAGCTAACACCTCCTGTTGGCTAGATAGTTTGATTGGTCCAGGTGGGTTACTATCAGTAGTCTCCCACCTATTTGTAGTCCAAGTTTTAGTTTTATGGGTGCGGTTGCAAGAAAGAAAATAACTAAGGTACAACAGCCCATGAACGATCTTTACTGCTCCTTTGGCTTTGCATTTCAAAGATGATTTGTAGAGCTTGAGAAGGTGCTCCTATAAGATTTTAAATCACTCAAAATGGAGAAGAATTGAGAAAGATTTGCCAAAGTGATCAGTGATAAGTTAGTGATCAGTGATAGACCACTCTAACCCTAAACTTGGATGTGAGAAACAGTTTTGCAAGCTCATATATTAAGCACAGAGCTGGAGATGCTCTTATGGTCAAAAGTAAATTATCTTGAAACACAACCATCAAAAGGAAGGAACCATCACAGGGGAGACAAAAAGGGAAGGCCAAAGAACCCAAAAGATGAACAACCCGTAGGAACCAAAAAAAAAAAGGGAGAGAGATAGTCCCTCTCGTGGTAGGAAGCTATGAAAAGTATTCTGTACCTGAGAAGTTGCTTCAAAGGCTTGAAATGAAATCTCCACAAGACTGAAGTAAGGAAGGACCCTTCACTCAACTCAAAAGTTCATGATAACCTTTGCATCATGCTCTATTATGGGTAAAGCCTGTGGGAGGTGGACATTCCCAAATTGCCGGGTTGGACTTAAACTACCACCTAATTGTAGGCCCCTTATTGGATTTGCCACCTTAGTCAGCATAAGAGGCAGCAACTTGACCATTATCTAATGCATTGTGCTTCATGTATGGATTCTGGGAAGAATTCTATATGTTGGAAGGTTTTAATGGTGATAAATGATGTACAAATAGGGAACATTTTTCTTCATAGTCCTGCAACAAGGAAGCCATGCTTTGTTCCCACAATTTATCAAGTGACAATGATACAAATGAAAAGATGGATGCTGCTGCTATCACTCAGTACTCCTCTTTATCATCTTTCCCATCATTAGATTCTGCACCCACCTCTTCATAATCCTTCTCCAATGCTGCCAGATCCTCACGTGCCTCAGAAAACTCGGCCTCCTCCATGCCTTCCCCCATGTACCAATGTACAAATGCTCGTTTGGCATACATGAGATCAAACTTGTGATCAATACGAGCAAACACCTCCGCAACTGCTGTATTGTTGCTGATCATGCAAACTGCCCGTTGCACCTTGGCCAAGTCCCCACCTGGCACCACTGTTGGGGGCTGATAATTGATGCCACATTTGAATCCTGTCGGGCACCTGTCACAGACAATCATCCCACCCCAAGTACCTAATATGAGTTGCAAATCATCATACAAGTGATGGGATGATTAACCCTTTGGGGTCTTGTGTCTTCATCTGCTTGCTAATTCTGTAATTTGTATCCTTGATATTCCTCACAGAACAAATTTCTCAAAAGGTTTAGGGTTTAGGTCCCTTTGGGTCTTCCATCTTCATCTGCTTGCTGATTCTGTAATTTGTATTCTTGATAGTCCTCACACAAGAATCTCAAAAGTTTTAGGGTTTAGGGTTTGCAAGACTTGCAGCAGGTTTCCCGAAATTGTTCCTGCTAAAAATTTGGCACACAAGCAAATTTCCAATTTATGTACTCACTCACAGCAAAAACCATTTCTTCCAAGGCATTGAATGAATTGACAGAGCACTGCAAATTTCCAAAGTGAATGGCAGTATGTATATACCAGTCGACGAATTGGACTGTATGTTTGGATTTGATTGTTGCTACTGCAGCATTCACATCCTTGGGCACCACATCCCCACGGTACATGAGGCAACAAGCCATGTACTTGCCATGGCGTGGATCACACTTGGCCATCATGCTGGAAGGCTCAAATACACTGTTTGTGATTTGAGGCACCGAGAGCTGCTCATGGTATGCCTTCTCTGCAGAAATGACAGGTGCATAGCTGGAAAGCATAAAATGGATGCGGGGGTATGGCACTAGATTTGTTTGGAACTCAGTTATGTCAACATTGAGTGCACCATCAAAGCGCAGGCTAGTGGTGAGGCTGGATATGACTTGAGAAATGAGCCGATTCAGATTGGTGTAAGTGGGACGCTCAATATCCAGCAAATGCCTGCAAATGTCATAAATCGCCTCGTTATCCAGTAGCACCGACACATCTGTATGCTCCAGCAAACTGTGTGTTGAAAGCACGCTGTTGTATGGCTCCACCACTGCTGTGGATATCTGGCCACCACCACCACCACCACCCACATATTCTGGCACCCATTCTTTCTAACTCCTTTGTTTCCTCTGATACTAGTTGCAAAAGTGAAGCAGGAGACACAACAAGCTACCTATGGATCAAAATGTTGTTGGACCACCCATTTGTGCAGTCTGTTGTATGGAACAGAAACAAGTGTCACAAGAGCAGTGTGACATACAGAGCCAACAAAGGGGAAAAAGAAAGACAGCAGGAGAGGAGAATCATCACCTGGGGAGAGGGGTATATAGTGAAGCAAAGTTTTGATTTGTTTCCATAGTCTAATGAAAATCGCTGCAGGAGTAGAGAGCCCAAGCCAGAACCAGTACCACCACCCACTGCATGGAATACTAAAAAGCCTTGCAAGCCTGTGCAGTTGTCTGCCAGTTTCCTCACTCTATCCAAGCACAAATCAACAATCTCCTTGCCCACTGCACACACAGAATCAAGGGGAATTTTTTTTTTCAATGCCTGATATGAGAATGAGCTGCATTTCTCACAAGCTCTTCACAATTTGTTAATCCAGTTTTGCTCCACGATCATTGTGGCAGCCACATAACAGTTGTGATGTACCCTAAAACCTTGTGAAAGTCTAGGAGGCAATCAAAAGGAGGTGGAGGAGGAGGAGCACAGAAAATTTGCATACAAAAAACAGCAGCCAGAAACTTCACAATTCAGCAGCAACAGACATGATAAGCCAAGTATGTCTACCGGTGTAATGGCCTCGGGCGAAATTGTTGGCAGCATCTTCTTTGCCAGAGATGAGCTGCTCAGGGTGGAACAACTGACGATACGATCCAGTACGTACCTGATCAATAACAGTCGGCTCCAGATCTACAAAAACCGCACGGGGAACATGCTTCCCTGCTCCTGTTTCACTGAAAAATGTGTTGAATGCATCGTCTCCTGTGCCTCTATCTCCAGGATCACTACAAGAATAAAATAAAATCCACAATCCATAACAAGATCATCAGAAAATCAAGTGACATCTGAGCCCATCATGACCTAGCTGGTATACCTTCCCATATAAATGGAAAAACAAAAGCTGATGGACTTGGAGGTAATATTCTTTGCTGCAGCAGCTCCTCACAGCATTTCCACTACCACAAAAACAAAACAAGCAAACAAACATACAAACAAACATCCATCAGCAGATCCTAAATGGCCACAACAAACAAGACCCATCCAAGACCCATCAAATAACAAACTAGCCAGTCCTCTAGATCACATAGAGCTTACCAAGGGAGATATCCATCAGGCTGAATGCCATGCTCCAGGCAGTAAAGCTCCCAGCAGGCATTGCCCACCTGAATTCCAGCTTGACCTATATTGATACACACAAAAAGAAGGTTGCAGAAAAAACTACAACTTCTCTCTTCAGCAATTCAATTACAGCAAAGTTGCTCACCACCCAGTCTATAAAAAGAATTCTTCTACTACAAAACAGATTCACAAACAGACCTGAGACCCACCATGAAAAGCACCCATCTCCGGAAGAAAAAGAAACCAAAAAAAATAATTGCAAAACAATTAACAAAAGAGAAATTATCTGTACCTACCTATGTGAATGCTGATGATTTCTCGCATGCTTGCAAGCTCCTCCCCCGGCAGCCGATTTGGGATACCTGAAAAACCAGCTGCGGATGGTCGTGTACGTGTGCATGTCTCCAGAGCGGCGTTGCCTGATGCAGCGATCCAGCGATGGAGCGACGGAGCTCTCCACGGACCAAGGGTCGCTGCTCTCTAGAGACCAAGGGACACTGACTGGCCCCGCTGGAACCACTGGGTCGTCCCCTCCACCCGCACCGGCCGTTTGCACGACCCCCGGTGCTGGATGATATCCTCCGGGTCTCATTGGACCCGGTGTCGCCAATAATAGCAGTATTTTAATTTATTTTTACAAAACAATTTTGTGACCTTGTTTGAGTGGTGATTATCCATAAGATGTTTAGCCAGATTTGGCAATAATAAAATATGAAATGAAAAAAGAAAAAGATCTAGCATACTTTTATATTTTTGGCTACTTTTTGGAACTTCAGATAGAGTCTGGTTTTTTTTTTTTTTAAATTAATTTTTTTAATCATATTTTTTTTGTTGAGGCTCAATGGATTTTTCCTTTCAAACCCACATTTTGCAATTTATTTGAATTTTCAGCAACAAAATCCACTCAAATATCAATATCTTCCACACCTTAGCTAGGAAAATTGTGAAATAAACTCTATTAAATCTGGCTCACCTGGGGCTTTCTACCAACACCAAGAATGCCCCCAAATTCCAATACAGTTTCCAGTTTTGATTTTATTTAATTTTCATTGAGAAAATGGTTCAATAATCAATAGCTTCCACATTGTAGCTCCAAACAGGCTCATACCAAGTCGGTCGGTGCGCCTCTACTCATCAAGTGCTCTCTAAAGATACCAAGAGTGCGCCATGAAGCACCATGGTTTGGGATTCACCATAAAGCATCAATTTATTTTTTAAAAATGATTTTTTTTTTTTCCCATGATACTATGTGAATAAATTTTCTTTGTGATACCCTTCAGGCATTGGCCAAGTTTCATGGGAAAAAAAAAAAAGAAAAAAAAAAGTGGGGGGCAAGAGTTTTGAAATGTGAAATAATATATTAAAATGAGCATTTTGTTTTTTGGAATGCCCCATCATTTTGCAGAGGACAAAATGTGGGTGTTGTTCATTAAACCATGTTCATTGGATTGAAGAATTCATTACATTTTCACTACGTCCTATACAATGGGCTCATGTTCATTGGATTGAAGAATTCATTATATTTTCAACTAAGTCCTATCCAGTGAGCTCAATGAATTCATTCAAAATTTAATGAAATCATTTGAGGCAAATTTGCTCAAAATTTAATGAAATCATTTAATGTATAAAAATGTATTTTGTTGTAATCTACTAAATTAGATTTTTATTGATAATTGATGAGTTTTAATTAATTTTACCTAAATTTCATAAGCAATTTATGGGTTTTAGTTGATTTTATCTATGCATTCTCAATTTTGATTTGTGTAAATCATTGTACTTATACAATATGCAGTCTTGAAGATTGTGTAATGAGAACTAAATCTGGCTTTCCAAGGGGACCACAAGGCTTTTTTCATTTAAAAATTTCTTTTGGGTCAAAATCGAAATCATCATAAAGTTTCAAAATATGAAGAACCAAGCTCAAACCTGAAGAAAAATTGTACCTTACAACACATTGTTCAGCAATTAGGGTACTGCAGAAAAAGGAAGGAACATGCCTTGTAAACCCTAAGGAAAGAGGGTTTAGGGTTTAGGGTTTAGGGACCATCTTGAAGGTGGCACTTTAGACTACTAATGTACATGCCTCTTCTTTCATGAACACCACCGTCCTAGGTCCTTCATTAGCCCCATTGGTTTTGGCCACCTCTCTCTCACATTGGACCCTTTTCAGACACTCCTTCCATTGGAACATTGTGTTAACACTTAACACCATTGGGGGTCGGGCAACCTCTTGCGTCGAACCCTTTTCACACCCTCCTTCTGTTGGAACATTATGTTAACCATAGTTGGGTTTGGCCATCTCTTGAAGTGGAGCTACACTGCTGAATAATTAATTAAATTTTAAATCTTCATTTCAGCACTTGGATTTTTAATTCTGAAAATTTTGGCAGCTAATGTTTATATATTTTTAAAACAAGTTATTGGGACAGGCTAATGTGTCTAGACTGTCTCAGTCTTCAATTTATAATTTTTTTGGCACAATTACTAATTAAAATTTCCAAAAATTAGGGAAAACCAAAAGTAATTTAATTTATGCCAAAATTATGGCAGCCAGAATATGTCCAATTTTTTTTGAAGACATTGTAGTACCTTTACCATTTTGGCATAATTAATTAATTAATTTTTTTTTTGCCGAAAATTTGAAAAATTATTCGTTATTTGTGCTGAAATTTTACTAAATAAATTTTTTAAAGTGTCAAGATTTGGACCGCAAACTTTCCATGACAGGGGCTTAAAACTGAAGCAGCCTAGACACACACTAGACTGCTCCATAACATTAGACTGATTTTTTATTTTTTATAATCACTATTTGTCGAAAATTTCAGAATTAAAAAACCAAGTGCCAAAATTAAGATTTCAAATTTAAATAAATATTCAGCAGTTTATTGCCAAAATGGTAAAGGTACTACGGTAGTATCAGCAGTGTAGGTTTCCACCATGATTTTTTTCAATCACATTTTTTTTGTACAGGAGAAAGGTCTAGAAAACCCTAAACCTAAACCCCTTTTAGACCCTTAGAGATTTTCAGCCCCTCCACTGGCCTCATGATGGGAGCCTCCATTGTAATAGGGTCTAAAGCTAGACCCTTCAAAAGTGTAAAGAAATGCTTTTTTTCTTTCATCTTAAAAAAGTTGTTAAGTGACCCCCACTTTTGGGCCCTTCTTTCAAGCCCTAACCCTTCTTTCAATCTTTACACATTGTTTTTTTTTTGCAAAGTAATGGAATTTTATTGAATATGGGTATAAGATGAACCTCAATTGAGTTAATATGGTTACACCTTGGTAACCAATTTTGTAAGAAATAGGTCTCATATATAGGAAGATAGGTAGGAAAAATAAATAACTACTAAATAATTAGATGGTTTATACATAGCTAAAGGTTATTTTTACTAGCTAGCTACTAAAAAAGCAACAGAGCTAAGCACCATGGTCAGCTAGGGAACTAGAACCCAACAGAAAATTGTTTCATGACCACCTACCATTCATCCTTTTTCATGGTGTGTTGGTTGGTGCTGGTTCAATGTGTCCCAAATTTGATGTTAATCTGAGTTTTAGTCCTCGTTTAGTCCCAACGTATTTTTTTCACTCTTTTAAAAAAATCTCGCCCTTTTATGATGAAACATGAGGGGGGTACTGGTGATTTGTTTTCCTATTTTGTGGATATATCTAATGTCACAAACAAATAGCACTCTCAAGATAAACTTTGCGGTCCACCCTAAAATCCCTTCAGAGAGCCATGTCAAGTATATGGGTGGGTGGAGTCCCAACAGAGTCATGTCCGTGAAGTCAGTTCTCACATATGGAGAACACCAAAGCTAACTTGAAGTAAATTATAAGACCAAACTGTTTGTGTGCATTGTGGTTTGCTTTCGTAGGAAGCAGAAATTGGTCGAAGTTGTAGCCTCTTTTGGAGCCCATGCATGCATGGTCAGTTTCTAGAACAGCTGCAGAGCAAGTTGTAAGTGGAATAGCCATAATAAGTGTTGCCCACCTGCCCTTTCCAAAATATAATTGAGACCCCTTGTCAATACCTTTATTCACCTGATTGGTTCCCTTTTTGCCTTTGGGTTAAAACAAGTCTTGGCCAGTTATCCAGAAAAATATACACCTGAAAGTGCAGAACCCACAATGGGGAGCCCAGATCTTCAGGTTATAAACAAAATTGATATCCAGCCACTAGGGTTTTAAAATGTTGGATATGGATCCCAATTTGTTTTAGGGTTTGAGGTTTTCATTGAAGGTTTAGGGAGATCTTGTCATAATCTCCTTTTTGGCACTTTGCACCTTTGTTGTTACCTTCTCACAACACTAGTTGTTTCATACTTCATCGTCAACACTTCTTGCTTCTTATTTTGTTTTAAGTTTCTTTGCAACAACAAATTTTCTTCTTCTTATTTGTGAGCTTCTAAAGAATTGTGCATGTGTTTCTTTATGAAGTTCACTTGGTGCTTCATTTCTTGTTTTGTTTTAAGCTTCATAAGAATTCGAATTCCTTCACGATGCTCAAATGCTTCTAATCAAATAAACTCTCAAAATTTTCTTGTTTTGTTTTCTTGCTTTGAGTCTCTTCTTTTTTTTGTGTTGTCTTCTTGGTAAGGGATGCTCAGAAAAGGAGGAGCAAATGTGGGGTACAGGCTAAATGTTTTGGCATCCAACACACGTGAATAGTTGGTCAAGAGGGCAAAAGGTTTGGATCATCCATGGGGTGGATAGCACTCACCCTCATCAAAATTGTCAAATCTTGGTGACAAACGCCAAATCCAATGGTCCAAAACTCTTCAAAAACCTCTTGTATGGAAAGGTCTTTAATTCATGTTGGCTTTGCTGACATCAGTTTTTGAGAAAATTCAAATGTGACATTAGTAATGAAATTAAAGACCACTAATGTGCACAAATAGTGTGAGTAGGGCTTCACACATGTTGTGATTATTCAGGTACCCTTTCCTTTCCTTTCCTTATTTGATATGCTTCTTGCTATAGGAGGTGGTTCGGGAACTTGATGTTCCCCTTGTGGTTCGCCCTCTTTGGTGGTTCTTTTTGTCTTCTTTGATGATGTCGGGTCTTCAATTTTTTTCCTTGTATTCCCCCTTTTTTGGGTGCTTTGGTTTGTTTATGATTGGCAGGGTTTCATCATTTTAAGGGTTTTTTTCCACTTAAGATCTTAAGAGACAACCTCCAAAGTGTGCTAGACAAAGCTGATTAAGGGATATTTACCTAGTATCTCATTTATGGATTTGCATTGTGCTGGAAATCAATGGTCCTGTACACTCTTGTGATGTGCATCAACATTGTCATGCTTTAGAACAAGCCCTCATAGAACCAGTTATCACCTGGTTGAACTGCACTTCCCTACCAGACCAACCTGTTCCCAGGAGGAAGAGGACCGTTCCTTAGTTGAAGTACCTCCGCCCCCTAACAGACACCATGAATGTCTCAATTAAGGGCCTCTTTCCATTAGGTCGTTGTGATCACAACTTCTTTCCCAACAGTAACTTCTCGTTATAGTTGGTCAATCTAGCTGTGCTCACAGTCAAGCTCATAACTCTACAAGTCAAACATTGATCAAATGCAAAGTTATGTGAAACTAGAAACCTTGTTTGTGCTCATTTCTAGCTCACTTCTTAAAGGAAGAGAGTAATTGAGCTGTGTGGTAGTGGGTGTGACAGAACCCATGCATCGGCAGGCAATAACACCAAGCAAGCGCGAGAGAAGGAAGGAGGAGGGCAAGAATAACAGGGAGAAGAAGAAGAAAAAGGTGTGGAGAATTGAGAGAAAGGGGCGAGAGAGCAAATGAAATGAGTGCAGGATGTGATGTTATAATGTGGAGAAGGCCAGCCATGGCGGTGCTGGTGCAGTGCGCAATCACAACATTGTGGCTCTCATCTCTGACCTACACTTCGTCATCTCTTGGGCCCTTGCGCTCCTGGGCCTCATCTTCCGCTTTCTCAACCTCACGTATGTATGGCTGCCTGTCTGTCTCTCATAACCCTCAACCCTAAACCCTAAATCCTCTGTTTGTGTGTGGGTGGGTGTTTTCTGGGTGCTTTGGCCTTGTGGTTGCAAGAGAGAAGGATTGGGATGCTCTGTATGTACTTCAGCTTTGTAGCAATTGTGCTTCTTGTTGAGCCTGCTGTATGTTTTGAGCATCTGGTGTTGTTGAGTGCCTGTTTTTTGAGCTGCAATCCTAGACAAAAGCAAATCATTGAACTTCAGGTAGTGAAATTAGCT
>Ga0209611_10009476_pt1 | contig 14733 bp, 5 predicted proteins | sample S1TSphgellanicum_3_FD_187693 | JGI IMG/M metagenome (GOLD analysis project Ga0209611, IMG submission 187693) | Host-associated microbial communities from peat moss isolated from Minnesota, USA - S1T2_Fc - Sphagnum magellanicum MG (SPAdes) (version 2) | ecosystem: Host-associated > Plants > Peat... | reverse complement strand
TTATATCCATTGTGTAAATAAAATTAAAGGTTACTTCAATTTCCACATCAACAATTTGAAATTATTAAAAAATTAAATAAGGTTCAAAATTACACTCATAAATGAACAACATAATGAACATAACAACTATGAATAATATTGACCATTAATTAGTGCAACAAGCACTTATAAATTTTAAATGGCCAAATGTTTTCAAAATGTAATCAAATCCAACAATAGGTGCAATGTGTGGAGGTGGAAAATGACAAGATTTCTTGTGCAATTTCATATAAAGATGCATGGTGTTTCCATGTATGAAAATTGTAATGACCTTGTACCAAAAGAATAATGGTTGGTTGCAACTCATAACCAATTAGTCACATAGCCAAATCATGGCCTTATGACATTGGGGTTAGAGTGTTGAGGTCATAATTGATCAACCTGATGATCATTTCATTTTTCCACACATTGGCCCAACAACTTTGATCGCCCAAATAACAATCACATTTCTTGCATGTCATTACAAATGCATGAAAGGACAAGTTCAAAAATAATTCGTACCCATTGCCATGGTTAACCCCTATGCAATTCACCTTAAGCCCCAAACTTTGAATAAACAACAATTTTTTAAAGCTAGTTAAACCAAGCAATGTGTATATAAACATGAAAATACAAGCTCATAAGTAGGCGCATGAGAGGATACTAATAATGCAAATTCTAGATGACCACTTTGATGGGACTTAAGATTTTAAGGGAGGTCAATATGTCAATTGACAACATATGACTAGGGTTCAATGTATGCCTTAGAGTAACATTTAGAAAATAGGATACCATACCTTAAAAAATAGGTGGTCTAAACAACAAGAAATTTACAAAATTTGAGAGGGAGGGAAGGGGGTTAGAAAATAGATGGAACCATGTGTCATTCATCCATTAGATCCAAAAAATAACAATTGATGAAAGAATTTTAAATCCTACCTTCTTTAATTTTCTTCCATGACTTGATTAGATGTGATTTCAAGGTATTAATTATTAAAAAAAAGTTTTAAAAGTTTATCTTAAGTATTTGAGAAAAAATAGGTATTCAATCATTTAAACAGTTGGAGGAATTCATGGTCACTATGCAAATGGTTGTGGGTTGAAACCACCTTTAGGACATCCTAAATGTCACCCATTATTACATCATGCACCCAATAACCCAAGGATTTGATATTGATGTCTACCAAGTAATTTACTAGTGGTTGGGTTCAACTGACCTTGAACCCATTTAAAATATTATTGTCTATCATAATTATATATGCCCAAAGCCATTTGGGAAAAAAGTTCAATGTTCTACCACATACTTATGTGTCAGAAAAAAATGTAACACATTATTAAACAAGAGCTAATATTCATAACCAAGCCAATTTTGAAAAGATTCACAAAGATCAATTTTTGAAAGGATTCCAATTATGTATGTACATTTATATACATAAATCCATAACAGCTAGCTTATACGAATGATTATAAAGATGATTTTTTCATTTAATAAACATCTAATTTCTCATCTATACAAACACACAAGTTGTCAAGTTGGATGACAACATATATTATAAAAAATTGTGAAACTTTGAGTTTATGGACCTATTGGAATACCTTTCCACATTTACAAAAAGGATAAATTAATTAAATGGACAAATGTTACATTAAATATACATGTTGCATTTAATCATATAATGAATATACAAATCACATCCTTTTGAAAGTGGATCCAAATGTTTTCGATAATGGGTTGAAAGCTTGGATTAATGTGGCAAAATATTGCAATCCCTTCTTTTTGTTCAATCCTTCTAAAAGTTGCAAAATTTTTTGCATTTCCGGTCTTTGATTTGGGTCTTCCTATAACAAACAAATGTCATAAAAGTTAGATGTTTATTATGTAATTGTTATACATTATAATCAAACCATGTCAAAATGCTTCAATAAATAAGACCATATGCTCATGTCTCAATTTTCATGACATAATTTGAACATATATCCTTCAAAAAGGAATGTTGAAACCAACTTATATATGTATTCAACAACATAATTTTATGTTATTTGAAACTAGGATACTCAAATTGACTTTACATATCAATCATGCAAATGGTTTAAAGGAATTCCAAGTGAAATTGAATTTACCATTTGCATGTGCAAACCTTCTTAAGAAGTTTTACATTCATTAAACAATCCAATTTAATTTATTTCACTAGTAGAAAAAGCATGGTTTGCGACTAAATTTTAGTCACAAACAACATTTGCAACTAAAAGTAAGCTTAATAGCAAACAACCAATTACAAATGATGCTAGTTGCAAACAATGGAAGAAATTATTTTTTTCATAGAATACACGTATGGTGATTTTATACATGTATCCAAGGATGAATTCTTGCAACTACACTTACAAGTACAATGTACACCAATATGTTCACACATGATAGCTTAAGAATGTAACATGTGGCATCATTTGTATTTTTTTCAATTATCCAATTAAAACAACTATATTTTGCCATGTGGTGGCCTAAGATTGAACCACATGGCAACTTAAGATTATAATCATTTAGGGTTAATTTAAGGTTGGACCACTTATGATAGGCCACTTGGCACCTCAGCTAGGCCTAGGTTAAGCCACCTAGCCCAATTAAGTGTTTAATGTACCTAACCTAATTTCAAGTTAGGCCATTTACAATAGGCCATGTTGCACCCAAGCTCAGCCTAGGCCACCTAACCATGGTCTAGCTTAAGTAGGTACATATTTAGGTCTAGGTCTAAATTTTTACAACAAAATCAATTTTTATTTCAAGTGTAGCCTATTGGGTGGAGCCTATGTGATTAGCTCCTCCCATATGGCAATTGAAAAAATTGAATGTGTTTACTACACCAAACCAACCTACTTGTATAGTTTGTAAATTTGAAACAAAAGACAAATAATATGGGATAAATTTTTAGTTGTAGCTCTTAGTCACATAGTTGTAGCCTAGTTGCAACTACTCCCTAACACATACTATTACATAGCCTACCTACTAGGTAGCACAAGTTTTTACTAGGTACCTTCTTTAGATATCTTCTAAATAAATAATTATAATTAAATAGGCCTTATAGGTAGCTAATGGGTGCATAGGTATATATGTAGGTACCTAGTAAATAACTAAGTAGTTAGGTAGATAAATAGTACATAGGTAGGTGTACATAATAGGTAGGTAGGTAGTAAGTAGGTATTTAATAATTATGTAATTAGGGATGTAGGTGGTATGTACATAAGTACATAATAAGGAGGTATATGGTACATATGTGGGTACCTAGTAATTAAATAGGTAGGTAGGTAATTAGGTAGGTAGGCATTTAATAGGTAGGTATATACATATGGATAAATATGTATTATTAAATAATCTATAGGTGTAGCTACTAGATAACATATGTACCTTATGTAACTACAATGTATCTATTTTGGTTGCATGTGCAATTAAATATATATATATGATGTTGTAAAAAAAACAAAGACATCATGAAAAATCAACCTATCGGAAAAATGAAATAGGTCATAGTTGCAACCTAGTTGAAAAGAAGACCAAAATCCATCCAAATTTGAAAATTAGTCTGAAAGGCAATCATTCATTGTCATAGGCAACATTTAGTCACACATAGTTGCACAAGGAATGGTTGTAAACTACAAGATTTCTATTAGTGTTTCATATTGTTTCAAATATTACCTTGAATCCATGATTTTAGGTTTTTGAAATTTTCTTGACCACAAATTGAATGATAAAATAAAATATTTGGCACAAAATTTACCTTGATGCATTGCAGGGAAATTTGCAAAAGTGATTTGGCTTCATGTTGATCAAACCCAACAATTGAATTATTGATTGCAACATCAAAAATTTGTTGAAATCCATTTTTTTCTTCATGAACCTTTCGTACCCATTGGATGAAGTTGCGAATGTGAGTTTCTTTTCCATCTAAAGTCAATGGTGATCCATTCACAACTTGAATCAACAATACTCCAAAGCTATACACATCACTTTTTGTTGATGCTTGATTTGAATGAATTTCCGGTGCCATATATCCGATTGTTCCTGGCTTACAAGTTGATGCTAATGCAATCTGAATTTAAATTTTCAAAAGAGTCAATCATTTCAATGGGCGTTGCATGCATTGAATATAACTTTTGACGTTCATAAAACCCACACCCAAGATGGTCTAATACCAATAGGGAATTTGATTTTTTTTTAATCACAAAAATTGCAATCCTTGTGTCATCACTTATGCACACATTAAAATAAAAATTGTAATATAAAATGTGTAATTTCATGGATTATTACATTAAATGTTTTTCAAATATTCATTTTAAATTGTGATTATTTATCATATTTATTCCATGACATATAATAATGAAAATATAAAATAAATAAATTGTGGCCCACAAGAGTGTTCAAATTTGCAAGGTTCATAATTGCATTAAGATATAATGCCATGCACTTAATCAACAAAAAAATAATGGTGGGGAACATACCACATTTTCATCCTTGCCATTTAAAATTTTTGCCGACCCAAAATCAGCCAATTTTGGGGTGTAATCCTTATCCAAAAGGATATTTTGTGGTTTGATGTCAAGATGGAGAATGGTTTGATCACATTTATGATGCAAATGTGCCAATCCTTGAGCAACCCCTTTAATGATGCATATTCATTTATCCCAATCCAAAAGCTTATATTTGGGGAGCCATTTGTCAAGAGATGAATTTGAAATGTATTCATACACCACCATATGCTCTAAGCCTTCAATACAATAGCCCAAAAGACGAACCACATTTTTATGTTGAATTGACCCCAAAGTCTTCACTTCTGATATGAAAGTTTCTTTTGCGCCTTCATTATGACCGCCACTCCATTTCAAAACTTTAATCGCAATCTTCATGTTTTTCCAACAACTTTGATACACCTTACTAGAGGCTCCTTTCCCCAATATTGTTCCAAGATTCAATTCATTGTATGGAAAAGATTCAATACTTGACTTTAATGGCAACAATTCTATTGTGGGTTGATATTCATCCAACATCCATTTCAACCATTTTTGAGCTTGTAATACAAAATCATTATTTGGTTCGAGAAAATGAAGTTTATCCATGGCTTCCAATGCCGCTTGATATTTGTTTAAACTCCAATATGTGTGGGCATAAACTGTTAAATTGAATGCATTATTTGGTTCAAGACCATTAGCATTATCAAGGTCTTCTAAGGATCCTTGATAGTCATCCAACATCCTTTTGACATCTCCACGAACATTCAAAGTGAATGCACTGTTTGGTTCAAGAACATATGCCTTGTCAAGGTCCTCCAAGGCTTTTTGATACTCATTCAACTTCCTTCTGACATCTCCACGACTCTTCAAAGTGAATGCATCATTTGGTTCAAGAACATCAACCTTGTCAAGGTCTTCCAAGGCTCCTTGATATTCATATAAATTTTTTTTGACATCTCCACGAACACTCAAAGTGAATGCATTGTTTGGTTCAACAACATCCACCTTGTTAAAGTCTTCCAAGGCTCCTTCATAATCATTTAACATCCTTTTGACATCTCCACGATTCCTCAAAGTGAATGCATCATTTGGTTCAAAAACATCAGCCTTGTCAAGGTCTTCCAAGGCTGCTTGATACTCATCTAACAATTTTTTGATACTTCCACGAACACTCAAAGTGAATGCAATGTTTGGTTCAAGAACATTTGCCTTGTCAAGGTCCTCCAAGGTTCCTTGATAGTCATTTAACATCCTTTTGACATTTCCACGAATCTTCAAAGTGAATGCATTGTTTGGTTTAAGAACATAAGCCTTGTCAAGGTCTTCCAAGGCTCCTTGATACTCATGTAACAATTTTTTAACATCTCCACGAACACTCAAAGTGAATGCATCGTTTGGTTCAAGAACATCTGCCTTGTCAAGGTCTTCCATGGCTCCTTGATAGTCACGTAAATTCCTTTTGACAGCTCCACGACTCCTCAAAGTGAATGCATCGTTTGGTTCAAAAACATGAGCCTTGTCAAGCTCTTCCAAGGCTCCTTGATAGTCATCTAGCATCCTTTTGACATCTCCACGACTCCTTAAAGTGAATGCATCGTTTGGTTCAAAAACATGAGCCTTGTCAAGGTCTTCCAAGGCTCCTTTATAGTCATTCCACATCTTTTTGACCTCTCCATGATTCTTCAAAATGAATGCATCGTTTGGTTCACAAACATCAACCTTGTCAAGGTCTTCCAAGGCTCTTTGATACTCAATTAACAATCTTTTGACATCTCCACGACTACTTAAAGTGAATGCACTGTTTGGTTCAAGAACATTAGCCTTGTCAAGGTCCTCCAAGGCTCCTTGATAATTTTTTAACATCCTTTTGACACCTCCACGACTTCTCAAAGTGGCTGCATCGTTTGGTTTAAGAACATCAGCCTTGTCAAGGTCTTCCAAGGTTCCTTGATACTCATCTAACAGTCTTTTGACATCTCCACGAACACTCAAAGTGAATGCATTGTTTGGTTCAACAACATTCGCCTTGTTAAGGTCTTCCAAGGCTCCTTGATAGTCATGCAGCATAATTTTCACACTTCCACGAACACTCAAAGTGAATGTAGTGTTTGGTTCAAAAACATTTGCCTTGTCAAGGTCCTCCAAGGCTCCTTCATAGTCATTTAACATCCTTTTGACATATCCACGAATCCTCAAAGTGAATGCATCATTTGGTTCAAAAACATTAGCCTTGTCAAGGTCCTTCAAGGCTCCTTCATAGTCATTTAACATCCTTTTGACATATCCACGATTCCTCAAAGTGAATGCATCATTTGGTTCAAAAACATCAGCCTTATCAAGGTCTTCCAAGGCTCCTTGATACTCATCTAACAATCTTTTGACACTTCCACGAACTCTCAAAGTGAATGCAGTGTTTGGTTCAAGAACATTTGCCTTGTCAAGGTCCTCTAAGGCTCCTTGATACTCATGTAATAATTTTTTGACATCTCCACGACTCTTCAAAGTGAATGCATCGTTTGGTTCAAAAACATGAGCCTTGTCAAGGTCTTCCAAGGCTCCTTGATACTCATGTAACAATCTTTTGACATCTCCACGACTCTTCAAAGTGAATGCATCGTTTGGTTTAAGAACATCAGCCTTGTCAAGGTCCTCCAAGGCTCCTTGATACTCATGTAATAATTTTTTGACATCTCCACGACTCTTCAAAGTGAATGCATCGTTTGGTTCAAAAACATGAGCTTTGTCAAGGTCTTCCAAGGCTCCTTGATACTCATGTAACAATCTTTTGACATCTCCACGATATTTCAAAGTGGATGCATCGTTTGGTCCAAGAACATCAGCATTGTCAAGATCCTCCAAGGCTCCTTGATAATCATCCAACATCCTTTTCACATCTCCACGAATCCTCAAAGTGAATGCATTGTTTGGTTGAAGGACATCAACCTTGTTAAGGTCTTCCAAAGCTCCTTGATAGTCATCTAACATGCTTTTGACATCTCCACGATTCTTCAAAGTGAATGCATCGTTTGGTCCAAGAACATCAGCATTGTCAAAATCCTCCAAGGCTCCTTGATAATCATCCAACATCCTTTTCACATCTCCACGATTCCTCAAAGTGAATGCATTGTTTGGTTGAAGGACATCAGCCTTGTCAAGGTCTTCCAAAGCTCCTTGATGGTCATCTAACATCCTTTTGACATCTCCACGATTCTTCAAAGTGAATGCATTGTTTGGTTCAAGAACATCAACCTTGTCAGGATCCTCCAAGGCTCCTTGATACTCATGTAACAATCTTTTGACATCTCCACGACTCCTCAAAGTGAATGCATCGTTTGGTTTAAGAACATCAGCCTTGTCAAGGTCCTCCAAGGCTCCTTGATACTCATGTATCAATCTTTTGACATTTCCACGAGTCTTCAAAGTGAATGCATCATTTGGTTCAAGAACATCTGCCTTGTTAAGGTCTTCCAAGGCTCCTTGATAGGCATTTAACATCCTTTTGACAGCTCCACGAACACGCAAAGTGAATGCATCGTTTGGTTCAAGAACATTCGCCTTGTCAAGGTCCTCCAAGCCTCCTTGACAGTCATCTAACATCCTTTTGACATCTCCACGATTCCTCAAAGTGAATGCATCATTTGGTTTAAGAACATTAGCCATGTCAAGATCTTCCAAGGCTCCTTGATAATCATCCAGCTTCCTTTTAACGTCTCCACGATTCTTCAAAGTGAATGCATTGTTTGGTTCAAGAACATCAGCCTTGTCAAGGTCCTCCAAAGCTCCTTGATAGTCATCTAACATCCTTTTGACATCTCCACGACTCCTCAAAGTGAATGCATTATTTGGTTCAAGAAAATCAGCCTTGTCAAGATCCTCCAAGGCTCCTTGATAATCATCCAACTTCCTTTTGACAACTGCACGACTCTTCAAAGTGAATGCATCGTTTGGTTCAAGAACATGTGCCTTGTCAAGGTTTTTCAAGGCTCCTTGATAGTCATCTAACATCCTTTTAACATCTCCACGATTCCTCAAAGTGAATGCATCGTTTGGTTCAAGAACATCAGCATTGTCAAGATCCTCCAAGGTTCCTTGATAATCATCTAACATCCTTTTGACATCTCCACGATTCCTCAAAGTGAATGCATTGTTTGGTTCAAGAGCATTAGCCTTGTCAAGATCCTCCAAGGCTCCTTGATAATCATCCATCTTCTTTTTAACAACTGCACGACTCCTCAAAGTGAATGCATTGTTTGGTTGAAGAACATCAGCCTTGTCAAGGTTTTCCAAGGCTCCTTGATAGTCATTTAGCATGCTTTTGACATCTCCACGACTCTTCAAAGTGAATGCATCGTTTGGTTCAAAAATATCAGCCTTATCAAGGTCTTCCAAGGCTCCTTGATAAACATCTAACAATCTTTTGACATCTCCACGAACACTCAAAATGAATGCATTGTTTCGTTCAAAAACATTAGCCTTGTTAAGGTCCTCCAAGGCTCCTTGATAGTCATCTAACATCCTTTTGACATCTGCACGATTCCTCAAAGTGAATGCATGGTTTGGTTCAAGAACATCAGCCTTGTCAAGGTCCTCCAAGGCTCCTTGAAAATCATCCAGCTTCCTTTTGACATCTCCACGATTCCTTAAAGTGAATGCATCGTTTGGTTTAAGAACATCAGCCTTGTCAAGATCCTCCAAGGCTCCTTGATAATCATCCAACTTACTTTTGACATCTTCATGATTCCTCAAAGTGAATGCATCGTTTGGTTCAAGAACATCAGCCTTGTCAAGGTCCTCCAAGGCTCCTTGATAATCATCGAACATCCTTTTGACATTTCCACGATTCCTCAAAGTGAATGCATTGTTTGGTTCAAGAAAATCAGCCTTGTCAAGATCTTCCAAGGTTCCTTGAAAATCATCGAGCTTCCTTTTGACAACTACACGACTCTTCAAAGTAAATGCATCGTTTGGTTCAAGAACATTCGCCTTGTCAAGGTTTTCCAAGGCTCCTTGATAGTCACCTAGCATCCTTTTGACATCTCCACGACTCTTCAAAGTGAATGCATTGTTTGGTTCAAGAACATCAGCCTTGTCAAGGTCTTCCAAGGCTCCTTGATAGGCATTTAGCATCCGTTTGACAGCTGCACGAACACGCAAAGTGAATGCATTGTTTGGTTCAAGAACATTCGCCTTGTCAAGGTCTTCCAAGGCTCCTTGATAGTCATCTAACATCCTTTTGACATCTCCACGACTCCTCAAAGTGAATGCATTGTTTGGTTCAAGAACATCTGCCTTGTCAAGGTCCTCCAAGGCTCCTTGAAAATCATCGAGCTTCCTTTTGACATCTCCACGATTCCTCAAAGTGAATGCATCATTTGCTTCGAGAACATTCGCCTTATCAAGGTCTTCCAAGGCTCCTTGGTAGTCATCTAGCATCCTTTTAACATCTCCACAATTCTTCAAAGTGAATGCATTGTTTGGTTCAAGAACATCAGCCTTGTCAAGGTCCTCCAAGGTTCCTTGATAGTCATCCAACTTCCTTTTGACATCTCCACGAACACTCAAAGTGAATGCATCATTTGGGTCAAGAACAATAGCCTTGTCAAGATCTTCCAAGGCTCCTTGATAGTCATTCAACATCTTTTTGACCTTTACGGGAACAGTCAAAGTGAGTGCATTGTTTGGCTTAAGAACATTAGCCTTGTGAAGGTCCTCCAAGGTTCCTTGATAATCATGTGACATCCCTTGTACATTTCCACGAGTCCTGAAAGTGATTACATTGTTTTGGTCAAGAACATCAACCTTGTTGAGATCCTCCAAAGCTCCTTGATAATGACCAACATCCTTTTGACCTCTCCACGAGTCCGTTAAGTGAATGCATTGTTTGGTTAAAAAACATCAACCTTGTCAAAGTCCTTCAAGGCTCCTTGAGAATCATGTAATATCATTTTGACCTCTGCATGAATCTGCAAAATGAATGCATTGTTGGTTCAAGAACATCAGCCTTGTTAAGATCATCCAAAGGTCTTTGATAATCATTCAACATATATTTCACTTTTTCACAACTATTCAAAGTGGATGCATTGTTTGGTTCAAAAACATGAACCTTGTTAAGGTCCCTCAAGGCTTCTTGATAATCATGCAACATCTTTTTGACATCTTCACAAGTCCTAAAAGGGAATTCATTGTTTGGTTCAAAAACATCAACCTTGTCAAGGTCTTCCAAGGCTTCTTGATAATCATCTAACATCGTTTTAATGTGTTCAAGAATTCTCAAAGTGGATGCATTGTTTGAATCAAGAAGATGAGTCTTGTGAATATTTTCCAAGGCTATTCCTTGATAATCATGCAACATATATTTGACATTTTCCACAAGTTTTCAAAGTGAATGCATTGTTTGGTTCAAGAACATGAACCTTGTCAAGGTCCTTGAAAGCTCTTTCATAATTGTTCAACACCTGTTTGACATATTAATAAAAATCTTTAAAATATGTGCAATGCTTGGTTATATAACATCATGTTTGTCAAGGTTTTCAAAAGTTTTTTCATTTTCCTTGAAGATTTTTTTTTCATGTGCACAAGTTCTTGAACTTAATGCACTTTTGGTTCATTGAACATAAACCTTGTCTAGGTCTTCCAAAGCTACTTGATAATCTTTCAAACCTTTTTTTACATTTTCCACGTATGTTATTTAAATGACTCCATTGTTTAATTCATGAACACTAGCCTTGTGAAGGTTTTCCATGGCTTTTTCATACACATTTCATTTGTCAAGAACATGAAATAATGGAATATATACATATATATATATATAGATAGATTGAACACGAAACAAAATAATTGTGATAGAGATATTTTTCTTTGGGATATTCCACCAAACTTATGTCACCTTACTTTCATATAAATTTGAAGTGTAATCATTACTTACACAATGATTAGCATACATGATTCTTATCATTGATGATTATTCCATTTAGTTTAAAGAATGTGATTTGGTAATAAACATTTCATAACATTATGCAATTTGTTCAATTTAGTAAATGTAGATAAAAGATGTGTGTCCAAATCTATATTTTTTTCCATTTCTTGATGGAGCTAAGGTGGCAAACATCCCTAGGCAAAATTTGATTTAACTAACAATATTATTTCAAGGAACTCTAAAAATTTGGAACCAATAGGCATAGGTGTAACAATGCTTTCACCCTAAAAATATTCAAGAATCAATTTTAGGCAAAGAAATTCCAAAAAAGGAATTTGCAACAAAATAATATGTATGTAAAAACTTGTGTTACCTTTTGGTGATTTTTGCCCAAAAAATTGATTGATCATTATTTTGTATCATGTTTTACTATTGAAATTTCTCTTCCCATTCCCTTGTCATGCAACTTGAATGTTTACAAAATTGATTTTGTCCAAACATAAATGGACAAATGATAAATTACAAAGAAAAAATTATTGAATCATTTAGAGCATGCATTGTTGTAGTTAGTTCTCGTGTTGATGTTCCATTTCAATGTGATTTGAATGACAAACTTGATCATTGTTGAACAATATTGTTGCACAACTCCATCACGTGCATATTTACATGCATATGCACAAACCTTGTCTAACATTATTGTTGTTGAATGAGATTCTTTCCTTGGCAAACGTTACTATTGTAATACTCTATTTATGCGAAATTCATAACTTTTAATTGTTGCAAAACTATTTGTAATAACTAGCTGATGTAAGTCCCACTTTGTTCAAATTAAACTTTTTAATATAATCTCGTTTGAAACCTAAAAATGTCGTATTCATGTTTTAATTATTCACTCATTCCATTCATCACAACCTTCATACCATTCATATCCTTGAATAAGAACACAAACTTAATTTTGACGTTGCAAGACATATTGAGTTCAAGATGATAAAAGTTTGTGTCTGAAACACATACCTACAAGTTTTGAGAAATTGCAAAGCTGTGATGTTCAAATGACCTTGATAGTTTTTGTTGTCTTTTTGTGTTGATTGCTAGCCCAATGAAATGCGTGTGAACATTATGACAATCAAGAAAAACATCAAGTTAACCCACCTTAATAGAAAATCATGGTAGATGAGCCTTTGAGCAAATTTGAATCATTATACAATAGTTACTTGGAGTCAAATATTCATAACATGACTAATGCGTTCAAGGACATGGAACCAAAGTTTTGGTGTTTGAGACATACCAGGTTTGACATAAAAGACGTGATGATATGTGAGAAGCATTTGCACGTGGTGATTGGATGATGAACACTTTTCTTGTTGATGCATTGAGCCACAAAGCCATATACACATATGCGAGGACATTGACGGCAATAGTGCAACAAGGGAACCAACCTTGATAAAAATTTGTAGCAAACTCCTGGGTGCAGATTTGATCCAAGGGAGAATTAGTCCACTGGATTCTTTGCATTTATGCCGGACTAGCGAACATCTTGGAAGGTGGTTCTGATTAGGGGCTGAGAGAAAGGATCCAAGTGGTCCTTCTAGGATGCTGCATACCGTGCGCCATAATTTAGGCTGGTTAAAGTTTTCTGTGCCACCCGCTCAGAACTTTACTCAGCAATATATTATTGCAACTGGATGCTTTTCTGTCTTTTCTCTTGTCGTCTTGTGCTTTCACATTGCTCAAGATTGGAAGTCTTTAATAAAGCGATGGAATCTGTGCGTGAGTACTAGACCTGCAACTTCCTGTGATCACTGATTTTTCTGGCTATAAGATGATGGATGCAAGTGGTCATTGATGGATTGCACCGTCCATGTGTCAGCAAAGAAAAGTGAGGCCGGTTAGCAATGCTTAGTTAGAACTTTCCTCTTATATAAATATATAAACTCTTTGCTTTGTGTAACTTTTTCTCCCCTCATTATCTGCTGGGAAACATTGTTCATAATTTCATTTACCATAAAGTCATGGCACGTGCCCCATGTTGGTGCTTGGCCCCAAACTTGAGCATGTGTACGTTTTAGACTTGAAACTTTTCCTTTGACCGGTGCCTTCAGGCATTACAGAATTGATGTATTTGGTCATTGTTTGATAATGCACAACCTGAGTCAGGAGATATAATTGGGGTTGTTAGAGCTGGAACTAGTGAAATTTTAGTGGCTGAAATTCGCCATTTTGCTATAAATGAAACTCCCAAGCAACATGGTCAAGGGAACTTTTTGGAAAAATCCTAAAACAATTGTCACATTTTCAGGAAGAAGAGAGTTATGAAATAGCCAAAAAAAAAAATTGAAAGACTTGGGCACATTTTTAGCTTTCTTCTTTTGTGAAATCCCCATATTTAGTTAACAGGTTCTATTGGTTCGCCAACATGTAATAAGATTGCCATAATTTTTACTTCTTTATTTGTCTTGTAACCATACCTGACTACATCGCCTTGTGGCTAATCGCCAGTTTTGATGTGACATGAGAAATTGAAAAAAAGAAACACTGGTTGGACCCTCTGAATTGGTCGTTTTGCAGCAAAGAAGACTTATCCGCCCATTGAAGTGCTCCCCAAGTAAAGTGGCCCATTTGAAAACTTGCCTTTGGCATCCATACAATATACTAAGGCAACAGAAATGGTTTGCTGTCATGTGAGCTGTTGAATCTTCATCACATGCTCGCTCTGGTCATGCCTGTAGTGGAGTTGGGCATACATTAGAGAAATCGGTAAATTCACCAGGAGCTGGGGTTGCCCACGTGGGTGCGCATTTAACTGGCTTAAAATAGGGTGGACGGTCCAAGACTGGCTTGAATAGGTGGACAGTCTAAGTAGTTGAAAATATCAACTTTTGGATTGGGGAGGGGAGGCGAGGGTGTTGGGGGAGGCATTTTTAGTGGAGGTTGGCCTGAGGGCTCAAAACGCAATCTGAATTTTCAGAGCGCCACGTGGCATCATTTTTATTGAAGCTGATTGTTTTGCGTAAATTGCTAGGCAAAGAGTCCGCTTGCAAACCAGCTGGGGCCCTCATGGCTTTTGTTCACATCATTCCACAGATCATTTACTGTTCATCTGCCATTTGAGTCCGGTGTTAGCGTAGTAAAGAATTGAAGCTGTCCACTGGCACAGTGCTTAACTCCACACTGAGCCAGGAGTGTAGTTCAGGAACACTGTCTGCCCAACAGAGATGAACACCTGAAGACAAATCAAAAGTTGAGATGGGAGCTGTGCTGATTTATCTGTATATGCCTGTTAACACAAACTGGCGCAG
>Ga0209611_10009475_pt1 | contig 14735 bp, 11 predicted proteins | sample S1TSphgellanicum_3_FD_187693 | JGI IMG/M metagenome (GOLD analysis project Ga0209611, IMG submission 187693) | Host-associated microbial communities from peat moss isolated from Minnesota, USA - S1T2_Fc - Sphagnum magellanicum MG (SPAdes) (version 2) | ecosystem: Host-associated > Plants > Peat... | reverse complement strand
GTAAGTCACTATCAACTCTATCAAGTCCCGGTATAGTTTTAACCTTTTCCAACATGATAGGAGTGTATTTTCGTAAAGCTTGCAGATCTAAACTCTTCAAGGAAAATTGATATTGTGAGTTGCTCTGTAAACTACCAACAGGAATAGCTGTGGGCGATCGGGGAAATGCTGTAATACCAACTATGCCCGCTTGCCGTAATTTCTTGTTTAACACTTCCACAATTTTTATTGAATTTATCTCCCGTGGGGGGCGTGGTTTTAAGCTGGCAAAAATCCGCCCACTATTGACTGAGGCATTTGGTCCGGCTGCACCGACAGTAGAAGTTAAAGCAGCAACATATGGTTCTTTACGGACAATTTCCACCAATTTTTGCTGATGCAGCAGCATATCATCAAAAGAGATATCTTGTGCAGCTTTTGTGTTGATATAAAGTTGCCCAGTATCTTCTGCAGGAATAAAACCTTTAGAAACTATGGTGAATAAATATGCAGTCAGTACAAGAATTAACACTGAAACAATAACTGTCACGAGGCGGTATTTGAGTACTGGTTTAAGTGTCAACTCATAACCCTTGAGCAGAAAATCAAAGGCATTTTCCGTGATCCGATACAGCAAATTTCCTTGTTTTTGATGGGATGAACGCAGAAAACGACTACATAACATTGGGGTTAAGCTAAGAGAAACGAAACCTGACACCAAAATTGCGACAGAAATAGTGACTGCAAATTCATGAAATATGCGACCAATTAAACCCCCCATGAACATGATGGGGATAAATACAGCTACCAATGATAGGGTCATGGATAAAATAGTGAAGCTGACCTCTTTTGACCCCTTCAAGGCTGCTTCCATAGGTGCTTCGCCCATTTCCAGATAACGCACAATATTCTCTAAGACCACTACTGCGTCATCAATGACAAACCCGACAGATAGTGTCAAAGCCATTAATGAAAGATTATCTAAAGAGTAGCCCAAGAGATACATAGCTGCAAAAGTCCCGATCACAGCGATCGGTAGGGCTAAACTAGGAATTAATGTGGCGTTAAGGTCGCGCAAGAACAAAAAGATCACGCCGACTACTAGAGCAATAGATAGAATGAGCGAAAATTTCACATCATCAATGGAAGCTCTAACAGATATGGAGCGATCATATAAAATGCCCATTTCTATAGATTGCGGTACTTGGGCTCGGAGTGAAGGTAATAGTTTCTTAACGTCATCGACAATTTGGACAGTGTTAGCGCCTGGTTGGGGCTGAACTGCTAAAACTATTCCTAGATGGTTGGTAACTTTTTTATCAGTATAAAGATTAACAATTTTGTTATTCAGTACATCGTCTATGACATTACCTAAATCCTGGAGTCTCACTGGTTCTCCATTTTGATAAGTCACAACCAGGGATTTATAAGCATCAGCGTCATTCAATTGCCCGTTCATCTGAACGAGAGAGCCTTTATAAGTACCAGAAAGGTTCCCATTGGGTAAGTCCACATTCGCTGTCTGAATTGCTGTTTTAACCTGTTCAAAACTTATCCCACGAGTTGCTAATGCTTGTGGGTCTAGTTGCGCACGTATGGCATATTGTTTTTGACCATAAACTTGAATTTGTGCGACACCATCAATCATGGTGATGGGTTGTCCTACTGTCACTTCCCCATATTCATCTACTGTGTATATGGGTTCTGTATCAGAATACATGTAAATATATATGATCGGAGAAGCAGACGGATTGACCTTACGATATGTAGGAGGTTTGGGCATTCCTGTAGGTAATTGTCCTGCAGCAGCATTAATTGCTGCTTGCACATCCTTAGCTGCATCTTCTACACTACGACTAAAGCTAAACTGTAAGGAGATGTTGGTACTACCTGTGGTGTTAGTAGAGCTAGATGAGTCTAGCCCAGCAATCTCTGTAAACTGTCTTTCTAAGGGTGCTGCAACAGTAGATGCCATAGTTTCTGGTGTAGCACCAGGTAAGCTCGCAGTAACGTTAACAAATGGATAATCAATGTTAGGTAGTGGGCTAATAGGTAGCAAAGAATAGCTCAGAATGCCAAACAGTAATATACCTATCATGACCAAAGTGGTCATGACCGGACGGCGAATAAAAATTTCTGAAAGGTTCATGATGATTATAGGGGTGCAGGGGTGCAGGGGTGCAGGGGTGCAGGGGAGAAAGATTTATTAGGTTTGTGGTGTTAGTTTGGTGTTCTTTCTTCTATTCAGTAATTGGTTGATTTTTTTCCGACCGGATTCCATGTAGATGTAAAATACAGGAGTCAGGTATAAGGTTAGGAGTTGTGAAAACACTAATCCTCCTACAACTGCAATACCCAGAGGTCTACGGCTTTCAGAACCAGCTCCAAATCCTAGTGCAATAGGTAGAGTTCCCATCAAAGCTGCCATAGTCGTCATCATAATGGGACGGAAACGGACTAAACATGCTTGATAAATGGCTTCTGCTGGTTTTTTATCCCCATCTCGTTGAGTTTCAATCGCAAAGTCCACCATCATGATGCCGTTTTTCTTCACGATACCCACCAAAAGGATAATTCCGATGAAGGAATAAACATTTAGTTCTACATGGAAGAACATGAGAGTTAACAATGCTCCAAATCCGGCTGAAGGTAATCCTGAAAGAATAGTGATTGGATGAATGAAGTCTTCGTAAAGAATACCTAATATTAGATAAATCACTAAAATAGCAATTAGTAGCAGAAACTCTAGGCTAGGTAGGGAATTTTGGAAAACCTCACTTGTACCTGTGAACTTAGTAATGATGCTATCTGGAATTATCTGTTTAAGCAACTGGGAAACTGCTGCAGTCGCACTTCCTAAAGAAGCTTCGGGAGCTAGATTAAAGGAAATTGTTGCTGCATTTAACCGCCCTGCATGGTTTACTGTCAAGGGTTGCATACCTGATGAGAGTGTAGCAAATGTTTTTAATGGTACTTCTTGCCCAGCGCTACCATCCACATACAAGGACAGCAGAGAATTCTCATCTTTTTGATCCTGGGGTTCTAGTTCTAAGATGACTTGATATTCATTAGTTGCTGCATAAATGGTTGATACTTGATATGAACCATAGGCGTTTCTCAGTGTATTTCCGACTTGTTGGGCAGTGATGCCATAAGTTGCAGCTTTATCGCGATCGATATTAACTTTTATTTGGGAGGTCAGCTGTAGATCGCTGTTCACGTCCTGGATTTCTGACAATTGTTTCATGCTTTCGACTAGCTTTGGTACATATTCTTGCAGCAGGCTGGTATCAGAACTTTGCAGTGAGACTTGGTAAAGTCCACTGGTTTGCTGTGCACCAATGGGGATCGCTGGAGGATTCTGTAAGAAAACTTGAACACCGGGAATATTTGCTAGTTTTGGGCTTAGATTGCGAATAATCTCATCAGCACTCTGACGCTGCGATCGCTCTTTCAGGCGAATAAATAAGTTCCCAGAATTACCAGCAACCGTAGATCCACTACCACCAGCGCTAGTTCCAGGACCAAGATTAGAGTTAACCGCAGCCACATTAGGGTCTTGACGAATTAAATCGGCTACTTCCTGCTGATGACGTACCAAAGCAGCAAAAGAAACATCCGGTGCTGCTTGAGTGATCCCAATAATTTGTCCGGTGTCTTCGCTAGGAATGAATCCTTTAGGAACTATGACAAATAACCAAATTGTCACCAAAAACATCGCACCTGATAAAATCATTGTGGTGAGATGATATTTCAGAGCTATTTTTAACGTCCCATCGTATAAGTTAAGGAATTGATCAAAGACATATTCTGAAGCCTGATATAATCTGCTTTGCTGGTTATGTTCTGTATGTTGCAGAAAGCGGCTACACAACATGGGAGTTAAACTCAGGGAAACAAACCCAGAGACTAAAATGGAAACGGCGATCGTCACAGCAAATTCATGAAATAATCGCCCTAGCAATTCATTCATGAATAACATCGGGATAAATACTGCGACTAGAGAAAGGGTCATAGATAAAATGGTAAAGCTGATTTCCTTTGACCCATTCAACGCAGCTTCCAGAGGGCGCTCACCCATTTCCATGTGACGCACAATATTTTCCAACATGACGATCGCATCATCTACCACAAAACCCACTGATAAAGTCAAAGCCATTAATGACAAGTTATCTAGTGAGTAATTGAGCATATACATAACTGCGAAAGTACCAATTAGGGAAACTGGTAACGCCATACTCGGAATTAAGGTAGCCGAAAGATTCCGCAGAAACAGAAAAATAACCAGGATAACTAAACCAATTGTCAGTATTAGTGTGAATTGAACATCGTCTACAGAATCACGAATTGACTGAGATGCATCATAAAGTATACCTATCTCTACAGATGCAGGTAGGGAATTACTATCTGTCTTTAATTTGGTGAGGAAGCCGTTTTTCTTGTTGATAATTGAATCAACAACTCCCACTGTATTGCTTCCAGGTTGTTTGCGGACAGCCAGAATAATAGCTCGGTCGTCATTATACCAACTAGCTACTTTATTATTTTCTACACCATCAATTACCCGTCCTAACTGTTCCAAATACAAGGGCGAACCATTACGATATGTAACAACTAGTTTTCGGTAAGCCGCAGCATTTTCTAATTGACCATTAGTATGGACAGTGAAATTTTTGTGGCTACCAGAAAGGCTCCCAGTCGGTAAATCAACATTTCCCTGCTGAATGGCTGTTTGTACTTGATCTAATCCAACTTGCCAAGTAGCCAATTTGTCTGGATTCATTTGAATCCGTGCTGCATATTTTTGGGAACCATAGATTTGCACTTGTCCTACCCCAGGTAGAGTAGATAGCTTTTGTGCTACGTAGGTCTGGGCGTAATTGTCTACTTGTGAAAGTGGTAGAGTTGCAGATTGTAAAGAAAGGTAGAGAATTGGCTGGTCGGCTGGGTTTACCTTACTGTATGAAGGTGGGTTGGGTAGGTCGTTAGCAATCTGTCCAGCAGCAGCGGCGATCGCTGCTTCTACATCCTGCGCAGCATCATCAATCTTCCGGTCTAGATTGAATTGCAAAGTAATCTGAGTACTACCTAGGGTGCTAGTAGAACTAATTGAGTCAATTCCAGAAATAGTCGTAAATTGATTTTCCAATGGGCGAGTCACAGAATCAGCCATTGTTTGCGGACTCGCACCTGGACGAGAAGCACTTACCTGAATTGTGGGATAGTCCACATTTGGTAAAGCACTAATCGGCAATTGATTATAACTCATCAAGCCAAAGATCAAAATTCCCGCCATGACTAAGGTAGTCATGATCGGGCGACGAATAAATAATTCCGAGAGGTTCATGAGTTATCTCCCGATGACTGATGGGAATGATGATGGTGTTTTCCCTTGGTCTGAGTGCCATCAATGGCTAAATCCGCAGCAGTTTTAATCCTAATTTTGCTACCTGGATTCAGGTTAGCTTGTCCATCAGTCACTACTTGCTGTCCAGGCTGGATTCCTTGAGCAATTACAGCTAAATTATCCACAGTATTACTCACCTTGACTGGGACATTCTCCACTGTGCGATCAGGCTGAACAACAAAGACAAACTGACCATTTGGTCCATTTTCTACTGCTTGTGCAGGCACAACGGTCGCATTAGGTACTCGAGTGAGTGTCAGAGTAGTATCTACATAACGACCAGGGAATAGTCGGCCTTCAGAGTTGTCAAAGTTACCAAGCAACTGAATCGTACCTGTAGTATTGTCTACTGTGTTATTTACGAATGCCAAAACACCGGATATGGGATGTGTATTATTACTACCAAAAACTACGCTTACCTTTAGTTTGCCATTTTCCATGTACTGTTGTACTGCTGGTAGCTGGGATTCAGGAATAGAAAAGGAAACTTGAATTGGGTGAATTTGGGCGATCGTGACTAGAGGATTACTAGTCGCACTGTTTGCTTGGACTACATTACCTTCCGTGATTAAAATATTACCTGCAAGACCTGTAATAGGTGCGTAAATTTTAGTGTAAGACATTTGTACTTGAGCACTTGCTAATGCTGCTTGGTCTGACTTCACCACAGCTTGAGCATTTTTAATTGCTGCCTGATCACCTAAAACAACTGATTGATCGACTTTAATTGCGACAATATCTCCTTTAACAACTTCCTGGGCATTCTTGATTGCATTAATATCCACTTGTAAGGTAGCCTTATCAGAACCATCATTTGTGAAATATTGTTCAGCCTGATCTAAACTGATAGCTCCATCCTTGTACAATCTACCGTATCGCTTACTTTGTGCTCTTGCGTACTTCGCTAGTGCCTGATCTTTTGCTAGAGTTGATTTAGCTTGTTGGACTTGCGCTTGGTCTTTACCTAGAGTTGTTTTAGCTTGATCTACAGTATGCAAATCTTTAGCTAAAGTTGCTCTAGCCTGTTGGACTTGTGCTATGTCTCTGTCCAATACTCCTTGTGCTTGTTGAATAGCGGCAAATTCTGTGCGGTTGTCAAGTGCAAATAAAAGCTGTCCTTTATGTACTTGTTGACCTTTTTTAAAATAAACTCCCGTAATCTGTCCGGAAACTTGGGGTGTAATTGATACGGTAGACCAAGCTTGGACATTACCGATCGCCTGCAATTGCACTGGAACAGTTTTTTGGAAAGCGATCGCTACAGTTACGGGTGTTGCTCTATCTTTACCAGCGGACTTATCAGATTTATTCGATTTGGTCATTCCTCGGGATGCGAAGAAGCCAATTACAGCGAGCAGTGTCAAAACAAAGAAGATCAAACTAACCCATTTAGTGGGCTTCGAGTCTAAATATTCCTCAATTGAACTCTCATTAGGAATATTGTCTTGCATGAGAGCCTCCAAAAAATTAGGTTAAAGGTTGACGTTTGAAAATTTTATGGTTGGCGCAGTTTTAATTCTAAAGTCAAAAGTAGACATTTGCATAAACCAAAGTTCCTAAAGTCCCTAGCCGAAAAGTACTGATATCGACATGACTTTTTTCCTATGATCGACATGACTTTTTTCCTAGTCTTGAGGAGAGACATCTAGGAGAAAGTATCTATTAATACGCAGGATACATCTGCTCTCTCATGGGGATTTGGCTCGTTGAGGATCGACTACGGGTATGTATTTAGGCTAAAATAGGAATTGGGTATGACTCCTTTCTCAAAATAGTCGGACTTAATGGGAAAAGATCCAGATAATAACTCGATAACTTTCAAGGAAAAATGGCTCACAGCAAAATCCTTATCCCACCAAATACATTGTGGGAAAGTGTCAAACACAGAACTCAAACGGCTCTGCGATGTGGAGCTTTACAGTCTATCCCGACAGAATTTGAATTTGTTGAGCAGGATGGAGTCAACTTCTTAGTCAGGGTTTTGGTCAACTTAGATCAGAAAAAAGCTGCGCAAGAGAAGCAGGATCAACAATTTATTGATACCGGTAAAGAATTTAACCCCTTCTTACCCTATGAGGAAGATTTATTTGTAGCGGATATAACGGACACACATGTTTGTATTTTAAATAAATTTAATGTGGTTGAACATCACTTACTGATTATTACTCGCGCTTTCGCAGAGCAGGAAAGCTTATTGACAGTAGAGGACTTTACTGCTATGTGGGCTTGTCTAACCGACTTTCCGGGTTTAGTTTTTTATAATAGTGGTAAAGCTGCTGGTGCTAGTCAAAGACATAAACATTTACAAATAATTCCTTTACCTTTAACAAATACAATTGAAATCCCGATCGCCCGATTATTCCCCAGCACCAAACTCCAGCAGGGGATCAAAAATATACTAAGATTACCTTTCCTACACGCTTTCACATCTCTTGATTATAGAGAAGATGCTCAAGTAACTTTCGCCAAATATCGCTGTTTACTCCAAGCAGTTGGGATAGAAGCTACGACAAACAATATGCAATCTGGTGCTTATAATCTATTAGCGACCAAGGAATGGATGTTGATAGTTCCTCGATCGCATGAAGATTACCAGTCTATCTCCGTCAACTCTTTAGGATTTGCTGGTGCAATGCTAGTACGAAATTCTACACAAATGCAGTTGCTCAAAGATATTGGTCCAATGAATATTTTACGAAATGTGGGTTTTCCAATTTAATTCGTGGTGAATATCTTCTGGGAAGCGAACTTCCTAATTCTTCCGAATATACCTAGAGATATGACAGAGCCTAGCGCGGGTATAGTTGCACCACCAGGGATCTCGAAGGGTACAGAAGTAGCAGCAGTTGAAACTGAAATAGACTGCGCATTAACACTTATGCTGATCGGTGAACCTGGTAAGCTTGGGTCGCTGACTAGAATCTGACCACTAATATTGGTATCGACACTACCGTTAGCTAAAATGCTCACGGAAGCCTCAAGCACATCACCATTAGGATCTGTAAAATTGATGTTGATAGGGTCAGGAGTCCCTCCTTCATCTGCTAGAGCCGAGAAATCGAAAGAGGTTACTCCTGATGAATCTAATGCTTGAGCAGGAGTAATTGAACTTGCTGTGATTCCGAGTCCAGCTAAAACTAAAATAGCAAAACCTTTGCCTGTTCTAGTTCCTAATAATTTCAATGTAGTTAAGATCATTTGCTTGGTGCCTTTTACTTCTTGTTTGGTTTTTAGATTTTTACTTTTGTCAGCACAAAACTTCAGCTCCTAGACTGATAAGAGCAAAAAACTATAAATGACGATCTAAGTGGAATACCCGATGAATGAAATTCCTCTTGAAGCTGGAAAATTCCTAGTTGATCAAATCTGGATAAACTTTGCTATTAACAATACCAACGCTTAGTGAGGGTGATTTGATCACTCTCTAACTCTCTAACCGTTTTTGCCAAAATCTTTGTATACCAAGATTTTGGTGAAGATATTGAGTGAACGAAAAATATTCATAAACGAGCAATATTCATGTGGTTTGAACAATTCAAGCTTATTGCTGAAGTAGTTATAAAAATATATATCTTAGGTATTGATTTTGGGTTTAAAAGTATCTTTATTTGTGACTATATTTACATATCAGATCATAATTAAATAAATTAGCAAATAGTCCGGGAAGTTAACTTATATCAAATCTGAATTACCGTAATATTCTTCCTAAATATTTACCTAAAAGCGTAATTGATTCAGGCATTAAAACTAATATTATCATATAGGAAATGATCGACCATATGAAGAAAAATTTATGAAGATAATAAACAACCACATATTTGGCAAAACTGAACTTATCATCAAAGAAGATAAAACAAGATAAATCTCGGAGGCTATGTGATGGAATCTCTAGACTTAGGCTGGATTCGCGCCCAATTTCCGGCACTTACACAGAAAATTAATGGTAATTTGGGTATTTTTTTGGATGGTCCAGGTGGAACTCAAGTACCTGGAGCAGTATTAGACGCAATTAGTAATTATTTAGTTAGGTCTAATGCTAATGCTCATGGATCGTTTATGACTAGCGAACGTACAGATATAGTAATTAATTCCGCTAGAGCGGCGATCGCGGATTTTTTAGGTTGTCATAGCGATGAGGTGGTATTCGGTGCAAATATGACTACTCTGACTTATACAATGAGTCGGGCGATAGCACAGCGACTCCAACCAGGTGATGAAATTATCGTGACTCGACTTGACCATTCAGCTAACATTTCTCCTTGGTACGCTTTAGCAGAAAAAGGAGTAATTATTCGGGTTATTGATATCAACGTTGCTGACTGTACGCTCAATATGGAAGATTTACAGCGCCAGATCAACCACAAAACCCGGTTGATTGCTGTGGGTTATGCTGCTAATGCTGTAGGAACAATCAACGATATCGCTAAAGTGGTAAGTCTGGCTCATGCTGTTAACGCCTTAGTTTTCGTTGACGCTGTACATTATGCGCCTCATGCTCCGATTAATGTCCATGCTCTAGATTGTGATTTTCTGGCTTGTTCTGCTTACAAATTTTTTGGTCCACATCTGGGTGTTCTGTATGGAAAGCGTGAACATCTATCTGAATTCACTCCTTTGAAAGTGAAACCTGCTGGGGATGAAGTTCCATCGCGTTGGGAGACAGGTACTTTAAACCATGAAGGGTTAGCGGGATTAATTGCCGCAATTAACTATTTAGCTAAATTGGGTTGTCATGTTTCACCAAAATTGGATAGTGAATTACTTAACTCTTTAATGGTAGCGGACGCAGAGTGTTTGACTACTTTTTGTTGTCCTTCAGTTTTGACACAACCGGATGGATCATCACATGAGTTAGCGTCTGCTTATCGTAGTCGTCGAGCAGCGCTGTTAGCATCGATGGTGGCTATTCAACAGTATGAAAGGGAGTTAGTCAAACATCTGATTTCTGGTTTACAGGAAATTCCTGGTTTAACCATTTACGGAATTACTGACTTCGATCGCTTGGCTTGGCGGACACCCACTGTGGCTTTTCGTCTGGAAAATCAGGCTCCAGCAACTATAGCTAGAATTTTGGGCGATCGCGGTATTTTTACTTGGTCTGGCAATTTTTACGCCCTTGACCTGACGGAAAGATTGGGTTTAGAAGATAAAGGAGGATTATTACGCGTTGGCATGGTTCATTACAACACACTGGCAGAAATCGAGCAACTTTTATTGGTGTTGCAGGAAATTTTTGTGGCATGATCGGAGTATAGCAGTGGAATGAAACCCTGATTAAGGAGAAAGAATCTACATTTTCTCAGATTCATTACCAGTTCGTTCAGACTGCTATTATCGTTATACTATAGTTTCTCAAAGTAAGAAAGTAGCAATGCTGGTTCAAGTAACAATAGAAAATTTCCTATCATTCAAGGAAGCAACTACCTTTAGTATGCTAGGTGTTAATAGTGACCTTAACCATGTTGGACATCTTGCTGTTGATGTAGCTGGTCAGGGAAAATCGCTGCTACCTATTGCTGCTATTTATGGTGCAAATGCAGCAGGTAAGTCTAACTTGATTAAAGCGATTGATTTTGCTCTCGTGCTAATCAATTATTTCTTACAGAAGCTGTAGAACGAAATGTCAAACTTTTAGTACCTGTTGTTAGTTGGTTCAAAAAAGTTTTGACTATCATTCCTGCAGAATCTAGTTATTACGGCTGGGAAATTGGTATACTAAATAGCGCAGAATTTACTAGTTTTCTGAGTGATTTTCTCAAATTTGCTGGTACAGGAATTGATTCTATAGGAGTAGAAGAAGTTGCTTTTGACTTTGATTACCTCTTTCCAGAAATGCCGAAAAGTATGCGTGAAGAACTATATCAGCAACTGGCTAAATCTGATGAAAATTCTGTAGCAATAATTAAAAACCCTCTAGGGAAAAGATATCTTTTGATGAAAGGAGAAGAAGATCAAATAGGCTTAATGCAGCTTAAGACAAAACATCGTCATGAAAAAGGTCAACTTGTAGATTTTTCTATAGATGAAGAATCGGGTGGAACACAGCGGTTAATTAATCTAATACCGGCTTTATTTATTCTCAAGAAAAAACCGGAAAAGGTTATATTATTGGATGAATTGGATCGTCGGTTACATCCTCTATTATCACGTCAGTTTTTAGAATTTTCCCTTGACTGTAAAATCGCAGAAAGTAGAAGTCAATTAATTTTCACTACCCATGATACTAACTTGTTAGACTTAGATATATTGCGTCGAGATGAAATTTGGTTTGTAGAAAAAAATCAACAAGGTGTATCGCATCTTTATTCGTTAGCAGAATTTAAGATTAGACCAGATTTGAAAATTGAAAAAGGATACTTAAATGGTAGGTTTGGAGCCATACCATTTTTTGGTAATATCCACAACTTAGGTTGGATTGGCTGTGATACTGAATCTTCTGCTGATACTGCTAAAGTTTAATTGTAGTAATGAAAAAACATAACAGAACAAAATTGCTTGATCGCAGTTATAATATACGGGATGCACAACTTTTTGTCATTGCTACATTTGCATATTAATACTTACATAATCAGCTATTTCTTTTGAGCGAGTCTTAATCGCAATAATATCTATCTTCAGAGGGAGGAGAAATAGTCAAGGCTGTAGTTACTATATATTTATCTTCCAAATAATCTTTTTCCCCTCAAGTTGAGATAACACCGGGAGGGGAGGGTTATTAGGATGTATATTCTCTCCCTTTGGGCCCGTGCGGGTCTGGGGGGAGAGAATTTGCCTTTTTTTAGCATGTAGGGGTGCAAGGCCTTGCGCCCCTACAATATTAAATTTGATTATGATTGCTCTTGACGACGATATTAAATTTGATTATGATTGCTCTTGACGACGATGGTTAGCTGCTTGTAGTAGCAAGGATTCAGCAAAGGCGATCGCATCATTTGCAGAATTTCCACCTGCTAACTGCGCTAGTTCATCTCGTCGCGTAGTTAGATCCACCAAGTTAGTCATCCTAACTACAGTCCTTTGTCCACCGTTATCATGCTCATTTTTGCAGCTTTTCGAGGGATTAATCACTTGTTTATCCACACGGAAATGACGATCCGCTATCGCCGCAACTAGAGGTTGGTGAGTTACGCATAAAACTTGGTGGACTTGGCTGAGTTGATGTAATTTCTCCGCGATCGCCTCTGCTACTCTTCCCGATTATTGTCCTTCAATTTTGACACAACCTGACGAATCATCACACGAATTAACTTCTGCTTATTGTAGTCGTCGAGCCGCTCTGTTAGCATCGATGGTGGCTATTCAACAGTCTGATTTCTGATTTACAGGAAATTCCTGGTTTAACCATTTAGGGAATTACTGACTTTGATCGCTTGGCTTGGCGGACACCCACTGTGGCTTTTCGTCTGGAAAATCAGAGTCCAGCAACTATAGCTAGAATTTTGGGCGATGCCCCAAGGGGGAGCGCAGCCATCGCGGTATTTTTACTTGGTCTGGCAATTTTTACGTCCTTGACCTGACGGAAAAATTGGGTTTAGAAGATCAAGGAGGATGATACTAAAACTTCGTTCCGTATTAAACAAAATCATCCCATAATTCAGAAAAAAGTCTTCATTTTCAAACAAAATTAAATGAGGATTATCAAGTACTTAAAAATCTGGGATTCAAACCAGGAATATCTAAATTTTATGAGAAAATTTTGTGTAATAAAGGAGATAGAATAAGTCCATTTAATCTGGCGGTCTATTGGAAACGAAAATATAACAATTAAGGGAGCAAAAGAACCTTGGTATATATTGACTAACTTACCCACATTAGAACAAGCATTAGTAGTCTATCGTTGTCGTTGGGGCATAGAACAACTGTTTAAGGATTGCAAAACAGGAGGCTATAACTTAGAGGATACTAAGGTGAATGAAACCCGTTTTTTAGCTTTAGTTCTCTTGATTGCTATAGCCTATAGTTTAGCAACGATGCACGGACAATGGATGAGAAAATTAGGGATAAAGACTTACGCTGGACGTATTCAAGAACACAAAGACCAGGCTCCACGGCAGAGTGACTTTAGTTTTGGATTATACGGACAACGATGGCGATAGGTCATGGAATTATGGGCTAATTAGGCGCTGAAGCTGATTGTCCTCAAACCCCATAAAATTTTCAGCGTGGCTTATACGTTATATCCCTTATGCAGCAAGCTTTCTAGGTAGGTTGTCACCCGGTAAGGTCTTTCAACTAAATTTGTGCAAATAACTTATAATCACAAAAGCACAAAACCATTTCGTTTTATCTTATTTTCACAATATGGTGGTATATTAAGTATGACATGTATCAGGATTCAAATAATTACTGCAGTACTTACAAGTAGTGTAGGTATAACACTGCTCTCTACTGCAAGTGCTAATGCATTAACTTTGCAATATTTAACTCAGTATGGCACAGCGGGCAGCGGAAGTGGTCAATTTACTACCCCAGTAGGTGTGGCAGTAAATAGTGCTGGTAATGTCTATGTCACTGAGAATGGAAACAACCGCGTTGATATATTTAATACTAGCAACTTCAGTGGTACATTCACTTCCTTTGGTAGTAATGGCACTGGAACAGGGCAGTTTAAGAGTCCACAGGGTGTGGCAGTAGATAGCGCTGGTAATGTCTATATCGGTGATTATGTCAACGGTCGTGTTGATGAGTTCAATCCCAGTAACTTCACTAGCTCATTTACTTCCTTTGGCAAAGGGACGTTTAGTACTCCATCTGGTATAGCAATAGATAGTAATGGTAATGTCTATGTCACTGATTACAATGCCAATACTGTTGATATGTTTAACCCCAGCAACTTCAGTGGTACACTCACTAAATTTGGTACTAGTGGTAGTGGAAATGGGCAGTTTAGTAACCCAATTGGTGTGGTAGTAGATAGCGCTGGCAATGTCTATGTCGCTGATGCTAGCAACAACCGCATTGATGAATTTAACCCCAGTAACTTCAGTGGCACATTCACTAGCTTTGGTACTAAGGGTAGTGGAAATGGGCAGTTTAATTTACCCTACGATGTGGCAGTAGATAGCGCTGGCAATGTCTATGTCGCTGATGCACTCAACAACCGGATCGAAGTCCTGAGTTCTAGTAGTGGAGCGCAAGTTCCCTTTGAGTTTTCCCCAACGATCGGTCTTTCTTCTTTTATAGGGATGTTTGGTCTTTTATCTCTGCTCAAGAAAACTCGACAACAGCAAAATCTCTAATGAGCGAGTCTTAATCGCAATAATATCTATCTTCAGAAGGAGGAGAAATAGTCAAGGCTGTAGTTACTATATATTTATCTTCCAAATAATCTTTTTCCCCTCAAGTTGAG
>Ga0209611_10009471_pt1 | contig 14746 bp, 19 predicted proteins | sample S1TSphgellanicum_3_FD_187693 | JGI IMG/M metagenome (GOLD analysis project Ga0209611, IMG submission 187693) | Host-associated microbial communities from peat moss isolated from Minnesota, USA - S1T2_Fc - Sphagnum magellanicum MG (SPAdes) (version 2) | ecosystem: Host-associated > Plants > Peat... | reverse complement strand
TTCATTTGCAATTGAATTATTTGTGAAATTTATTCTAATGATGGTAATATCAAAATTTAGTATAAGGTAGATGGGTTTAGAGCCCACAAGTAGTTTCATCCTACTAAACTATACTTTGGTCAAAAAAGGTCTTCTTGAATTAGTGTCCTTTCAAAAAAATAAAAATCAACACCATATTCATAGATAATGTAATTGATTAACATATATTCAATATCTAATGCACCAATTTGCATCCTATTTTTTTCCCATTGAATTTGTATTAAATTTAATTAAATATAAATCTAATTGAATTTTGAATTAAATTCAAATTTAAATCAATGTATTCAAATTCAATTTAGAAATTTGAATTCAATCGAATTTAAACTCACTTTAATTTCAATTGAATTCAAATTGAATTCATTTCAAATTGCATACAATGTCATTTAATATTTTCATTCAAGTAGAACTTGATTTCCACAAAATCAATTCATTTTTTTCATCTTTCATTATCATTAATAATATGAGTAACGGTTACCATTAAAAAATCATCATTTACCATGGCCTATTTTTTTTCACTTCTTTCCTCACTCTTAATATTACTTCGTTTCATATTCATAAAACTTCAATGATTTTTCAAAGCTCTTGCCCAAAAGAAAATACATTCATTAAGGTGAGTTCCACAAGCCATAATTCTTCTTTCAAAGCATATTTTGAGTTTTTTGGTTTTTCATTGTGTACTATGAAACTTCTCATGCTTTCATTGAATTTCCATTTTTGTTCATCCACCCAATGGACCAAGTGTGACCAAACAACGGGTGGTAGGACAGTGACTCCATGAGTGTGCAGTTAGTGTGAACGCAAAACCCCTTGATCTGGGTAATCTGGCCGCCTCCATTGATGAGTGGCGATGGATTTCCTCTTCATTAGTTTGAGAGGGAAACTGGATATGCATGGAGTGCATGGGAGAAGGTGGTCTGTCTGTGTGGGGTGTGAGGACAGGAAGATGGCGGTGCGTTTGGTGAAGAGGAGCAGCGCCACATTGATTAGGGATGGAGGAAAGTCGTTGGTGAAGAAAGCGAGGAGGAGGAAGCTTGTAGGAGAAGCTGGAGCCAGGGATACAGAAGGGAGGATGATTAGTGGAGGAGATTACCGAGTTTTGGCAGAAGAACAAGGAGCTTAAAAAATGCTAGTCTGGTCGTTCTCTTTTTCCGCTGCGATTAGTGACCTGAGAGATTTCCGGCTCCTTGATCTAACAGAGCTTAATGAGAATTTAGGAGCAGGCAATCGAGATAGCAATTGTGAGGGGGCAGAAGAGTGAGTTCTGTAGGAGACATTGTGTGTAATGAGAATTATGGAATTTTGCCTCTAAGATCCATTTCATTTGAATTGTATGTTGCATGAGTTGTGGAATTGCATTGTGCGCGCTGTGTCAGAGCGTGGTAACGTCGGGAGAGGTTTGGTTAGTGTTGTGTCCTCTCAGTTTCTTTGGATCCCTCCTTTTTGGTTACACAAGTATGTGCTTTACATGGGGTAGAGCACTTGGATAAAGGCACCACCAAAAGTTTGGCCCCTTATTTTGGTGATGCCTTCATCAAAGGGCTTTTACCTTACAGATTATATCCAATTTTGATTTGTAGCAAAACATTTTAGTTCCATACGGAGCTTGTGGTTTGACCAAATAATTATATACTAGATTCCATTGCCCATCAAAATGGGGCATTAACTTATTACCCTAATTTTCTAACCACTTTAATAGGTCAATTAACATGAAAATCTTTTAATAGATGCCCACAAGCCACATGCTTGAAAGGAAGGGAATTGAAATAATCCTCCATACTGAAAGGAAAAGTAGGTATAGGTAGACATCATGGTGCAACATGAATATTGAAAAGTTTTTCAGATTTGTGGTAAATTATATTATATTTTAAAATGTTGAATGTTCTAAAAAGTGAGTGATAACACATATATAGTAAACACCCCTTTATAATCACTCCCATTTTAGTCACATTCTTGTTTATGGCATACATTTTTTGGTAACCATCTGTTTTAGTAAGAAACACCATTTTTTAGAGTCATTGTCACACTCGTTAGTAACACAATGTTTTTGCAAAGCTTTCCTTGTAAATGTGATTATAATGGGGGAAATCTAAAGCAAATATTAGGGTTTGATAAATTGTAGTTCCCTTTGGCAATGTTAATGTTGTTTTGTGTTCAAGTTGTGTAAAATAACAATAATGAATCCAATTGAAAAAAATAAATTAGTGCATACAAGCAAAAGATATGTGAACGTGCTAAGAAATCAAAAAATCTTAATTTTAAAAATCTAGTTGACAAAATACACAAACTTAATAGTTAAGGAGCTCAAATTCAATGTAAATTGTCACATTAAAATAGGCAAAAATCGAAACCTTCTTCAAGTTTAATAATAAACAATAGAATTAAAAATAACCCATGTAAGAAATTTAAACAATTGACACCTTTATTTTAGCATAAAAAAATTATTTTGTAATGTTTTTTTCTTCCCTATAATCACAATCTAGTAAGGGTTTATATGGGATGCGACTATACACATTTAAATCATAATTCGTTAATGTCACTAAAAAAAATGTCACCAAAGGTGTGATTATAAAAGGGTTTATTGTAAAAAGTTGTTTATTGCTAAGCATAATAAGCACTCCAACTTTATGACAGGGTTGCCAAATTGTGTATATATATACCAAATATATGCATTTTTTTGGTGCATCATCCTGATTCGCAACATGTTTGTGTTTTCATACAACAACTTTGGGAGATTCATTGGGATTATATGAAAATGTTACAAACACATTAATAACTTTGTTGGGAGTGTTTTTATGGAAGTTTATTTGGAATTTTGGGAACATCAAAAGTAAAACCATTGGGAATCCACTATGAAATGGATGGATTGGTCCTAATCAATGGTTTTGAAATTTTCAAATATAAAACATTCATAAAGTTTTGCTAGACAATGTTTAGAACATAATCATAAATCATCATTGTGTTCCCAAACATAGCTCCACACCCTAAAAATAAGTCTCCAAATTTGTTTTCATTAGATCTTTCTCCCCACCAAAAGAATCAAATTTGCTACAAAATAAAATGCATGAGCAATAACTTTTGAAAACATTAATGGGGGCCACCTAGTTGTGGGATTTAATATCATCTCTAGGTGATTTTCTAAATCATATGGGTTCCCAAAAACATTCAAAAGTTATTTTAACAACAAGTTGCTAACTATGTAATGTCTTTGCCCTAACATTCAAGAGTATTATTGCAAGTGTTATATTAAGTGAGATATGAAGGTCATTATCCTTTCATCATTATTTTTGCCTTATTATTATTGTCACTATTTTTTAGAGAAAATTTATTTCTTACCTATGTGATGGTATTGTGAGATGTAATATGGGAGTTTGAATGCAAAATATATTGGTTTATGGTTGGTCCAATAAACTTCAACAACTCCTAACATGCATTTTTGAGTGGGTGCATTTGTCCATATGCAATCAATATGGGATCCATAAATTGTTGTAATTTTTTAAAATTGAAATTCCATTGAATATTGGTCCATAAAACTTTGGAGTTCATTTGGTTGTGTTGAATTTTGATCAAACATGTCAATATTGAAATTGCCAATTATTATCATGGCACATGAAATTGGCATTAGACCCAAAAACTTTTAAAGGTGAATTATGAACATTGACAGGGATAATGTTGAAGGTCTATATATTATTATTATATGAATAGCCTTTCTTGTATTTGCATTGAATGTTGTTGCAATATACTCAACCTTTAAAGATGTAAAAGTTTCGTGTGATGATAAGATTGTGAAATCATCATATATAATCATTGTACCATTTCGACCATTTACACTAATCACTGAATGTGTTTTTGTATCAATCTTCAAAGATGTAGTATTAGATGTTAATGTGTTGAAATGTGTTTCATTGAAGCACAATATGTGAGTTGTTTTGAGATTGTAATCCAAAAAAACATCATTTTAATGTAAAGACAATGATATAATATTGAGAGAATAAATTAGTACATGTGAATCACGAAATGTATGTGGTTTGAAGACAAGTACATCCCATCGTGCAATGGTTTGTAATTGACACATCTCCATGGCAACACTTGGATCAATATGAAAAAAAATCATCTACAAAGGTTGTAAAAGGTAAAAAAATTCCTTTCTCTTAACACGAGAAAATGTTATATATGTCAAACCATGTTTATAAACATTAGTAGGATCAAATGCTAAATAGTCAAGTGTTAATCCTCGTGTTCAATGTATAGTGCCTGTTGTAACTAATTGAATGAGAAATTGTATTATTGTTATAATGTGAGAAGAATTTGAACCAATTTGAATATCTTTGGATATGGGTTCTATTAGTGTCCATGTAGGATGTATTTCATGTTCATACAAATGTGCATTCTTTGTTTTTGTGAGTTGACCATTTGGGATTATTAAATAATATCCATATGAATTCTTGTGAATTGAATATTTTAATTGATCCTTGGAATATTCCATATGCACCATTTACAAGACCATCATGTGTTGCATAATTTCCAACACAAAGTTCAACCAACATATTTTCTTTACTTGAACCTCTAAGTGTCGTATGTCCTAGAGTGAAGTTTGCATCATTTTGTAATTGAAATGATTAAGGACATGTATCATGATGTTTATCTTGTGCACACAATATGAATGCATCCCCTTCACTTTGAAGGAAAACCAACTTTGCTTTGTTTCATTTGTGTAAAACAAATACATAAATTTTGGATCATTTGGCGATGTATAAAAACATTGATTATTTATGGTATCCACATATGATTGCCATTGTGTAATAGTTTGAAACCGGTTTAAGATGTTAATGAATTGTTCATCACTTTGGGCATGACTTGCTTAAATTCATAACATTTAATTTTTTCCATCCAAAAATTTGGAGCGAAACTATCAATGTTGTTTACATTAATTTTGAAAACTTTTGCATCACAAGCTAGTTGAACTTGATAAAAATCCCCAGTGATAATTACATCAAGATTTCCAAAGAATTTGGTGTGAATATGTTTGATTGATCTTAATCAAAGATCAATAAATTTTAATATTGTTTTCTTTATTAATGAAATTTCATCTAGTACTATTAATTGTAATTGGTCATATTTCTTAAATAAATTATCTAATCATTTAAAACTTAATGATGGTAAATCTTTATAATTAAATGGTGTAAAAATACTTGAATGAATTGTAATTCCATCAATGTTTAATGTTGTTTTTCTAGTATATGCCACGAGCAAAGCTTTATTTTTTATAGGGTCTAAATCAAGATGTCTATTATATTTAAGCATATCAAAGCTTGAATTAAAAGCATTAATGTGAAAGTTTTACTTGTACCAATACCTCCAACAATAATGAATAAATGAATTGGTTCATTTGGATTTTGTTTTTTTCCTATACATGACATCATCAAATATAAGACGTTATTCATTATTAATTTGTTGAAATAATGAATGGAATTCATGGGTACACATAATTTGGTCTTGAACATCAATATTGGTTGAATCAAGAATAATGGAGACACCTATAAATGGGTTAGCAATATATTCATTACAAATGTTATATGGTTCCATTCTAGTGTAATCAATAATATTTGTGAAGAAAACCCAATAGGTGCATTAAGAAATTTATCCATCCATATGTTAGTGCCATTTTTTGTTGCTAATTCAAAAGCTTGTGATTCTATGTTTTCCCAATTTGTTGTGTATGCATTATATATTATTATCAAAATTATATATAAATTTTTTTCTTATTAAATTGATTTGTATTTCATGTATGTTATATGCCACATTCCATGTGGAATGGTCACCTTTGAGAGTATGTTCATTATCAAAGAAAGGAATAAATAATAATAATTGTTCTTTATAGTAATTTTCTAGGTCGCAATGTTCATTATAATGCACATAATGAATTATATGAGATTTTTTCCTTTTTTTCCTAAGATTTACAATGTCATAATTTGCAACAAATTCAATGAGAGAAATGTTAGATGAATAGTTAGGTCTTTTGATGTATTTATCAATGATTGACGGACACATAATATTTGTAGAATCCAAAGGAAGTGTTTTTGATGATGAAACATTTTTTAATACAAATGCATGTTCTTGTAATGGGGATGTATTCATTTGAATGTTCTAGATGCATGGTACAATGGTATAGACAACAAAATGTATATAGCTAGTTGTGTTGACATTTGTTGATCATTAAGAAAAGCATTTCCCATCTTTCAAATGCGAGTATGTGTTTCAATTTTGTTTTCATTACAACTAATAATTATATATTTTCAACTCTTTTGTCATTGTTTTATCTATTTTTGTTAGATAAGATGTGCAATAACTAGTTGCAACATAAGGGTCAAGTATGAATTGAGCATTTGTGTTTGCTTGCCAAAGATTTCCAACATGAATACCAAAGGGATTTGTTCGTATGTCTTTACATAATCTTTGTAAGAAAATTGTTGGTTTTTAAAATTTACTCGTAATGCATTGATATATGTCTCTTTATCTATAGAAAATAATTTTAATAATGCGCTAAATGACATATATGTTGCTTGTAAATCAATTTTATTAAGTTCCTCAAAAATTCTTTTGTTAATTTCACCTAAATGAACCCTTTTTGAAGGGGTTAAAGATTCCATTGGGGATGGTTCAAGAATTTGTATTTTTTCCATAGGAGGCCATGGAAAATTAAATTGACAAATGGCTTGATATTTCTTCCTACAAGTCTTTTCGTGACGATGTCTTTCAGCTTCACAAAGATTGGGTGTTAATTTATTATTATCACATGATATATACATGTCCACAAAGTTTTCAAGTGCATTGTTTAAATCCAAACCATAAATTGGTGCATTTGCAACCCCATAAAAGTCCATGGTCATGTTGACTTCCACAACTTTGAAATTTTGTAACAAAGAAAAAATCTAATAAATGCCCAAAAATGGAATTTTTTTTCATACACAATGTACAAAAATATCTCATACAAAGATCATAATATTATGCTCATGTAATAGGATCACATCATATAAGATCTATAATATGTTTGGGTTTTAATTTGTCAAAAGGAATGTTAAATCCTAATTTTTTACTATTTAGGTCATATAAACATTTTAATAAAGGAAGCCATATACTTTCAACATTAGTAAATGTAACAAAAAATATTGGGGGACTTAATTGTTGAATCATTACAAAACATTTTTTCTTAATCAGCTTAGATAATTAGATGAAATACATAGTCTTGAAAGATCCATATATCCTAAATCAAAATGTAAAATAACATCCAAATTTGGTTTATTTATGACATCACATGTTTGAAGTTGATGTCCAAGGAGTTTCCCTTTATGTATGCGCACCCAAGATGATGAAATAACATAATGAATCAATATTTTAATAGCTTAAAAAAAACAATTTGGTATGTGTGTGGCAAAATTATGATTTTTATGTAAGAATTTCCATTGAACAATCATTTGATAAGACATTTTTATTCTTTGGTTACTACAAAGTTGTCCAAAAACAATGTAAGAAAGTTCAATTCTTCACAATGAAAATCTTAAAAAAAGCCCAATGGTTTGAAATCTTGGCTTAATGCCACAATTACAACATTTTAAAAATAATCATATATTTGTTCAAAAGCTAATATGTTTTGCACCATTATATCTGTTAATATGTCTTCTTGTTCTTCTTCAAATCTATTTTCATTATTATGGTCACATGATTCATCATCATCTTTGTCACAAGAAACATTGATATTGGTTTGCATTGATAATATCAAGCTAGCGTGGATGAATTGTTATTCCAAAATTTTCATATAATGATGTGTTGAGAAAATCATATAATGCCAACATAATGAGGTTTGGATGGACATTACCATATTAAATATGGTGATTTATATTCCATTTGTCTTTTTAATGATAGACCAATTATTGCTTCATCATGAGGAAGATGAGGTAATATTTATTGGGTATAATTGATATTAGACAGAACATTTATAATACTTCCTTTTATATTATATTGTCCATAACCTTGGAGTTGCCAAATTTGAACAAATGTTAAGCGAGGTGGTACTAATCATTCTTCTAACTTGTTTAGTTTTTTTACAAAATTTATGTCATTGTTCAATTTAATAATTGTAGGAACTAAAAGCTTTGGTGTTTTAGTTTTATTAAAAAAAGAATAACAAATTTTACATAATAATGGATTTTTTTCTTGAGGTGGAACATGTAAAGAATATTTTGAATTGTGGATTTTAATATTTTTCTTGTTTGTTTTTTTAAACACAATTGATGACAATAGACACATGGATGAATGGGTGTATCCAATAATTTTTGAAAATATTTATCACGATGAGGTGAAGGATTTTCCAATGTTGTCAAAATATTTTCATATATTATATTTGAAGTTAATATATTATGAACATTAATAGTTGAAGATGGTTGGTCAATGTGCAATGGTTCCGTAGGGTTATTGCATGTCGAAATGTGAAATTGTGAATTTTCATGTGAATGTTGTTCAAAAGAATGTGTTTGTGGAATGTCATTAAGCCCAATATTTGTATTTGTTAATGTTTCTATGTTGTTTAAACAATAGTTAACTTGTAAAAAATGTAAAACTTTAGGTTTACATTTTTTTTATGAAGGTGACATAAATGAGAATATACTTGAGTGAATTTTAATTCTAAAGTGGAATTGTTGATAAAAAAATTGTTTGCTATATCTTTTATAGTGGATGATGGAAATGTAATCATTAAATTTTCTAATTGTTCATTGTGCATGGGTTTTTAATGGAAATGTTTAGGTTTTTCAATCACAATTTCATGTGATACTTCAAACTTTTGTTTTTGTGGGTGCATATTATCATCAATTCCATACAAAGATAGAGAATGTTTTTGACCTCATTGTTTAATGGACATTGTTGTCGATTGGTTGGTATGTTTTTTTTGTGGTAACATGTTTTGGTCTATTTCCCATGAGGCATTGTAAAAAGTGATTAGTTCATAATGCCCATTTCTAACATTTACCATGTCATCATGATAAAGTAAATGTAATATGTTATTGTTTATGAAATCATCACCCGCTTTAAAACATATCACACAATTTGTTTTTGACCAAACATGGATGGGCCTATGTATATAATTTTCCAAACAAAATATGACATGATTATTACCCCATAAACCTCCATAATTGCCATTTATGTTCATTTTTTGAATATAGATTTGTAAGGAATTTATACCATGATATTCATACAATAAGAAACATTGAAATGAATATCAATCAATTATTAAATTTGGGGGTTAATGGGTTGTTGAAGAGATTGTGCAAAATGGGTCATGCATTGAGTTTGAAATTGAAGTGAAGTTTGGGGATAATGAAGTAAAAATGCTAAAGAATCAAACAAACAATCACCATGTACAAAAGGATACTTTTAAATTTGTTGAAGATGGTGACCATAAAGCACAAGATCAAGGTCAATAAAAAAAAGGAAAATTAGAATATTTATGTAACTTGATTAATGGGAGGAACTTAATTTTTTCAACAAAATAATACAATGACAAACCCAAAATAAAGCTTTAAATTAGTTGCTAAAAATTACTTAAATGTTAACTTAATAATGTGTGAAGCAAAACCAAGAAAAAGAAAAGGGAAGATGTTGAGGGGGAAAAGGAAAAAAGAAAAGAAAAGCCTAGTCCACAATGTTAGCTAAGTAATCCTTAAGAAAAAAACATTAAAAAAAAACAGAAAAAAGGGGCAATGGCCCATTACTAACTAGTTGATACATTACCAAATGTAGTATTCACTAAAATGCCATTAATTTGGAGACTTCAATTTCACAAAATACTTTTGAATTTTAATAATGGTATAGTTTTTGGGCAAGATAATGGAATATTGGCAAACAAAAAAATTGGGGCAAAAAAAAACCCCCCTAAACAATAAAGATAATATGGAATGAAGTATATGGTTGTATGTGGTATGTGGGTATGTGATATGTGATATGTGGTATGTTGATATGTTGCTATGTGATATGTGGAATGTGGTATGTTGATGTTGATATGTTGGTATGGTGATAGGTATTGAAAATGTGGATGTTTTTGTCAATTTTTTGGTATAAATCAGAAATGAACTAAAAAATCAACAATAAGGAAAAAAATACGGTCATATTGAAACTTTAAATGTGGGTATTGCAATTGTGGGAATTTTTTTGGCAATGGTCCTCTACCTCCACTTTGGACCATTTAATGCAAGATGTACTTAATTTAATTAAGGAATAGGCTTGATAAATTTAAAGTTAAAAAGACATCAAACATTTATGAATATTTACACAATTTTAATAATAATCAAAATTAATCCTAGGTTGGATTTTGGGGGGAAATTTGGCTAAATCTTCACATACAAATACTTGCAACAATACTCATTTTATCTCTTTTGAAGGTGAATGAAAAAGGCCCAACACTAAAGGTAAAAGAATAAATTTTTATTTCATTCATTTAATTTCTTCTTTTCGTTGTGTTTCAATTTTAATTCATCACTCACTCCTAGAAGATTACTTTGTATGGCATTTGTATATGTTTATATAGTTATTAATTTTTATGACATTTACCATTAATGTTTTTAGGTATATATATATATATTATGGGGTAATTAATTAAAAATTCTAAAGCTAATGCTTCCATTCATTATAATTTTTAGTTGATTAACTTTGAAATTCAAAACATAGTTGTTTTTAAAAAAAATTGTATTTGTAATTTTGTTTGTATAATCATTAGGTTGAGAGCATTTACCATTAAGATTATTTAGGGTTTTAAGTTTAAGGGTTAATGAAATGTGTGTTGATTTATTTAGGTTGTGTTTTCAAATCAAGATACAACTCCTTTGAATGTGACATCATCCTTTAACATCAACGTACAGTATGATATTTTTTATTAATCATTTTTTTATATTGTTTTGTTCCTAATTAAGGAAATCAATATCCTTGGATGGTTTTAATATAGTCATCAAATTCCACTAAGATTCCATGTTTGATATATGGATTTAATATTTTGGCCTCCCATAGAAATGTGGATTTAAAGTCATAATGCCAATATTGCAATTTGCCACCCACATATAGTGGGCATCTTTAAATTGTCATATAAGTATTGCATTTCCCTCTCCTATATATAGTGTGGATTAGGGTCATAATGTGAGTATTACACTTTGCCCCCACATATACTTTGCAGCTTTAAATTGTCATGTAGGTATTGTGTTTCCTTCTCCCATATATAGTGTGGATTAGGGTCATAATGTGGGTATTGCATTTTACCCTCACATAGAGTGTGCATCCTTAAATTGTTGTGTAGGTATTACATTTCCCTCTACCATATATAGTGTAGATTATGGTCATAATGTGGCTATTGCATTTTGCCCCCACATATAGTGTGCATCCATAAATTGTCGTGCAAGTATTGTATTTCCCTCTACCATATACACTGTGGATTAGGGTCATAATGTGGGTATTGCACTTTGCCCCTTCATACAATGTGCATCTTTAAATTGTCATGAAGGTATTACATTTCCCCTTTCCATAAATAATGTAGTTTATTGACTATCATGTGGGTATTACATTTAGATTATCCATAAATAATATGGATTTAAAATAGACTTGTGAATATTGCAATTTACAATTTACAATCATGGCCATAAACCATATCATATGTTTTCCATACTTAACATTTAAGGTATTATGTGCATGATTGTATAAGGTTTAGATGAGGGATATAATCAAGTAATTAGAACATGTACATTTGCATTAGTATTGAATATGACAATTAACATGTAATTCAACATATTACAAGTATGAAACTTTGGACATTATCATCAATTTATCATCTTTTCTTGTTTAATCAGCTCTAGGCATAGTTTCAAACATGGGTCATGCTTCAAAATCTCAATCTATTGAAATCCAAAACCCAAGGAGGTCACCCTTTAACAACATGGACTTAGTGTGGAGAAAGGATGTTCGACATGGAGGGGCACATATAATCAAGGTTAAGTGTGCATACATCCCACATGCACGAGTTTCAAAATTTCTAAATGGTGAACAAAACCATGAAGATTCCCATATGGAATGGAACATCTATAAACGGGTACTTCCATAAGAAAATGTAAAAATGCCAAGAATCCAAAACCACCTTGACCATATTTGGTTGATGTTCTATTGTTCACTTTCATTTTTTAATCTCATATTATACCAAACTTTAAGTTTTAAATTGATTGCACATTTTGTAGGTATGCATGTGGGTATGGACTAGAAGAAAATCATGGAGACCCAAACCGCCATTAATCCATTAAACGGGGTTGTTTAGTTCAATTCTTAATTAAATGATTATACACACAACCTGAGGTGGTGGAAATAATTTTCTGCCATCAACTTCATACATGGGCCAATGGTGAGGCTATGCATGGCAAACATGACCCTTGATTCCATTATGTGACCATTTTTTTTGCCCCACGAATGTCACAAGCCCTCAAAGACCACATTTGTACTCAATTAGATTTAGGCTACATTGTCAAACAAATATATGACAAGCATAAGGCAATATGGTGGACCAGAATTAATGCAAGAGAAGCGATGACAAGGGATGATTTCATTAGGCAATAAGACATTGTTTACTTGGATTGCAAACACAAAAGAGGGAATTGACGTTTACACAAAAATCCATCCATTTCCTTTTGCACATGGACATTTAGTCACACTAGAAGAAAAACATGTATTTTCGATTATTCTTTGCGACTAAATTTTAGTTGCAAGAGACATTTTGCAACTAAAATCCTTTTAATCGCCTAAAACAAGTCACATGTGATAAATTAGTCGCAAATGACAAAGAGTATTGTATGAAAGAAAAAGTTAACAAATACATTTCATCCTTTGACTCCATTGTATACGTATTGTCACATGTGACTAAAATGCACTATTTTGGTCACAATTGAAGGCAAATCATGTGCTGCCATGTGTCTCAATATATGATCATTTATATTATTATTATTATTATTATTATGAAATAATCTAAAACGTTCAATTCAAATACTTAAATGATCTTATATTATGACACGTGGCCCAATGTAAATATGTCACGTGACATTAAAAAATTTAATAAAAATATTAATATTAGGTTGGTAGGTATCAAAGTAGGTACATAAATAGGTGCCTACAATCCTTACCTACCTACCTACCTACTTAGGTAATAAAGTAAGTGGGTAGGTTTTACCTTCCTAGGCTACATACTTACTCATATAAGTAGGTACTTAAGAAGGTAGGTACATAGGCCGACTTAAATGGGTAGGTCAAACTAGGTACCTACCTAGCTAGATGGATAAGTAGGTTGGGGAGGTAAGTATTTTAGAATTGTGCATTATTTGTTTTTTTGTTTTGGGTTGAACTTTTGATTAGCTCATCCCATGTACACAATTTTTTTAATGTGAAATTGGATAGGCACACCCCTTTGTTTATATAGTGTTCAAAATAGGAATGGAAAACAAACAATATGGGATAAGTTTTGAAGTTGCAACTTCCTTACAAACTAAGTTATAATTCCAAAAATTTCTTCATGCCTTACTTTCTTAGGTTTTTAGATTTTTAAGCAATTCAAGTACTAGATAATTAAATAATCATTTCATTCATAATGATGAAATTTACATATATTTAAATTATATATTGTACAATACAAATATTCATTATTCATTATCAATTACTTAAATAAATAATACCTTCTTAATATTTTAACAAACTAGCTATCTAATTATTCACAAATTATTAATACATAACTCATAAATAATAAAATATTTAAAAATATTTTATTACTTTTTAGAATCTGATTGAACTATATATAATAGAATTAATGTAAAACTAATTTAATGATTATAATTTTAAATTAAATATTTTAAATGCTTATTTTATAATTATAAATAATGAGTTAACAATTATTTTTAGAAAGTAAATTTTTACACAAATTCTTTAAAAATTATTATTCAACTAATTACATTACTTATTGTATAATAACATTTATTGTTGTAAAAATTATTACAGGTCAAGTAATTTTTTTCTCTTGGTAATTATTAACTATAAATATAATAATTTGTTAAACATAACATTAATTTTCATAATTACTGTAAAATTATTATAAAATATTTATCATAGACAATTAATCACAAATTTTTTAAAGATAATATTATTGTATAATAATTCGTGAAATTAAAATTAGTAAAATAATTATTTTAACTACACTATAATTTTTCCAAATTTTTCATTCAGGTTTGAAGTTATAAATTAAAGAGTGTGAATAATTATGTTCAATTAAAAAATAATTATGCACATGCTAATTAATTCTTATATGAAGTAATTACAATGATTTTAAAGTAATGTCACATTAATTTAATAAACATAATCATTTATAATCATTTATAAAAGGGATTTATTATGGATAACACTAGTAGAAAAAACCCTTGAAACTCAATCAATAATTTTTTGAATTAAAATATAAATTTGAGATTCCAAAATAGTAATTCAGAATTCAAATATCAATTTTTAGATCAAATAAGTTTTTTGCAGTTAAATAACAAATTTCAGAATTGAAATGTTAATTTTCAGAGGCAAATAATAATATTCAAAATTAAAATTTCCATTTTAAGACTCAATTAATAATTTTCTGAATTGAAATATTAAAATTGAAAAT
>Ga0209611_10009470_pt1 | contig 14747 bp, 11 predicted proteins | sample S1TSphgellanicum_3_FD_187693 | JGI IMG/M metagenome (GOLD analysis project Ga0209611, IMG submission 187693) | Host-associated microbial communities from peat moss isolated from Minnesota, USA - S1T2_Fc - Sphagnum magellanicum MG (SPAdes) (version 2) | ecosystem: Host-associated > Plants > Peat... | reverse complement strand
AAACAACCTCGGTTTTTACTTTATTGTCGTCTTTTTAACACAGCTAATGTGCTGCATCTGAAACGGTTCTGCATAAAATAGGGCAATTCCGAAACTTTCGTTTCGTTTAAAATTCATCGGCGACATATATTAATTCCTTATCTTTCCGATTAGATATAATAAACGCCATGCAACTCTTCTATATAGATATGGCTCTGAATACTGCTGACCCCGTAGAGAACCGCAACCGCCAAGATGGAATTGATAGGCCGCCCCGCAGCAGGGGGCAAACCAAAAAAACTTAGGGAGCGGATCAGAAAATTGGGGGCGAGGACGGACTAAGCGGGGCGCGTCGGGGCGACGCGGGCGCGGGATATGACCATGTTGCGGGCGGCGGCCACCGCCTCCGCAATTGGGGCACGTCGATAATCCCACTGGGGCGAGGCGTCCGGCGGCACAATCGTCATCACGGCGTTAGCCTCGAACACGACGAGGTCGCCAGAGTCGTTCAGGCCAAAGTCCACGCCCGCGTAATCTAAGGCCAACATCGCCTGAATCGCGTCCAGCGCCCCCATCGCCTTGGGGCCTAAGACGCTCGCCATGTCGTTCAGGAAAAGGGCCTCCTCGGCCTGAAGCCTCGCATCGTCGCGCATCGCAGCCGTGAAGTAGTGGACCTTCCAATCTAGCGACGCCGCCATATGCAAGGGGTACAGGGCGCCATCGATCATCATCACGCGGTACTTGCGGGCATAGCCGTCCGTCCCCGTACAATCGAGATAGTCCATGACCAACACCTCCAGGCCTGGCAGGGCCTCGGCGTAGGCGCCAAGCGAGTCAGGACTATCCACACGCACAAAATGGCGCCCGGTGTGGAAACCTGGGCTTCGCAAGAGCAGGGGAAACACAAATCCTTGCTCGGTCAGATGCTCGGCGGCGCCGGGGCGCGACAGGTCCGCCTTCGCCATCGAAGCCATCTTTGGCGCCGTCACGCCGGCGATCTGCGCCAGTCGCTGGGCGTTGGACACCCTGTCTGTAGCCAAGACATTGGCCGGCGCATTGATAACCGGCGCAGGCGATCGCGCGACCAGCGCCTCCGCCGCGCGAAGATCCAGCGGCGACAGGTCTGCATCGCCAATCGCATTGAAGATCGCGCGATGGGGCGGAAGCGGTCGGGCCGGATCGTCGTATTCGGCGACCAGCGTCGTCACGGCGAAGACCGTGTCATCCACGAGCTTGCGCCACCCCAAATCGCCGGCTGGCGTCGAGGTCAGCACCAGCAGCGGTACAGGCTCGCCGCGCCCCATATAGGGGAGCGGGCTGATCGGCTGAGGCGCAAACCCAAGCCGGCGATGGCGGCGCATGCCCTCCAGATCGCCCAACTCCCGCAGCAGCTCGCTCAGCTGCTGGTGGGCGAAGACATTGGCGGGCTCAAGCTCTATCGCCCGTTCGTAATGGACCCGCGCCAGGTCGAGTTCATCATTATATCGCAACAGCTTGGCCAGGTTGACGTGGGCCATGGCCTGATCGGGATGATGGCGAACCGCCTGACTGAAGACCGTGCGCGCGGCGGTGCGAAAATCAGTTTCGTAGAGCAGGGCGCCGAAGTTGTTCAGGGTGGCGTAATGGGTCGGATCCCGCGCCAGCACAGCCATATAGGCCGATTTCGCAGCCTCAATCTGTCCTAAAGCCGCCAAAAGGTCGGCCCGCGCGCTCTGCAGACCGAGGTCATCTGGCGCGGCGAGAAGGCGGCCTTCCAAGCCCTTTAGCGCGGCCTCAAGCTCTTCCAGGGTTTTGAAATCGGCGGACATCTATCTTAAACTCTCAACCGCGGCGGCCTTGCCCGTGGGATCGCAATTTGGCTGGTCCTGGCGGGTGGCGTCGGCGCCTCGAATCGACGGCTTGATCGCGCTGAATAGCACAGCGCGGCCAAGGCCTCTCAGGCAGGACGCCGTTCCTCGGCAACAGGGCTGTATACGGCTTGCAGAATCACACATATATTGCCCATGCGTAATATCATTGACACATTCTATCGGTAAAATCTGGAAATGGGGATGACTTCAGACACAGGCGCCGACATAAATGTCGCCGTCGTCGATGATGATGACGCATTACGCACCGAAATCGCGTCATACCTGAATAAGAATGGCTATACGACGCACGAGGCGGCGTCCTCTGCTGAATTAGACGACGTCTTAAACCAGACAAATATCGATATAATCATCTTAGATGTTGTTATGCCCGGCGAAGACGGCCTCTCTATATGCCGCCGCATTGCCCAAAGTCGCGGGCCGGCCGTTATTCTATTGAGCGCCATGGGCGATGAGATCGACCGAATCGTTGGGCTGGAAATGGGGGCTGACGATTATATCGCCAAACCCTGCCACCCCCGGGAGTTGCTCGCCCGCATCCGGGCGGTATTGCGTCGCAGGTCCGATGAGTACATCCAAAGCTCGCGCCGCGGAAAAATTCTCTATAAATTTTCAGGCTTTTTATTGGACATCTCGCGCCGAGAGCTTAAATCGCCCGATGGTACGATTATTCTTTTAACAGAGCGGGAATTTACCGTTCTCGGGATATTTCTATCAAATCCGATGACGGTCTTGTCGCGGGAAGAATTGATCGAGTCCACCTATGGACCCAACGCCACGATGGATGATCGCGCCATTGATGTCCTAGTGGGTCGTTTGCGACGCAAATTAGAGGCGTCCTATGATCGGCCGCTGATCAAGACCCACCGTGGCGCAGGCTATATGTTCGCCTGCGACGTTTCGCGAACGTAGAGCGCGTTGCGAAAAATGGGAGCCGGCTTTCGCATCAAACGCGCTCTACGTTTTTGCAGATAGAGCGCGATCAACTCGATCCATCACCGCGCTGCGGCGTGCTGGATTTCTCGGGCCAGATGGTGGAGCGGGACGATGCGGTCGACGCAATTGCGAGCAATCGCTTCTTTGGGCATGCCGAAGACGATGCAGGTCGCTTCGTCCTGAGCAAGCGTAAAGGCGCCGGCGTTTTTCATCTCTTCGAGGCCCCGCGCGCCATCGTCGCCCATGCCGGTCATGATCACGCCCACGGCGTTGGAGCCGACGGAGCGGGCGGCGGAGCGAAATAAGACGTCCACAGAGGGTCTATGGCGAGAGACCAGGGGCCCCTCCTTCACCGAGACGTAATAGCGCGCGCCGCTGCGTTCGATCATGGTGTGCAGATTGCCCGGCGCGATCAGCACATGCCCGCGCAATACAGCGTCGCCATCGGCAGCCTCCTTCACATGAACCTGACAGAGGCTGTCCAGACGCTTGGCGAAGGAGGCGGTGAACTTCTCCGGCATGTGCTGGACGATGACGATTCCCGGCGCATCGGCCGGAAGCGCCTCCAGCACTTCGCGCAGGGACTCCGTTCCGCCCGTGGAGGCGCCGATGCAGATGATGGTCTCGGTCGTGCGCGCCATGGCGCCCACGCGGGGCGGCGGCAGCATGGCGTCGGCGGTCAGCTTCTCCTGGGGATCGAGCGAGGCGGGCGTGGGGCGACGGTCGCGCGTGCGCCCGACCCGGGCCTGAGCCGCGCCCTTCACGGCCTCGCATATGCGGTCCCGCGCCTCGCTCAGGTGGTCGCCAACGCCGATCTTGGGCTTCAGAATAATATCGACCGCGCCCGCCTCCAACGCCTGCATCAGGGTTTCGGAGCCGGCCTCGACCAGGGACGAGCACATGACGACCGGGATGGGGTGCTGGGCCATCAGCTTGCGCAGGAAGGTGATGCCGTCCATGCGCGGCATCTCCACATCCAGCGTGATCACATCGGGGATCTCGTCGCGGATACGACCGGCCGCCACAAACGGGTCGGAGGCGACGCCCAGCACTTCGATTTCCGGATCGGCCTCCAGCACAGCCGCCAGCGTCTGACGCACGGTGGCGGAATCGTCGACGATGAGAACCCGTACGCGCTTCTTGGCTTGCAGCATGGCCCTACACCTTCTGGAAGATCGTATTGACGACTGCGACGACGGGAAGATCCACGCCGACGGCGGACTCGGAATGGCCGAGCACCAGATAGCCGTCGGGACGAAGATGGTCGCACAGACGGGACAGCACGCGCTCTTGGGTCTCTTTGTTAAAATAGATCAAGATGTTGCGGCAGAAGATGAAATCCATGTCGCCGCCAACGGGATAGGCGCTATCCATCAGATTGAGACGCGCAAAGGCGATTTTGGCGCGAAGCGCCGGCGCGATCCGCACCTCATCGGCATGAGGGTCGCGCGATTGCAGCAGATAGCGTCGGCGCATGTCCATCGGCACTGGGTCGATCATCGCCGAGGGAAACCGGCCTGCCGCGGCCTGCTCCAGCACATCGGTGCAGATATCGGTGGCGAGGATGGAGTAGTCGGGCCCGCGCCCGCCCCGGCGAAACTCCTCCATCACCATCGCCAGCGTGTAGGCCTCAGCCCCCACCGACGCCGCGGCGCTCCACAGCCTTACCTGCCGCCGCCCCGTCTCAGCGATGGCGGGCAGGGCGACTTGAGTCATGAAGTCGAAATGGGCCGGCTCGCGGAAGAAATCGGTCTTATTGGTGGTGGCGACATTGATCAGGTGGACCAATTCGCTGTCGAAATCGGCACCGTCGAACAGGTAGTCGCAATAGGCGTTCAGGTCCGGCAAGCCCAGGGCCGTGATGCGGCGGCGCAAACGACCCTCAAGCATGGTCTTTTTGCTCGGCGGCATCTTGATGCCGCTGGCGTCGTGGATCACGTCGGCCAGCCGGCTATAATTGCGAGCGCTCAGGCCTGCCGGGAGCGTCGCGGCTTGGACCGCATTCGTCATTTTGAAATCGCCCGCTAGGCTACACGTTGGGCTAGGGACGCCTCAGGGTCGACGCCGGCGGCGCCCGACAAGGCGGACTGGGCGCTGGCCAGGAGCGTCGGCAGATCGAACAGGACGACGAAGTCCTGCTCCCGCCGCACGACGCCCTGGATATAGTCCGAGCGCCAAGGCACGCCGATATCGGGCGCGGCCTCAATCTCCGAGGCGTCAAAGGCCGCGACCTCGATCACCCGATCCGCCACCAGGGCCAGCGCCAGGATGCGGTCCCCCACGGGTACGTCCAGCACCAGAATACGGGTCGCCAAATCCGGCGGCACGCTGGAGAGGCCCAGCTTGAGCCGCAGGTCGATCAGAGGCGTGCCCCGTCCCCGCACATCGATCAGCCCCAAGAGGTAGGGCGGACCTTCGGGGACCTTGAAGGGCGTGCGGTAGTCGAGGATTTCCCGCACATAGGCGACGGGCGCCGCGAACACCTCCTGGCCGAGCGCCAGCGTGACGAACTGGCTGGCGTCGGACGGCTTGGTTTGAGAGACGATGGCCATCTTATGCATATGCCTTGAAATCGGCGTCATCCGCGTCCGGACCGCCGTGGGTGAGGTCGAGCGCAAAGCCCTTGGCCCGCGCCTGCTGGGCGGCGACGCCGTTGGCCTTTCGGGCGGCGAGGGCGGACTTGGCGGGAGATTTGGCGAGCGCAGGACGCCGGGCGGGGGACTTAGGCGCGGCGGCGCGTACAGGCGTCGCCGCCAAGCTCTTACCGGCGCTCGCCGCGTCGGTGCGGAAGAAGGCGATGGACGCCTGCAACTCCTCCGCCTGACCCGACAGCTCTTCGGACGTCGCCGTCATCTGCTCGGAAGCAGAAGCGTTTAGCTGCGTCACCTGGTCCAGCTGCTGGATGGCCTCGTTGATCTGACTGGCGCCGATGTCCTGCTCACGGCAGGCGGCGCTGATCTCCGAGACCAGCTCGGCGGTCTTGCGGATATTGGGAACCAACGCTGCGAGCATTTCGCCGGCCGACTGCGCCGCCTTGACGGTCTCAGAGGAGACTGCGCCGATCTCGGTCGCCGCCACCTGGCTGCGTTCGGCGAGCTTGCGCACTTCTGACGCCACCACCGCAAAGCCACGACCATGCTCGCCGGCTCGGGCCGCTTCCACCGCCGCGTTCAGGGCCAGAAGATCGGTCTGGCGTGCGATTTCCTGAACGATGGTGATCTTTTCGGCGATCGTCTGCATCGCCTCGACCGCGCGATTGACCGCCTCGCCGCTGACCTCGGCGTCCTTGGAAGATTGACGAGAGATCTTCTCGGTCTGCGCCGCATTATCGGCGTTCTGTTTGATATTGGCGGCCATCTGCTCCATGGAGGCCGAGGCTTGTTCGGCCGCAGACGCCTGTTCCGTCGCGCCCTGACTGACCTGCTCAGCCGTAGCCGACAGTTCCTGACTGCCGGAGGACACATTGTCCGAAGCGACCAGGGCGTTGCCGACAACATTGCGCAAGCGCTCCACCATCCGCTCCAAGGCCAGGCCCAGGGTGTCTTTGTCCGACAGGGGCTTGGGGTGCACGGTCAAGTCGCCATCGGCGATCTGGTCGGCGATCGCCGCCGTAGTGCGCAGGTTGGCGATCATGCGATTGACCGTGTTCACCAGATCCTTGATCTCATCGTTGGTATTCAGCTCGACCGTCTTGTTGAGATCGCCGATGGCCACGGCCTCGGCCAGATCGGAGATTTTGCGTAGACCCTGGCTGATGCTCATCGCCATCCAGATTGCGGCGCCTGCGGCGATCACGACGGCGAATAACACCAGGCTGACCAGCACATTGCGTGTCGTCGCATAGTTGGCGGCGGCCGCCTCCTGATCGACCTTCATCTGCTGTTCAGTAAGGCCGACCACGTCTTCCGTAAGCTTGACGCCGGCGGTCGTCGCGGTCCGCAACTCGCCGAGCGAGAGCGTGGTGGCTTCGGCGTTCTTATTCGCCAGCGCCAACTCGCGCAGCTTTGAGTCGAGCGGCTTTATGTTTTCCCAAATTGTCTTTAGCTCGCCATATTTGAGCTTGCCTTCCGGCGAGGAAATCTTCTCGCCCTCATCCAGCATGTCGGACAGAATTTGGCGACCTTTGGTGAGCTCGTCATCGTAGACCTTCATTTTTTCAGGGCTGGTTTCGATGATGATATTCTTTTCGGAGCGGAGGATTTGCAGAAATTCCCCCCGTACGTCCTGGGCCAGCTTCATCCGCGCCACAGGACCAGAAACCAGCCCCATCATGGTGGCGTTCATTGAGCCGAGGCTGGAGATGCCAAAGCCCGTGGCGCCCACCAGCATCAGGATGATGAGACCGAAGGCTAAGGCGAGTTTCAACTTGATTGTGAAGCGCATTTTCAGTCTCCTAGATGCTGGTGGGGTGACGTGGCTGTTGTCGGCTTATGCGTACGCCTTAAAATCTGCGTCGTCGGCGTCTGGTCCCCCTTGGGTGAGGTCGAGGGCAAAGCCTTTGGCGCGCGCCTGCTGGGCGGCGACGCTAGCCGCCTTGGAGGGAGCGGGTTTGCGGGCGGCGGCCTTTGTCGCCGCCTTGACGGGCGCTGTGCGCACGGGCGCCTGCACGGGGGTCGAAGTCCTGCCGGCGCCGGCCGTGGCGTCGGTTTTGAAGAAGGCGATGGAGGATTGAAGCTCCTCCGCCTGGCCCGACAGCTCTTCCGAGGTGGCGGTCATCTGCTCGGAGGCCGCGGCGTTCTGCTGGGTGACCTTGTCGAGCTGCTGGATCGCCTCATTGATCTGGCTGGCGCCGACGTCCTGTTCGCGACAGGCGGCGCTGATCTCGGCGACCAGCTCGGCCGTGCGACGGATGTTGGGCACCAGGGTTTGCAGCATCTCGCCGGCCGACTGGGCCGCCTTGACCGTCTCGGACGAGACTGAGCCGATCTCGGTCGCCGCCACCTGGCTGCGTTCGGCGAGCTTTCGCACCTCCGACGCCACCACCGCAAAGCCCCGGCCGTGCTCCCCGGCCCGGGCGGCTTCCACCGCCGCGTTCAGGGCCAGAAGGTCCGTCTGGCGGGCGATTTCCTGCACGATGGTGATCTTTTCGGCGATGGTCTGCATCGCCGTCACCGCACGGTTGACCGCCTCGCCGCTCAGCTCCGCGTCCTTGGCGGATTGGCGGGAGATCTTTTCCGTCTGGGCGGCGTTGTCGGCGTTCTGCTTGATGTTGGCGGCCATCTCTTCCATGGACGCCGACGCCTGTTCGGCCGCAGCGGCCTGTTCGGTCGCGCCTTGGCTGATCTGTTCGGAGGTCGCCGACAGCTCCTGGCTGCCCGACGACACGCTGTCGGCCGCGACAAGCGCGTTGCCCACGACGCTGCGCAACCGGTCCACCATCCGCTCCAAGGCCAGGCCTAAGGTGTCCTTGTCCGACAGCGGCTTGGGCTTCACGGTCAGATCGCCGTCGGCGATCTTGTCGGACAGGGCGGCGGTCTCGCGCAGGTTGAGCACCATCCGCTCCAGCGCCTGGCTCAGCACGTCCTTGTCCGACAGGGGCTTGGGCTGAACGCTGAGGTCGCCATAGCCCACCTTGTCGGCCAGGGCGGCGGTGGCGCGCAGATTGGCGACCATCCGCTCCAGGGCCTGACCCAGGGTGTCCTTGTCCGACAGGGGCTTGGGCTCGACGCTCAGATCGCCATAGCCGACCTTGTCGGCGATGACGGCGGTGGCGCGCAGGTTTTCGGTCATGACATTGACGGTCTCGACCAGATCCTTGATCTCGTCGTTGGTCGTGACCTCGACCTTCTGATTGAGGTCCCCCAGCGCCACGGCCTTGGCCAGGCCGCTGATCTTGCCGAGGCCCATGCTGATGCTGCGGGCGATCCAGACCGCGGTGGCGGTGGACAGGACCAGGATCAGGAGCGCCGCGCCGATCAGCAGATTGCGGGCCGAGGCGTATTGATCATTGGTGTCGGAGTCGACCTTGGCCAGCACCTTGTTGGTGATATCATTGATGTCGCTCAAGGTTTTCTTCATCTGCGCCACGGCGGCGTTGCTCTTGCCCATGGACAGGGCCGCAGCTTGGGCGTTGCTCTCGTTGGTGTTGAGCGTGCCGAGCCGGCGCACTTCGTCCTGCACCGGAATCCAGGCCTGCCATTCGCCGGAGAATTCATCCACCTTGGCCTTGGTCTCCGGGTCCGCCACGGTCAGCAGTTTATCGCGCTCATTCAACACTTCCTGACGCATGGCGAGAAGTTCGCGGTCATAGGCGCTGATCTGCGCCGCGTCGGTGTTGAGAGCCATGTCCTTCTCGAGCTTGACCAGCTCCATCACCTTGGTGGCCATGTCGCCGGCGTAGTTCACGCTGGCGACCGGTCCCTTCACCATGTTGGTGATGTCGGTGTTCAAGGCCGACAGATTAGTGATCGCAAGGATCGCCATGATGCTGGCCATGACGACCACCGCGCCGAAAGCCAAGCCGAGTTTAAGCCTAATCGTGAAACGCATAACGGGTACCCCTTGCTCCTTCGGCTAGTTAATGGGTCGATTGGATGTTAAGCGGATGGCCTCCGCTGGCTCTTGGCTGCCCGCGGGCGGCGAAGATGGCGGCGAGGTCGGGCACGACGATGATGTCCTCGTCGCGCTTGGCCAGGCAGTGAACGAAGTCTTGGCGCCAGCGCAGGCCGATCCGGGGCGGCGCTTCGGTGGCGGCCTCGCTGAGCGTCGTCACCTCGTAAACCTTGTCGGCGCGCAGACCGATCAGGGTCGCCTCCCCTTCGATCTCGTGGGCGATGACGATGATGCGGCTGTCCAGCGAGGCGTCGCGGGCGTCGAGGCTGAAGGCGAGGCGCAGGTCGGCCAGAGGGATGATCCGCCCACGGAAGTTGATGACGGCGTCGACGAAGTCCGGCGCCCCGGGCACGGCCGTCTCAGGCGCCTTGTCCACCACTTCCTGCACCAAGGCGGCCTCGATGGCGAAGACCTCGCCGTCCAGGTCGAAGGTGAGCACGTCCACCGCGCCGTTATCGAACAGGGTCGCGTTTTGGGTCATGGTTGGGTCCTCACTCAGCTTGCGGCGCGAAGCGGCGCGGGGCTGGTCTGCGCCGCCTCGCTCGCCAGGTGGCCGACGTCCAGGATCAGGGCGACGCCGCCGTCGCCAAGGATGGTGGCCCCGGAGAAGGCGCCGACTTCGGAATGGAAGACCGACAACGGCTTGATCACGGTCTGGTGGTCGCCCAGGATCTGATCCACGACGAGGCCGACCCGCTCGCCGCCCGTGGAGACCACGACGATCTTCTGATAGGCGTCCGGCGGCGCCTTGGTGTCGAACATCGACCTCAATCGCATGAACGGCACCAGCTGATCGCGCAGGGTCAAGACGCTGCGCCCCGTAGAGCGGGCGTCCTGCTCGGGCGTCAGCTCAAGGCATTCTTCGACCGCCGACAGCGGGATGACGTAGCGCGCCGCGCCGACCCGCACGAGCAGGCCATCGATAATGGCCAGCGTCAGCGGAATACGCAGCGCCACCTGAGACCCCTCGCCCGCGGGGCTGGACAGCTCCAGCGAACCGCGCAGGCCCTCGATGGTGCGCTTGACCACATCCATGCCGACGCCCCGGCCGGACAGGTTGGTGACCTTGGCGGCGGTGGAGAAGCCCGGCTGGAAAATCATCTGCAACAGTTCGGCGTCGCCGATCACGGCGCCGGGCGCCAGAAGGCCGTTCTCTTCCGCCTTGGCGCGCACCCGGTCGCGATTGACGCCCCGGCCGTCGTCCTTGACCGTGATCACCACTTCCGCCCCCGCCTGGCGGGCGGCGAGGATAATGCGGCCCTTGGCGGGCTTGCCGGCGGCCAGCCGCTCCTGCGGCGTTTCAAGGCCATGGTCGGCGGAGTTGCGGATCAGATGGATCAGAGGATCGGCGAGGCGCTCGATCACCGTCTTGTCGAGTTCGGTGGTCTCGCCTTCGGTGATCAGGTCGATCTCCTTGCCCGTGTCGCGGGAAAGATCGTGGATCAGGCGGCGGAAGCGGCTGAACAGCTGGGCCACGGGCACCATGCGCACCGACATCATGCTGTCGCGCAGCTCAGACGCCAGGTGCTCGATCTCCTCCGCCACCGAGCGCAGGTTCATGTCCTGGCTGGCGCTGGCGATCTGCTTCAGGCGGGACTGGGCGATGACCAGCTCGCCGACGCGGTCCATCAGTTCGTCCAGGCGCTGGGCCGGAACCCGGACGCTGGCGTCGGCGCGGGCGGCCTTGGCGTCGCCGCTGGCCGCGGCGGGATCGGGGTGGGGCTCGGCGTCTGCGACAGGCTGAGCGGCGGACGCCGCGGGCGCCGCCTCGACCGCAGCGTCGGCCTCCCTCGCCGCGTCTTTGACCTCGGCGATCTCCAAGGTCATGTCGTCGACGACGAACATGAAGACGTCTTCAATCGCCGAGCGCGGCTGGTCGGTCGTCAGCACCACCTCCCACCCCAGATGGCAGTGGGTGGGCGTCAGCGCCTCAAGCGGGGGAATGGCGTCGGTCAGGGCGCGGATCTGGCACGGACCTAACCCGCGCAGCTCATCCAGCATGGGCAGAGGTCGCGTTCCATTGATCAGAACGTCCTGCGCCAAGGTGAAGACGACGCGCCAGGTCGTAAGACCGGGGTCGCGAGCAGGTTGGGCGGGCGTTGGGACGGGCGCGGCGGCGGTGGCAGGGGCCGGCGTTTGCGCCCCGCCCGCCGCGGCGACAACGCGCTCCAGCTCCACCAGCAGGGCCTCGCCCACCGCAGCGTCGCAGGGACGCCCTTCGGCGAGCGCCCGCATGTGATCCATGGCGTTCAGCACGGCGGAGACGAGATCGGGGGTCGCCTTGACCTCGCCCTTGCGCACCCGGTCGAACGCGGTCTCGCAGTGATGGGTGAAGCTCGCCAGAGCGTCGAAGCCGAACATGGCGCCCGACCCTTTGAGCGTATGCAGGGCGCGGAAGACCGCGGCCACCAGCTCCTTGTCGCCGGGGGCGTGGGAGAGATCGAGCAGCCCCTGCTCGATCTGCTCCAGCAGCTCCTGGGCTTCGACGCGGAAAATGTCGACGGGATCGGTCGAGCTCATCGCGCCAGCACCTTATTGACGATTTTGACCAGTTGGTCAGGATCGAACGGCTTGGTCAGCCAGCCTGTGGCGCCCGCGGCTTTGGCCTGAGCCTTCATGTCGGCGTCGGACTCGGTGGTCAGGAACAGGATGGGCGTGCCGGCGTGGGCCGGCTTTTTGCGCAGCTCCCGGATCATGGTCAGGCCGTCCATGATGGGCATGTTCAGATCGGTGACGATCAGATCGTAAGCGCCCGCATCGGCCTTTGCGACGCCGTCGGCGCCGTCCACGGCCTCCGCGACGCTATAGCCCTCGCTGCTAAGCGCGATCTTGATGGTCTGGCGAATACTGGCCGAGTCATCGACGGTGAGAATCGACGGCATGAAAAACTCCTTACTGTGCAAGCCAGAAATGACGGCGATCATCGGGCGCGGGGCCGATGAAGCCCCCGCGCTCCAGGGTCTGCAGGATCGGCTCCGGCGCCGGGCTGCAGAGCGTCAGGGAAAAACCCCGCGCCTGCGCGCTGCGCCGGGCGGCGATGATCAGCTGGATGAAGGCCAGGTCCGCCTCCTCCATGCCCCCAAGATCCAGAACAACGTCCGAGCCAGCGCTCAGACCCGCGCTCAGCGCCTCGTGATACTGCGCTATGCTTTGTAGGTCGCCGGTTCCAGATAACCGGATACTGAGAGGTGCTGACATGACGCCCTAGGCCCCGCGAACTATGATTTCGTTTACCTTGCAGCACATTTGAACATTATAATTAAATAATAGTGAAGCGGGTTTTGGCCAATTAGATTTGGTTGACAATCAGAGTTATTCACAAAAACAATGTATGTTTGGTTTATAAATTGTTACTTTGATATTTTACAGTATAACGAAGTGTTAAAAGGGCGGCATTGCCTAATGCGTGTTAAATTGTGCGACCATCGCCAAAATCGAAAACCGGCAATAGGTTATTCTAAGCGGTACTATATACTGCGGCCCAGATGCAGGAGCCCCGATGAATGGGCGCAATCGGCGCTTGGATACTTATTAGTTAATAAGTTTAATTCGTCAATATAGATACCAGCGACGACACCTTCAGTAACTGAGATAAGCATATTTATGAATTGAACACGCCAGTCCCTGCGACCCATTTACGCAGGTACGTATCATAAATTTTTCAGCACAGAATCTATTCCTGAGGTTTATTTACGTTTGATTTATATGAATTAATTTTTTATTCAGTTTAGATTTAGCATTTCATAAAATTTTGAGTAAATATTAAGTAGTAGTTAATTTTATAAAATTTAGCCAGATATCGGTGCGCATTTAGAATAGAATATCTTCTATTTCATTTTCTTTTGGGGGCGATTCCGAATCTGATGCATCTTTTTGATTAGATAGTTTGATGTTCCACGCTTCGACAAACTCGTCTTGCAGAGTCCGCTCTTGCGCCATCGTATAGCCGGCGCCGAGCTTGCCTAAGATGTCGGCTATAACGCCTACGATATCGTCCCCGCAGGGCTCGGCGCCTGTAGCCAGATTGGCCAGGTCGGCGGCCACAAGATCGAGCGCCTCGCCGATCTCTTCCTGAAAACCAAAACGGCCGGTTGATCGATTTAATAGATCCAGCACAGACCCGCCGCGCTCGGCCAGCTTTAAAATGTCTGTCTCCGTCCGGTCGCTAGCCTCGCTGATGCGGCGCGCGGCGGCGCCAAGGGCGGCGGTGACTTCCTGGGCGGCGGTCGTGTAACCCTCCTGCCCTGGGCGCTCCTCAATAAGGGCGCCCGCGGCGGCGATAAGCTTGTTCAGAGTTTGCAGGCTCTGATTGGCGATCTTTTCCAGATGACCCGCATGAGCCCGAAGTTCGACAGCAATGGTGCTTAAAGGACGACCCGCTTCGCCGATCCGGCACGACTTGAGCGTCGTATTCAACGCCATGTATTGCACATCAGCCTTCATGGTCTGGATCGCGGCGAGCCGGGCCGCGAGAATCTGAGCGGCGTCCCCAGAAGCGTGGCCGGTTTTCAGCACCTCCTGCTCGGCGCCCTCAATCTCCTGGACCAAGGCGACAGCCTGCTCCAAGCGCGCCGCCAGCACCCGCAGAAACCCGTTCTGACTGTCGCCGCCCTCGCCATAGGCCAACTCGCGCAGATTTAGCAGCGCCCTCGCGTCGCTGGCCAGGCCAGACATGCTGGCGACGATCTCGCTGACTTCGCGGTCGAAGTCCTTCATGGTGTCGCCCAGTTGCTCGGCCATGAGCCTCTGGATAAGCGCGCAGATGCGGGCGCGTTGATCGGCGGACAACCCCGGATCGAGCTGGTCGATCATGACCAATCCAGCCTGCACATGCTCAATGCGTTGGCGGGTGATATCGCCGACCTGAAGCGCGGCGAGAATGCGCCCCACCTTCTTGCGGATATCGCGGGCAAGGGCGGCCGAGGACGCCGTGGCGGCGGCGATGCGATTATGGTGCTCTTGGATAACGCTCGCGCTAGACATCAATTCGTTGGGCACAAGCGGAATGAGCTCGTTACACCGCCCGGCCAGCGCGGCGCCGTCGGTCGCGACCTTGGCGATCGGCTTTTTCAGCGCCTCCAATTCCTGATGAAGGCCCTCGACCTCTGCGCGGCCGGCCTCGATACGGTTGGACATCTCCTGGGCGAAGATGCCGAACTCCGCATCCGCCTGAATAATGCCGCCCGCGGTGATTTTGATGTTCATGGTAAAGGCGCGCATGTAGGCGAGGCTTTGGCGCATGTCGGAAAGACTGGCGCCCAGCCCTGCCCGATGGCGGTCAAGATCCGATACAATATCGCGCCGCCCGGCCTGATGCGCCGGAAGCGCCGTCAACTTGCCTGCGGCGTCCTTCAGGTCCTGGGCCGTGGCCGCGATGGCCGATGGGTCCAGGGCGCCGGTCAGATCGTCAAG